>ERZ1740065.2055-NODE-2055-length-12433-cov-16.304007_pt1 | contig 12433 bp, 12 predicted proteins | sample MGYA00581738_ERZ1740065 | MGnify/ENA primary metagenome ERZ1740065 (study PRJEB43018, sample SAMN04849749) | marine metagenome | isolation source: floating plastic debris | place: Pacific Ocean | collected 2008-09-01 | study: EMG produced TPA metagenomics... | reverse complement strand
GCAAAGTACTCTATAGTCAGCTTGACGTTATAGCCTACGCACCTTCCATTGTGTGCAGCGTATAACGTAGCGACCCCAACTGCATAGTGCAACTCTTATGATAAACCTGATTACGACATCGCATCACCCAACAACGACCAATGGCCGCTAAGTGAACGCCTTCGAAATAGGGTCTGCTAATTAATCTGGTTGTTATAGTCAGTAACGATCACCACAGTGTACTACATATTGTCATAAGGTACAAAATGTATTTCTTATTCATTGATATCCTTTACTTACACAAACTTAACTCGCAGAAAGTTCCTTTGTCAATCCCTTTAACTTTTAGGTATGGGCAGTATTCTCATTAATTGCATACATCTCATAGGCGTAAATTACAAGTCCACATAATGGAATTTTGGTGGTATAGGCTTACTTAAATTTTCATAACAGCAGTTTCTCATCACTTTCAACACATCTGGGTCCAGTGCAACTAATAACTGAGTCACATCTTTGTATACTTTAGCAAAGGTTCATTGATTGGCCACTTGGAAACATAGGGAACTGCGGGTTGATGGTGTTGTAGAGACGGGTATGAAGGCCCATCAGGGGGACAGATAAAGCTGAAGAGTTTTGGTGATTCTCCCGCCGCTCTACCAGAAATTGCCCATATACCAGCGGGCAATTGTCTTCATGTGTTCTTCCACAGTTGCAGGCAGTTGCTTGCAATAGCCAAGTTGCCAGCTACATGTCGCCTCTGTTTAGAATTTTTTCAACTCGTAGAGTGAAAAATTGGCATTTTTCATTTTCATGTCTAAATGGATTGAAGATTATGATATCTGCATTTGCACTTAGTTCAGGTGCGCCGGTCTTCTTCTGCACTTAAACAGTCGCACCTATTTTTTCCGAATTTTGCCCACACATAATTGTGGAAAAAATTGGGACAGAGAATGCTGACATAGAAATAGAAATATCCCAAAATTCACATAATTTACAGTTCAGCGTGGCTTGATTTTTAAAATTTCAAATGCAGCTGTTGCCGCAAGACAATTTTTTTTTTCTCCTGTCAATTTTTGCGCTCATTCCCACTCCTATCTACACTCACCCGCGCTCACTCCCACTCACTTCCAAGCGAATAGCTCTGGGAGAATGACAAAAGCTCCACAATATGTATGTATCCAAACTATGTTACATGGCTTTCGTCATTATCCCGTAGATATTCCTGCATCTGCAAGTGTGGGAGTGAGCGCTAAAATAGACAGGTCAACAAAAAAAACCTGTTACACAATACATGTCAACGTCACGTGGCTCAATTGAGGAATAAATGTTGTCAGTGCCTCCCTTGTAAATGAGCGAGAGCCCCCATAAGGGTAATAACAAAATGCCTTGATTGGGCAACATGTGCTTCACCAGCTATTGATAACGTAGTCTCTAACTGCCCATTTTGCAAGTGAATATAATTCTTTTTTGAGAAATTTTGGATAAATTACACACTAAAGGCTGTTAGTTCATGCTTGTTCCGTGCTCTGATAGCATAAAACATAGCAAGTACTTTGGTTATGCCGGTGTGGTTTTATTGCTTGGGTCTATTTATAGTAATGATGTTGTTTCATAGTTTTATTTGTAACTCTTATTGCTCTCATATGTTCGTCATGCACCCAGAAAGATCCTAGAATTGGAGAAGATTCCCTATCTTCTCCCTAGTGCTGCAAACTCAGCGAGTTAGTTAAAGAATAATTGCGATTAGTTTTGCAAAAGATTAATTTTTTGCCTACAAATTAGCTGCACTTCCAAAACAGCCCATATGATCATGGATCAGGTACAGTTCCCTGCCACAGAACAGCCAGTCGTCACCAGTGCAGTGACTGCTGCTAATGAGAAATACCATTGCAGTATACACGAAGGCATAGCATTGGTAATGAGGCAGCATGCTGGGTGTGAAATGTAAATTAAAAAGGTGCCATCACTCTACTTATGTAAAATGTCACTCGGACAGTAAACATCCAATTGGCGTACCGTGAGTAAAGTATTTGCACACCTTTCGCTTGACATTTGATTGAATATACAGCTATGCACACTCGCTACTCAAATACACCAGTGAGGTCATCAAGTATGCAGAGCTTCCATTCTTCACGGTCTATAATAACGGCATAAATGTAGATTTATTGAAGATTAGCTGAAAATTAAAAGTTTGGATGAATTGCAACATTATAATTATAAGTAAGAGCTGTCACATAATGATCAGCTGGTCACATGCGTGTGTTCATCATAACTATGCGATTAAAACGGATATTTATCAGAGATTAATTTAGCTCCTCAAAAGATTAATCGCGATCAATTTTTATGACAATTTGCAGTACTACTTCTCATACCCATATCAGCAGAAATGCCTTGTTTATCAAAGAATTAGTCATCATCAGGCTAGTGTAACTAGCAGCTGACTGAGAAGCTTGATTTTGGAGTAAAGAATTATCCTTACCAGAGCCAGAGATATACCCAAATAGCCTGCTATAGTCCCATGGTCATAATGGGTTCTGTTCCTGGCTAAAGATGTCCTGTCTCCAACAATCCAAAGGAGAATCGTACTCATTGTCTATCAGGCTAGTGTAACTAGTAGTGGATTAAGAAGCTTGATAGTGGGGCAGAAAGCTATCCTGACCAGCAGCAGAGACATACCCAGATAGCCTGATATGGACCAACTGCCTTAATAGGCTTTCTTCCTGGCTATATATCTTTGTTCATCATCACTGTATTCAATGTGGTTCACATTCACCCTCACCATGCTTTCATGGAGAGTTTACAACTGAGCTTGACTAGACCGCTAGTACTAGCGGCTAGAGTTTGGTGTAATTTATAACGTAACATGGGTTTCTTCAGCTTATCACAATCTCCAGACTCTAAGGAACATTTAGAGATCATGATATATCAACTGCATAGACTCTAAGGGCGAGAAAAGCTTCGGTAAGTTAAGGCTAAGTAGTCGCCCTAAGTAGCCACGAGGACTGTAAACAAAGGATTATATTGCCAGCAATGTGACTATAGGAAGCATAGTGGCTAACATAACACTATTTTGCAAAGGGCTTAAGAAGAAGAAGAAGAAGAAGGATTAAGAAAAGTAATATAACGAACATAACTAGCACAAATAGGGAGTTAATTCTCCTTAACATGGATCACACCAATAAGTTAAGTATAAGTGATGCCGAGATAGTGGCAAACTTCGCTATAAAATGATGAAAAAGATGCTAACTCCGGCAAAATCTTTAACATACAATTTATATGCAGACAAATAGTTCGTTTGAATTCAAATCCAAGAAAGAACAACCTCTATCCCCATAAAAAAGTTTTTCACTGATAGAAGGGAAGAAACATTTTCTTTTTTTTTTCCAATATGGAGAAATTCAGGCGCAAGATCGGTGTGCAGACCAACCCAAATCACATATTGCCAAGATTTTAATGGATAAGCCCCTGAATACATGTAAATGAGGAGAAACGCCTCTCACACCAAATGCCTCTCACACCCACCCTGGTACCTTTTGGGCTATGATTGAAAAATCACTCCTTGTGACAATAAGAGTTTATTACTGTCTCTGATGTCTGGTAATCATTAGAAATTGATTCAGTTTTCTATACAAAGTAATTTATGGCACGAGTTTACTGAGAAGATGGGAATTCTACTACCAGCAAACTATGGTTGCTTTATTAGCATTAGTGTGAAGCTAGTGCTACACTGATATTGAAGCCAACATAGCATGCTAGGTGCGGACTAAACCCTGTGTAAGACCTGTGTAACACAGACGTATGAAACCGGCGGGCCTGCCAATAGGAGAGAAATATGCCAGAATGATGACCAGAATTTTAATAGAATATAGGCCCTCCCTCCAGCAGGATGAAGTAGTGTCTCATAGCAAGTACAAAAAAAGCAAAACGCACCAAAGGACACTCACACACACCTGTTGGAATAACCTGTCAAGGTGCTAAGATGCCTTGTGAGAGTAAGGCCCTTGAGAAGAACAACATCCAAAATAATAATTTCTTCATTATTGGTGAGCATAATTGGCGACAGAGAATGCAACTTATTTAAACTATTTATCTTAAGCCCCAGCTACACACTCACAGAAAACAACCAAATTGCGATGGTGGATGGTTGGGGTGCTACACACTCGCAGATTTTCTTTTTGTTCTCAGCCAGGTGTTTTGTGTACGCCTAGCACATGCTAGTTCAGGTGGTGTGGACAGCCAATCAGCCTCTGACTCACAAATTCGAGCGTGTCAAAGTTTCAACATGCTTTGCGATTTGCGAATAGCGGATTCCAGCAGTTTGAGGACTAGCACAAGTGGATTATTCACAGATTTTCCTTGATTCACAGAAAATACTACCCTTTACTGCAGCAGCAATCCGATTATCTTGGGCAAGGATTTTATGGTTTTGAATAGTTTAAGAAGCTGATTAACGTAATTAAAACAGTGACTACTTACCTCAATAAAGGCGAGCACAGCCTGTCCTGTTGCCACTGTTTTATGGATTTTCTTTCTGATGAGTAAATCAGCGCTCAGAGTCGAAGTTAGGAGCTCCTTGATGTATTTCTTGAACTTTTCTCCCATCTCTGCAAAGTGACTGAAGTTACACTAGAGATCAACAGGGTATTTTCTTTTCAGGACAGCTATAGTTGGTCATACATATCTATCGTTGCTTTTGTTGCTTCATGTCTGAGCACTAACCTGCAGCTACTTGTATATGTTCATCTCCAGTTGCCCACAATAGCCCTTAATTACCCACATAGGAGTTTTAATTACTTGGTGCTTTGAAAAAGTGCAGACAAAAACTGGTGCGCCTAAACTAAGTGCGGAAAAAATACGGATGTCATAATACGTGATGCAAACCAACATGAAATTAAAAAATGCCGGTTGCTCAACTTCTCTACAATGTCAGCATCTCAAGTTTATTACATACTTCTTGTTCCGTAGAGCAATAGAACAAACTACTGTCTAAGTATTATATAAGTTGGCATTATCTTTCTTCATGTCGATCGGCTTGCATTTTATCAGCATTTTACCTCTCTCAGGTCACGCTAAGCCCTAGTGTAGTCATGGTCTCATCCTGTCACGGAGCCCATTCACGTGCCCTGCATGCATCCGTAATGCGGGTGCTCCTAAACTTTTGAGCTGGCCTTCCTTGGATATAACTGAAGGCTTTTAGTTTATGATCTTTCTGTGATTTGATAGCCTGAAGCAGCAAATCAAAAGTAAAGACTGCAAAAAAGGTCTATGACTTGCTCCTCTCTAGTAAACTCCGATTCTGTACATTCTAAGCCTTCTAATGATGTATATGTTTACTTGCTCAGCTTAGGAATCGCCGAAAGATTTCACATAGAATCTCACCGGATCCCAAAACACCCACGTGAAATTAATAAGAGATTCACGTCACTGGATTGTTATGGTCTGTTAGGGTCTTTGATGCTGACAAGTACCCGAATAATCATTGCTATTGAAAATGAATTTGAATTTTGTACTCTAAAACAGCAGTTCTATAGTTTGAATACACTGTGTTGGATTTCAAGCTATTTTTTATTTTCAAATTGCCTTTTTTCTAATATCCCAATCGATGTTTGTCCATCTTCATAGTAAAAGGTTTGCTCAGCGAAAAAATGATCATCGCTATGGAGCCCTCAGTGAATCAATGTACATGCATAAAGCCGTACGCTTAGCGGCACTAAAACCGGGGCTATCACATCGAACCAACTTAAGGTTCGTTCTGTTTGCTGTTACTATTCCAGTGGCGTGACTATTTACTTATTGTGGGTGTACGAAGAACAGGTCAACTTCTATATGGAAAATTTCTGTTGATTCCAAATCACAGAAAGTACTTAAACTTCATCTGAAAGCTTGATATCTTAAGAAATTGAGATCTATTAAAGAAAAACCGATTCCTTCATTCATAAAGAGCGCATGCGGCATGGCAGTCTGGGCACATGATGGGAGAATCACAAAAACCAGAATGTTGGCGTATTGTTTATTACCAGAAAAGTTTCCATCGTAAGCATCATCCTCCACTTTCTCATCTGGACGTGGCATCAAAAAGCATTGGATCTGCTTGAACGCCGTTCTGACCATAGATTTCAGTTCTCTCACCTCCTCCTTGTCTCCATGGATGTCCTGTAACATTAAAAAAAATCTTTGTAATGGAAATATAAAGGAGAGCACTCATAGGAAATCTGTGAATAATCTGATCAAGCAAGTTCTCAAACCAGCGGAATCAGCTATTTACAACTCAAAAAGCATGCTGGACTTTTTTATGGGCAAATTGGCGAGCAAGATGCTGATTGACAGTCCCTGCTGCCTGATTGGCTGCCCATACTGCCTGAACCAGCGTGAGCAAAGCGTACAACAAACAGCCGTCTGACAACAGAGAGGTTATGCTGCGAAAAGTTACTAGTGTGGAACCCGTCACTCAATTGTGCGAGTGCTACCGGATAGCAACGGCATACTAGCCAAATTTTCATGCCCAGGAGGGGGCGCTGCAGTGCATCATACTGAAGATAGCTGACGATTACAGCGTCCGTGCAATGCAGATTCAGAGACCAAATAGTTTTAGGAAGGAATTTTATTCCCTTGCACTATGATCTCCTTACAATGGTAGCCCGAAATATGACATATATACCTATCAGATCAAAGCATGAGCTTCAGACTAAATAATTTCGGCTTGCACGTGCAGAAAATGGCGATAGTGTTTCAGTCTCTCTGTAATTTGTTAAGCAGACAGCTTTCTGGTCAAGCACTGTTAGAGTAGGGTTCTCCCTGGCGAGGGTGCAAGGGCGCTCTGCCCAATGTTCCAAACAGCCCGCCGAATGTACCGAGTGGTCAACCCATAAATTTTGATGTGAATTCAACACCAGCGACTACCCATTCAATCGGTAGCTAGTGTAAACAAAAACGTCCTTATTGTTAGTCTGCTGAGTATCATTATCTCTAGTTGTGCTCATGGTTTTTTGCGACACAAGAATATGGTGGACCACAGCGACAGCATTGGCTCAACCATACGGAAGACACTTGCCTTTGACGCTGCTACCGAGATGACTACAGCTATTCTATATTCACATATGCTAGTAGATTTTTCCCGGTTGATGGAGTGACAGTGGGTAGGAGTATCACTTTTTATGCACCGGCAGACCATTTCAACACAAACTTAGCTGCATTTTCAGAGCAATAAGTACTGTATTCCAAGGGCACTAAACCAGACTTGGAAGATATTTGATGGTCATCGATCATTAGAAGAGTTTGTTTGTCAAAGTCAGAGGTGAGTTGATTGCTTTGTGATTACAGCTAATTTTGTAGTTGTGTCTATCGCTCTGAGTGTAATTACGGCTTAGATAAGTGAGTGTCGGCACGAAGCAGAATGGAGCTGCATGTTTGTTTGATGGCAACTTGATTCCTAACCAGCCATTGCGTATCTGCAGAAGGTGCTATGGCTTTGTAGTGTTGCTTGGTTGCGTAACCTCATGTCATGATAACCTGCCAGTACTTTCATATTCTGTTCTCATGTACTATTTAGATAGATGATAAAGACACTGCTTCACACGTATCAACAAGACAATCAAGGACCAAACAAAGAACTACCATCAACTCTAGGTTTTCTTACCCTTGCTGACTTGTTGTGGATGAAAGTAACTTGCTTAACGCCATATGCTAGTGATGTTTTTGGACATTCATCCCATATACTACAAGTCTAATTGACAGATGGCACTATGGGTTGCAGGCTGTTCTAATGGCATACGGTTGCTGCTGGGTTGACTTCTGATTGACAAGAAGACCAAGTTTTCACTGAAAGATGCTCAAAAAATGAGAGGACGGCAATGAATCCTATGCCTTAAACCTAGTATAACCTGTAAGTACTGTGGTTGGCATGAAGCTCCCTACAGTTGTATGACACTTCTCCGTTGCACATTTCCATTTTCTGTAGATAATGATATGGGAAGAAGGAACAAAAGAAGATTAATAACATCATGTTTAACATAGTGGTATTAGTATTAGCAAGGGGATACAAGAGGGGATTATTCTTGGTATGTTAGTGCTGGGAAATATTTCCTGGGCTATGATGGTTGCCAGTGAGGGAGAAGAGAGCAGCCAGATGAATTTGATAAGGCATTTTAGTCATCTCCACAAGAGAAGCTTAGTTTATGGGTAAAAGTGGCTTAGTTTCAAGATACTGCTGTGTGTAAGGCAATCATCATCAGCAATTTTGATAATAAAATAAAATGAAATGATAAAATGACGAAATTTTCCTCCCAATGTTCCATCTCTCATGATAAAGATCACGTATTGCCACTCAATCCTGGGGAGAGGCCTGTGTTAGATAAAATATAAAAATGGTTCTCAGGTCGTTTGGCCTGCCTATGAACTTACAGGCCCGCCTCATGACCGTCTAAGACTCGCATATGGTGATTCTTAGAAATACCGCTGAAGTTCTGATTGATCCTAGGCGGAACAATGCAGTCTTCGGTCCTATTCCTCAGGTGATCTCCTGTTTTGTTAGGTCCATTCACACAGGCCGATAAGATAGAGCGATTACCTGCACTATAAGCAGGTTGGCTAATCACCTGACGTCAAACAATATCATCCCATCATGCAACCAAAGGCAAAGAAACAACAAAAGCTGCACGAAGAAATTGTCAAGTTCTCCCTTCATCGCAACTTCTGATTTGTGATCTTGGCTATGAGGGGTACAAAGCACCGCGTTATACTGAAGCCCTGTGCTAGGCTGTCCATTGGATGTAATTAGTGTAGGGCATTGTGGTTAACAATTGCGGTGGCCGCGCTAGTTCCCGCTAGCGCAAGCGCTCCCCCCACAGCTTCGATGAAGTGAGAAAAAATCGTAAACAAAATAAGCTGTTTATTGGGTCAGATATGTATGAATCACACTTTCTGTTCCACAGAAAGATCATGGCTCTTATATTGTTTTTTACGTATGACTGTGTGAGCTATTACACCGGGATTATGTTTGCTTGTAAAAATCCGAGTGATCAGCTTCACAGAAGCAATGACCAATATTGATGGAATTTTGGTCACTTAATCAATTGCTTTTTTGGCTTTTTTCATTCTCCCGTAGATATTCGTCCATCAGCACGTGAGGAAGTGAGCGGGAGTGAGCGCGGATAGGTATGGGAGTGAGCGCGAAAATCGACAGGAGAGTGACAAACAGCCTTTTTTCTAATATTCCAGTCTCTCTTATAACCCAAAAAATAGAAAGCTACCGTTACTAGCAGTTATTCTCAGCAAGAGTGATATGTTGAATTCATTCATGGTCATGATGAGTGTGGGACTTTCGGGGAGAACACTGTAGCAACATAATGAAGAGGAGAAGTCATTTAGCGGTATTAGATATATTACTATAGTAGGAATAATCAACCTGCTGCGTTCAACCACAGAGTGGAGCTGCAGTTGATGCTATGTTGTTTTGCAAGACTAAACTCCTTCAATGTTTCGAAGTCATTATACATTCAGTTTAATATAGGGCTGGAAAATGAGATGCAGAGCCTTGATTGTTCAGTATTGCATATTCAGATTATCTTATACTCTATCCAGAGAAGGCTTCCTAATTTCGACTGGAAAACGAGGAGATTTGCTGCAAAATCAAGGAAAATTTCTCGGAAGATTATGGCCTAGGATATGTTTACCTCTAGTATGCCGTTGATACAGTTTTGACCTCCAACAGCTCCAAACGCATTGTGGCTGGGCCATGGCCAATCGCGGATCAAAAACATCAGGGACTGCAAGGCTGTTTCATCACACTCTCCCTGGTCCTGAGCATACTTAGCGTGGTCCGTGAAGAACTAAAAAATATGTTATGCATCAAATCAACTGTTTCTAATCAATGGGAAATTATCACATTAGCCTTCAGTTAAAGCAAACTTCAGCTACTTAAACCAGGATCAGTTAACAATCAGCCTCACACCATCGTTGAAACTTCCAAAATTTACTATCCTAAACTTTTCCGCTATTGCTATTGTTCCTGATATATTTAGTTGCCAGCAATATCATCCCCAAGCGGCTAATATCAGCTTCGCACTCTGAATATCAATGTTCTAAGAAGTGTCGAAAAGGGAGCTAACGGCGTTTTTTACTTTTATATCGGCATCATGAATTATGATATCCGCATTTTGTCCGCACTTAGTTCAGGCACGCCTGTTTTTGTCGGCATTTTTTCCGCATTTAAGTGCTGAAGAAATGCAGACAAAAACTACCAACATAAAAGTAAAAAAGGCGGCAGTAATTACTCAAAGCTATTTTACCTCGTAGTCAAGGTTTCTCATGACTGTAAAACATTTCCCCCGAACACTCTGAACACTCAATCTAGCGAGGAAAAGAATGCTACCTATACTCTGATGCTCTTTTAGGCTATGTGCCATGTGATAGGTGAAGTGCACGCTTGCACTAGCGACTAACACAAGGACAGCAAACTATGAGTGAGGAGAACAATAGAAATACAAGATGACCCGAGGGACGTCAAGAGATAGGCTTAATGAGTATAGCATTTGACTACATGGTGTCAGCAGTAAAGAGATAGAGCTGCGCCACAACTTACTTTAGATTTGTATGAATGGTGAATTTACCTGGTTCTGGTGCTCAAATACATTGGCATTCATTAGCAGGTTCCGAATTAGTGATGGAACAAGGTGAAGAGTACGAAGGATGGATGAGATTTATAAAGAGATTACAAATCGTGTCAATCGGGGAGAGGCTGCTGAAGCCAGATAGCGAGGGGGTAACTAAAAATACCAAACTTGATATTGACAAACACACAGCGTTTGATCCGGAGCAGAAATAACCTGCCATTCTATTTGATTTTATGGAAGAATTAAGGATGAAGATTTTTGAGACGTTAGATGCAGCTGCTTCACAGATGCAGTACAGTGGCCTTAGACAACCTTTGAGTCACATTTTAAATCTAAGGAAAATATTGTGGCCAGTGGGCACAGGTGTTTCATCTGACTCCATCCAGTCCTTATGACTAGGAGCTCCTGCAACAGGCCACCAGCTTAGAGAAAGTACTGATAAGGTAAACTACATGACAGGCGGTAGTGATGACTTTAAATTGACATTCCAAACAAGGTGGGTTGCATGTCCGTCAGAGCGGAGACAGGAGTGGACGTCAGGGTGATCACCAAAGTGGAGACTGTAAGGTTAGGAGGAGCTATCTCGCCGACAAGAAAAATTTTCATGGCGGCCAAAGGAAGTGTGCTCAACAGAGCAGGAAAGCACAAGATCAAGCTCATTTCTGCGTGGGTGCAAAGCAAGAAGGAGGCCTATGTCTTAGAAGGTGCTAAAGATAAACTATTAGGGAAGCCAGATATCAGGAAGTTTCGGCTTATTTAAGCTGTTCAAGGAATTAGGGGTGCTGCTGGATGTGTTTACTATACATCTAGAGGAAGATAGCAATCCAGTGTGTTTGCACATAGCGAGGAAGCCCACCGAGTGGCTTAGGAAAGCCACTGAGGAGTAGTTGGAGAAGATGGAGTCCATGGGGTTGATAGAGAAGTTGGGAGACCTACAGAATGGTGCTCCGGAATAGTAGTAGCCCCAAAGTGGGTATGAGGGTAATTCAAAGCGGAGGATAGCTAGAGGAAGTAGTGGAGAGACAATGTAGGAAAATTTAGAGGAAAGTTGTCATAGCTCAAGACTGGGACAGCAGAGAGTACGATGAGGGTAGGATCTTTAGAACAAGGAAGGGGCTTAGTAACCCAGATCACCTTTGTAGTAGATACATTACATAAGGAGTGTCAAGGCTCAGGTTTGAGGGATAGTGAGGAGGAGGAAGATATTGTGATTGGTTGTTTAAATAGCACCAGACTTCTTTGGGCCATCAGGTGCGCTTATGTTTAGTACAAACTGAAACGTGGATACTGCGTGCATATCTCCTAGAATCAGTTGTCATATCCAAGGTACCTCATCAAAGTGACCTAACTATCATGAAGCTAAGGTCTGCATATTTGTAGGAGTATCTTTAATCTTTTGAGCCTCTCCAGATGTTGACGTACACTAGTGACCACACATGGCTCATTTTCTCGCCCATCTAATTAGCATCAATTAAATTTCATGATGTTGACATGATGAACTTGTCACAAGGTCGCGAACTTGCTTACTGACCGACACGGACACATCTGACTCATTTTCATCGGCTATCTAATCGGCATCAAGTCAGTTTCATGATGTTGACATTGATTTCAACAGGTGTAAGAAACAGAGTCACCATTTCGTTGTTGGGATGAACATCATCCTATATAAGCCATAGAGTATAGACGGCATTTCAGCAAAATAACGAAGTAATGAATGAAGTTATGGAACGAGTAGCCCCAATCAGTGTTGCCAACTCTACGATTTTCAGCGTAGTTATACGATGATTCAGCTTTTACGATCTACGACTACGATGTTTAGAATTTCCAGTCATTTCTACGATGTT
>ERZ1740065.2054-NODE-2054-length-12439-cov-12.112645_pt1 | contig 12439 bp, 5 predicted proteins | sample MGYA00581738_ERZ1740065 | MGnify/ENA primary metagenome ERZ1740065 (study PRJEB43018, sample SAMN04849749) | marine metagenome | isolation source: floating plastic debris | place: Pacific Ocean | collected 2008-09-01 | study: EMG produced TPA metagenomics... | reverse complement strand
TGTAGATCTACCTCGAGAATCGAAATCGAATATCGAACTCTCTGAGGGAGAATCGAATAGCTGATTCTTGGAATCGAGCCAGCACTAGCATGAATGTATCCTCCAGCTACTGTATATCCCTTATTATCAGCTACAACATACTAACTGATATGCTATAAAGTGGCTCTTTTGTGGGAATCGAAAACTTCTGTAATCGAGCTGTTGGTTGCTGATTCGCCAATAATACCAGATTTATGTTTGATGTCGTTGTGTGAATTTGTGTGAACCGTTGTGCCATAGGTTGAAGTAAGATCGCAGATATTTTACTGTGTGATAAATCTCTAAATACGCATAAAAAAAGCATTCAGTGTTACAGTGACAGATGACTATCCTCCAGCTACTGTATATCCCCTATCATCAGTTACAGCTAGCTATTGTATATCCTCTATCGTCAGTTACAGCTAGCTACTGTATATCCCCTATCGTCAGTTACAGCTAGCTACTGTATATAATCTATTACTTACTGGGTGCTGCCAGTTACTGTAAATCCTCTATCAATGGTCGCAGTCAGAGGATCTGTTCACGCTGATCGACGGCCATGAAGGCAAACCGCTGAAGCTGTATGTCTACAATCTGGACGATGATGATTGCCGAGAGGTATCAATCACCCCGAACGGAGCCTGGGGCGGCGAGGGCAGGTAACCGCGTCTCTCACCGAACTCTCACCAAACTCTCAGTCTAGTCAGATCATGATCTTATCCCATCGTCTGGCTTTCAGCCTCGGCTGTGGTATCGGCTTCGGATACCTTCACAGAATACCTACCGAAGTAATCGAGGAGAAAATGAAGAATAGGAAGCCTTTAGACATTCCAGCCCCACCTCAGCCAGCATCGCAGCAGCCCGCTGCCTCCCAGTCTACAGACGGCTTCTCTGATGTAAGTATGGGTAGAGGAGGAGGACGAGGGAACAGGCTAGATTTTTTCTCAAGCAGTATGTTGAGAGAGAGTGTAACCTCTTGGTGCTGAAATACCATTTTGTTTCAGTGTTCAGTATTATTGCGGTGCCACTCAGTGTCCCGTCGGCTCATTCCCACCAACGGTCGTGTCTCATCTCGTTTACCGATATTTTTATGACCTTGAGCAGGCATGAATAGGAAGCTGTGTGAGATCGTGAGTAAATATTGACTTGTCTAACCTGTGCCAGTGATTCAACACACACACAGCTTCCTACTCCATCAACTGCCTGCATTTCATGCGTAGTCCTTCATTTCTTTAGCCTCAATACTGTCATAGCAGTAATGGAGATATGTAAACGATGTGTGTATGGGAGAAAGAAAAGTTTCACACAAGTAGCTTAGTAGTGAAATTCCTTGTTAATACATTCATGTGACACTGCAGTTACCTCAGAGCAAACTATATTACACAAGCTAGTTAGAGCAGATTTTCCTAATCATGTACACATGATTTCACACCTCATCTCCATAGTTTCAGAATGGTGGAATGAATAGAGATACTCTTCTAATACGAGGTGCGATCCAATGATTGTCAAACCGACGCTGCAATTCTATGAGCGGCCATGTTATTTTTTGGATTTGTGTAAAACAGGAATTCAGTGTTTTCAGTAATTTTTGGCTGATCACAAAAATGCAAAATGGCAAATATTTCTCGGTTTTATCGGATGTTCTATGCAGTAGTAGCAAAAAGTGCACAATAGCATTTACCAAATAGCGAATAGCATTTACCAAATGGCAAATAGCATTTACCAGAACTATTTTTGCAGCAAATAGAACCACAAAATATGTTCTCGAAAACAAATCATGTTATACATTGCTGTTGGTATGACTGCTCCACTCTAGGGTTTTCCATGATTGTACCACCGTAGACGTGCTGTTATTGGCTGTTGGTAGGGATTCCTGTTTCATATTCCAGGTGCCTCTGAATGCCTCGGACTCGATGTCAATGTTAAACACTTCGGCCACCTCACCGTCTCCAGATCTGATTGGCTCGGCCATGCCTCCCACTCCCTTCACCACAGGTACAGCAGTTGTCCGCCCATGTCTATCATCTGCCCCCCTATAGTGTCTCAATGGTGAATATTGTTTGGTCGTTAGGCAGCCCAACAGTCCCTGTAGTATCCGCTGCCAGGGTCAGCCCGCCCACCACCTACTCGTCTATGACTCCCTCCGCCTCCCAGCCAGCCGCCGCCGGCCACGTTGTGAGCAGCGTCATACCAGGAGAAGACAACTCTGTCTCACCCGCAGGTACCATTGAACATCCTGTGTCCATAGTTCCTTGTATTGTCAGTGTCGTGAGATAATGTTGTGATTGTCTACCAGCCCCATTAGTGCCTCCTGTCTCATTGCCTCCACCGCTGGCACTGACTGGCTCGCCGCCGGCCGCCCCTCAGCCTCTCTCTGACATAAGCCATCTCTCTATCTCCGACACGTCTGCAGCAGGTTTGTCCGAGTTTGTAGTATTGCCATGGGTTTAGCAGCTGTTTAACTGGCGTTTCTGTTACAGGCGGGGTGCTGTCGAGTCCCCTACCAGCTCTAAACCTTCCTCCGCTGGATCTCAGCAAGCTGCCACCACTGGACATGAGTAAACTACCACCAATAGACACCAGCTCTCTACCACCACTCGGTATGTCATTGCTGCTGATCACTGATTACCTGTCCCCTATTACCTGTCACCAATTACCTGTGTATCTCTGTATTTCGTTACAGGTAACCTGCCGCCCATGCCCAATCTCAACCTCAGCTCTACTGTACCGACCAGTAGCAGCGGCAGCAGTCAGCCACCGGCGTCCTAAAGTATTAGCGCCGCTGCTCGCACGTGACACCAGGATGCAAACGTTAACGCGTGTATTTATTCATAATCTATGTTGACTGTTGATTATTATGGATGAAACAAGGCAGCAGCATTATTGATGCTTGTAACTCTCGTTTATTTTATAAAGAATGCTGACACAGTTTATTTGGTCATCATGTTCTCTCTGATCCAGCTGCTGAAGTAGGACACTCTGGTGTAGACACTTGGGTAGCCTCTGGTGGTGCAGCCAGAGATTCCCCAGCTTGTAGCACCTGCCAGGTACCATTGACCATTGACATTGCATGCCAGGGGGCCGCCAGAGTCACCCTAAATGTAAAACAAAGTTGAAAGAGTGAAAAATGTTGATGTATTTCTCTTGATGATATGCATCAATGGCTCACATTGCAAGCTCCAGTGTCGCCGTTCTCCACACAGATGTGTCCGCTGTTAATGTACCAGCTGCCCCAGGCCCTTCTGCAGTCAGTCTGGGTTCTCACATCTACGCCCAGCTCTTGCAGCACTGTCCTATCCTGTGATCCTGAAAACACTCAGCGTTTGATGCATTCCAGAACTTATGGAAAGTGGGCAAATCATTTTAACTACCAGCTAGTAGTGTATGTAGTTGTACAGCACTTGATGATACTAGTTATAACAGCTCCAATTTCTCATGATCGTATGACCAGGCAGCCCCATCGCCAATAGCCAGTATATAATTTGTTGATGGTGGTGCAGATCTGCTAGCTAAGTGGTTAGATTACCTTGTGTCAGCCCCCAGCCAGTGATGTAGCAGTTGATGCTGTTGGAAGTGAAGTCCATGCCTTCTGATGGGATGCGGATCGCTGCTGCCTTAGAGCTCAGTGCCAATGATGGGCTCACCTTCAGCAGGGCAATATCATTGGGGAATCCAGCTCTGTTTCCATCGTAACTCTCATGCTGTCAGTGAGAAAAGTGACCACTGGTAGGGACTAGGATGAACAATGCAGTTGGTGTTAGCATTTGCTCTGTGTAGTCTTACCATGATAACTTGTGACAGAGAGTGTCTAGTTCCGTCAGCGGAGATATCCAGATCGTGTTCGGCAATGACCACACTCAGCTGGCTTGCGGAGGAACTGTAACATATGAGGATACTTTTACTGCACAGGCCTGTGTAGCAACACTTTAGTGTTCAGCTTTCATTTACCCATCCACACAGTGAGCAGCAGTGACAAGCCACTGACTGTCGATGATGGAAGCTCCGCAGATGTGAGAACCTAGACGTTGTAGCGAAGCCTGCCATGGATGGCTGTGTGCCTCAGCCTCAGAACCTCCCACAATCCTTGGCTTAGATGGCATAGGCACTACCAAATGATATCATAAATTCGTAATAATTTCAATACATGTTGCTATGCGCTATGATGAAGAGTGTTCAATTCAAACACTCACCTGCAATAGCGCCTGCCACAAGCAGGGCAACAAGACAAACAGATCTCATGGTCAGAATTCCTTAGAATCACACAGGTCTCTAGGATCTGGATAGCACCTCTCCATCATTCCAGCTTTATATGTTGGCTTGTTTGAGAAAATGTCAGCTGTTATAATATTTTTGATTGGTTTCTTGTAAATGGCAAGTGGGTTTTTATGACATACTCATCTCTGATAGTCCTTACCAAAAATATATTGCTATGTTGGTGATAATCCGTGCCTCCATGAATGAGTGGTGCTAGTGATATACTACAGTGATAACTAGACGAGATAGTAGACTATTGAAGTCACACCGGGTAAAGTTCAAGTAGTTTTATGTAATAATTCTAGACGACACAAGCCAAGTCATCTACCTATTGCAGTTTGTTGAAGCAGCCCTGATGCCAGCAGCCAGCACTATATTCTCTCACCAATATATCAATATAAGTGTCTTGATACCACTACTAACTCTGTGATGGTGGTTCTACTACATATATCACGATTCCGGTTCAGATGGCTTCAAGCTCGAGGCAGCTACAAGCTCAAAGCTAAGCTACTCCCAGTTCAGAGCTGTTGACTGATGGCTGTCTGTTGTTGTTGTAATAATTTTTATCGAGGTTTACTTGAGATATAGATTTAGATAATGAATATTATGTGGATAATATGCAACGTTAGAGATTCTATCAATATCCAATCTCAGACTAGTATTAGTATTAGTATCATTATTAGTATTAGTATTAGTATTGCAGATGGACGGACTAGCCTAAACTAGACTCTCGCGGTACAGGCGGACTGCAGGAAGAGAACATTATCAGCTGTCCATAGTTGTCTGCTCCCGTGATTAGAGCCTTATAACCTCGATTAATGGAGTAAATTCTGTATATACATTTTCCTTATTATTTATGCGTAGTACCTACAAAATTAAGAAAATAAGTCAAAATTTTTAATGTACTATATAAATTTGAGCACTTCGTATAGTCAGCCTTCTTGTTCTCTGATACCCACGATGCATCGGTCTTTCCGCCGCTGCCATCTTCCACTACGGGTTTGTACTTTCTCATTGTGAATAGTTAAATCACTACTGTAGCTTATTTAGTGATGTATTTGAATGAGTATAACCTGATTTCTAGAGTAATATATCTTTAGGACGTATATTTAATTATCTCATCAGTATATACCTTGCTGCTAGGCTGTATGGACATAATCTTCATCACACGTGGGAGACTCCGCTATATAATCAGTATTTCGTCGACTTCTTTTCAAGTTAAATTTCCTCCGCTGAACATACTGCTTTTATCTTTAGCACGATGTTGATGCCCAAGAAGAATCGAGTGGCTATATATGAGGCATTGTTCAGAGATGGTGTTCTCGTTGCTGAGAAAAAGATGTCCATGGACAAGCACAGGGAGACCGAAGTCCCCAACCTCCACGTCGTGAAAGCTATGCAGGTCTGTAAACTCTTAGTTTGGCGCTAAAAAATCTGAACGCTCCTATAACTGGCGTGTAGAAGTATGTACGTACCTTGACAACCTTAGGTCAGATGCAACTTTTGTACTGCTCAAGACTGGTCTCACTCATTTGAAATCCCTGGCAATGCAGCTTGGAACTGGTTCAATTCATATCTTCGTAGTAAATGGTCTCAGTTCTATGACATACTCGTGATTTTCGTTGAACGCTTCTAGCTCTGGTGGTAAGCAAGAATATCTTCATCACCTCATTCTTATGTAAAATATTACAGTCGATGAAGTCGCGAGGGTACGTCAAAGAACAGTTCGCTTGGCGCCACTATTACTGGTACCTGACAAATGAAGGTATCCAGTATCTCAGAGACTTCCTTCATCTCCCCCCTGAGATTGTGCCCTCGACACTGAAACGCCAGGCCAGAACTGATACAGCAAGACCTAGGGGAAGAGGTAAAGAACGACTATATGCTATAATTTTTACCTTGCTGTGTTTCTCTAACAGTGACGGTGTGTAGGTAGGTTGCCAATTGTAGCTGAAGTATTGCCTCAATGATTTCAGACATGCCTGCCAGAGCTCAGACTGGTGGTGACCGAGAAGCCTACAGGCGTGGAGGCCCAGGAACAGATAAGAAGGCGGACTCTGGAGCTGGAGCCACAGCACCTGAAAACATACAGTTCGTAAGTCTACGACCAGTTACTTCTACTTTTCATGTTGTTCAGTGATGAGAAAAACCCTTTTTCCTGATGCAATAGTTGTGAGGGTTATGATTAGTCTTTCTGATGAATCAGCTGCCTGATACCCAGTAGTCAATCTACAAATGAGTGAACATAGTAATGTCCAATGCATTTCGTTTTGTAGAGAGGAGGATTTGGGCGAGGCAAGCCTGCAGGCGCTGATGACTCATAGAATGTATCGCTGTCCTATTTCAATAAAAAACGAGAAATCCTCTGCAGACTCATCCATCAGTACTCTTTATAGGCTAACAACGGGTAAATGTGGCCTTACTTTGAAAGGTTTGGGCTGATTTATTGTATATTCACTAGGCTCTGTAGCCAGAAAAATCATAAAAGAATAATCACATGCAAATCAGAGGTTGTAAAGAAAGTGATCAAAACAAAGGTTGAAGAGAGACTAAAAAAGGGACTAGATGAACAGAGATGAGATAAAAACAGCTAGAATAGAGAGTGGGAGGTCTAGGCACTCTTCTTCTCTTTGGAGTGATAGGCCTTGTTGTAGAAGTTGGAGAAAAGAAGTATGTGGGACAGCATGTAGAGAATTAGGGCAAATCCATAGCCGCTAGGGAAGCCACAGTTTATATAGACGGCGATCAAAGTATGGCACATTATCAGCCAAAATTGCGTCTGAAAAAGAATGAAAGTAGTCAATAAATAGCAGTTGGTTGCTGAGAATAGTTGACAGAAAGGTAGCCTTACTAGTTGGATGATGGTCATGTAGCGCTTCCACCAGAGATATTTTTTCATCTGTGGTCCCATTGCAGATAGCATATAATAGGTGTACATCAAGACATGTACAGCGGAATTGAGAAGTGGAGAGAAGTATGCTGTAAGGAAATAAAACATCTCAAACAGTGTTGTACACATGGGTGAGGTCAGGCATGTCCAAAATATGGCTGTGCCTAAATATGTAACATAACACAGACACTGTGATAGGTGAATGTGCTACTGCACTCCCTTAGATGTCTATGTATGTAAGATACGGTAACTCCAATAGAAACATCTCTCGCCGAGAGTGCTATACAGATTATATAGGGATTGACATCTAAACCTTACAACAAATGAACACACTTCCTCAATACTTGTATATGCACCCTGGGGGAACAGTGGTACACATACCCTTGGGGAGCAGTCGTACGCGTACCCTGAGGCGCGGTTGTACAGGTACTCTAGGGGAACAGTGGTACACGTACCCTTGGGGAACAGTGGTACACGTACTCTTGGGGAACACATTAGTGGGTGGGAAGGATAAATACTTACAGCAGCCTCCAGGTACGTACTTCATCCCAATCCACCAGAGTGCAAACATGGTTGAGTGATGATAGACATGGAGGAACGAGATCTGGCTATTCTTCTTCCTCAAGATGAAGAAAACCTGTTGGTACATGAGCAGACTTATGAGTGAAGGAAGTATTATCTTCTGCCATCAAATCTGTATGCAAATGTGTCTGCTACTAAAACCCTGCCTTTCCTACAATGGAGAAGATCGTCTATTCCTCATTCACCCAGACTAAGAATTGTCTCCTTAATTTTCAGTACTATGTATCAATAGTTTGTTATGCAGGGCTAACTTGGGAATATCACGACTAAAGCCCGGAGCACACTGGAGACGAAATAGGCAAATCCGTGTGGCGGCACGGCAAAATCTGTTGCAGCGGTGGCTAGTGTGGCTGCCGCCAAGCGGATCGCGCACATCAAGCGGATAATTCCGCTTGCAGCCTGCCTGTGATTGGTCAACCATTCAACTCACATCAGGCCACGCTTGTGATTCATGCTTGTTCAAGCTACAAAGCACCCACTTGCACCTGCACCACCTGAAAGTTACGCCTCCAGTGCGGTTTGTTTGCCGCACCATAACTACCGCAAGCAGCAAGCAGCAAAACTTGCCGTGTCGCACCGCCTATTTCGTCTCCAGTGTGCTTCGGGCTTCAGGCCGATGATTGTATAACTTCTGATTAGAACATGTCATAAGTAGTTAACAAACCTTACATCTTTGTAGGCAAAAAGTTTTTGACGTGCTGTTTGATTTTTATATTACAGCAACACAATAACAGTAATAATGACAATAAATAGCAGTAACAATGATAATATACAACAGTAATAATGATAATATACAACAGTAATAATGGTAATAAATAACAGTAATAATGGTAATAAACAACAGTAGTAATGATAATATACAACAGTAATAATGATAATATACAACAGTAATAATGGTAATAAACAACAACAATAATGATAATAAACAACAGTCATAATGATAATAATAACAGTAATAATGATAATAAACAACAACAATAATTCACGCAAAGTGCTCCGATTCACTTACCGTATCCATGAATTCTATCAGCTTGGAGAAGTAGTACCACCAACAGACTTTCGCAAGCTGAAATACAGACAACAGCGTGAGAACATGTGGATAACCCGTAGGGGTATGGAATTGTCTTACCCTGATTGCATAATAATCGTCAGATCTGTCCACTGCTGAACACCATACATCAAACTTGGGGTTTCCAAAACTTGAGACAAAAAACTATAAAAATAGCAAAGCATGTGATCAAGCGTTGGAAAACTTGCAGTACACAACTGGGTGAGACGATATGGGTGGACTGTCTCACCTCAAAACACATGTATGCAGATAGAATGACAAGGCCAAAGTTGTACAGCACTATAGGCTGCTTCAGTTGATAGGCAGGACGGTGTTCCATGTAAGCCGGGCCAGCAATAACCACAATGAGGTAGAGAGCAGTGAGCAATAGCGTGGGATATGGACTTGACATCAGCAGCCAGTCTTCAACTCTCGGGTCTAAACGAATATTTCCAAACAAACAGTGACTTAAACTGGTGATCAGGCGCTATACAGGCAGATATTAGGCCTGAACTTAGATACATGATCCGTATGGCCCACAGGTCACAACAGAACATTGGCAAACATGGTTGAAGTCTATGTCAGAATTGAAGTAAACCTGTAACAGGTCTACACCAGATAATCCTTTACCACATACATATATTTATACCATCATGGTGCAGTTATAATCTCCATTGCAAGGAAAATGAAGCAATTTACATATGAAAATACACGCAAATTGCGGAAGTAGAATCGTGATATGACATTAAAGAGTAGTAAAAAACATGGTAGAGTTTACCTGGCTCTGAGTGGAAATACGGAGCAAGTGGGCTGACGAAGCCATATAGAATATCCATCAAACTTGGCAGCTCTTTGGCCATTCTAACGCTTTTGATCACTGATTACCAATCTAAAAAACAAGAGCCCATTCATTCATGCAATGATGATGAGACCAAGACATTGGAGTTCAGCCTGTACATGGTGGTAGTTTTTATGATGAACCAACTGTGGCAGGGATAAATCCTTATAAAAAAAACTCGGTGAAAGGCGACTTTTGTATCAAACTCTTGCTTTTGAACAGCCAAAACTGTACGAAAGTTCACTTACGTTACTAGGCGACCTACGGTGCCATAAAAAGCTAATCTTCCGTTTGAATGAAAAAGCGTGCATGATGCACGTTCTGGCCGAGTGCAAACAGATGAGATGGTTTGTGATTGGCGTAGACAAGTTGGCTTAGCCAGTGGGAGTTGAGATAACAACCAGTTGTAAGAGAAGACAAATCTAAAGCCGAGAACACGTTCTCGTCTAGGATGTGGTCTTCCGTACATAACGGCCACCCCGATGCAACGTCACCTAGTCTACCCTAGTCTATGATGTGTTGGGTGAACTCCCCCCCACATCCAGTGCTACCATCATCTACACTGTGCCACCATGATAGGGAATCGGGAATCGATGGTATGCGCCACACTGACTACATAGCGTGTGCAGCAGCAATTGCTATGATCAAAGTAGAAGTTTATTGACATGTGTGTATGTACATGAATAACAGTAGGCGGATGATCATGGTATATACAACAAGTAGTCACAAAATATGAATGAAGTCTTGCATAAAAGGAAATTGTAAATATAAACTTGGTAAAATGTTAGATTTCAGTGGAATATGTTGGAAAATCTTGATAAAAGTAATGACCGGAATAGAAGACTTTGCATGATTATGCTGCGCTGTCCATATAGCGCTCAAAGATGGATGATATCAGTGTAACCAGTGACATAGTTTATACTACCTGCTGCATATTTTTCAGGAAGTATATAGACATATTCATCTTCTAAATATTATTTGGCACTTGTCTAACGGAATATGTCCGCTGCTTAAGTCATAAAATAACGTTTGATTATCTCGAGTAAGATCACGTTCCGATTCACATCCAGGTTATTGGATCGCATGGGTACAAGATTGAGAGAGCCTTTGTTACGGTTTGGTGCCATCTTTCATCTGCTTGATCCACCTATGAAATAGCCGGAAGGCTGATTGGCTGTCAACTGCTGTTGTGCTGCAATGCGGGCAGGAATGGGGACTTACTGTTCGGCAGCACTGGCTGTCTCTGTCCTGAATTTCATTGGCTCAATGATATTGGAATTGGGGTGACAGAGCCGAAACATCAGCGTGGTGTCAACACCGTCATGAGATGGCTCGGGCAACGCCTCCACACGATACCCCAGGAGGGGACAACTCTCTAAAACGATATAAGGATATACATGTAATTCAGTCAACAAGTACAGCTTACTAATACAGGAGATAGGAGAGGAGGTATACCAATAGCTGCCGAATCCTCGCTGGCGTTATACTTGTATAGCACCTTGTCCTTGAGAACAAACCAGCAGCGCTTCCACTGCTTCCTCTTGGTAGTAAAGACCTTGAGGTAACCACTGAACACACCGTCCACATCGCTGGCGTGCACCTGCAGCACATAACAATTCATTTACCTGCAGTAATTTACCTACGGCGCTCAACACCAGGCTAGGCTCACCTCCTGCAGGACTCTAGGTCGGTGCTGCTTCTGTGGGTACGTTATCACCTCCTTGTTGGATTTACATTTGAACCTTAACCTCAGATCAACAATAGAGTTGGAGTTGCTTTCTTTCTCCGTATTCGCCATCGTGTCCAGAGCTGGTATAAGACACACAGACAGAAATAAGCTGTTAGATACTTCATTGTCATGTAAGTTGATACATTGTCTCCACCGCTATCATATCAGGCTGTCTCTCACGGCCAGGTTTGGCAGCAGGACTGACGCCCAAACCATCCTGTGAACAGCGACAGTTGTGTGCGGTGTGATGATATGGCTATATTTTATCATCAGACTGCATGCACTCAGTTCATGTTAACTCATGCAACTACTGGTCCCCTGGAATGGCTGATATCAGCTGGTTGATTCCAGAATTGTATAAACAATCAGAATTAATCAATAGTCAGATATGAATTCATGAAGCTGAATTCAGACTAGGGTAGTTTTGTTTATCGGAGTAGATGGATCAGTGCCGACAGGCAGAAAAATCGCTGATCAAAGTCTTCATTCCCACCATGGGCCAATCAGAGAACAGGCTGTACCAAAAATGGGTTATACTGTAGACTGGAAAATTATTGTGATTAAAAATAATTGCGATTTTGACTGAGCTTTACAATTCGTGAATTACTTGCGCTGTAAAATAAATGAGAATTCCAGTAACTCTTGTTAACTACTGGCTGTTGACTCTGTGCGAAAATCTTGCAAAAGCATTTTTTGCAATTAGAGCCAATCGCAATTGACGCATTTACTTTTTTCTTGCAATCATTTTCCAGTTTACAGTAATAGAGCGCAGCCAAGGCTAATCTTCGACAGATATATTTAATCCAGTTTCACACAATTTCGTGCAATAAATTGAGCTCCCTAAGGTTGGATGGAAAATCCTACAATAGTGTAATATTTACACAGCATGTAAAACCCCTGAAAACCCATGAAACCATAAAATCAAGACGCAGCAATTCATTTTGCCGGCACAAAACTTGGAGTCATCCTCTCTCATTTTCGTATAATACCAAATGTAGGAACAGTGATGACAAGATTAAAAGGGTTTGGGAAAGGATTACAGTTTTCTTCCACTTGGAATCAAGTATAGTGCATGTGATG
>ERZ1740065.2052-NODE-2052-length-12450-cov-10.835175_pt1 | contig 12450 bp, 11 predicted proteins | sample MGYA00581738_ERZ1740065 | MGnify/ENA primary metagenome ERZ1740065 (study PRJEB43018, sample SAMN04849749) | marine metagenome | isolation source: floating plastic debris | place: Pacific Ocean | collected 2008-09-01 | study: EMG produced TPA metagenomics... | reverse complement strand
GTTTCTTTTCTGTCTTTCCTCCTTTCTTGCTCTTTGCGTTGCTTTCTGGTTGTCCCGTTCCCCGCCCTTGGTGTTTCTTTTCGCCGGTTGTGCCTGTGAGAGGGAGAGAATGGAATCTACTGACTTTAGTGAATATTCCCAGAGCGAGGCAGGCGAAGGTGAAGAGGCCGTTGGATGAGATCAAACTCCAGTCGGGGCTCTGACGGGTAACGGTAGTTGTCTCCACCACGCCTGAGTGGCTGAGGTCAGATGTACTCTGGATGTAGAGCATTGATGCCAGTCTGTGAAGCAGGGTCGTCCAGATACCACTCTCAATGTACATCTTGGCGAACCGAGGATCCTGATTGGAGCAGAGACAACTTACTTAGTCCTAGTTTCATTTAACAACTATTGTTGTGATATTTGTCACAGTAGTGATAGTTTTAAAATGGCGAATGATGAAATAGTTTGTGATACTGTAGAACCGGATTGGATAGCAACAGAAATGTTAATGCTTCCTTCGAAATCATCAAGAAATAAAAATGATTGCGATCTAATCATAGCGGTGACATAAATGGGAAGACAACTCCTTTATAAAGTATGATGGGTATAGTTTTTATAGCAAATTCCAATGATAGCGATAATATTTCGTCACTATTTTCGTGGTGTTAGACTGTCGCTATCGAATCTGGTTCTACAGTATCAGTGGCACCAGTATCAGTATAGCTGAACAAATACTTCCACACAATAATCAAGACTTCCACAGAAACACAGCTCTCGAAACAGGTGGCTATATCAAGGACTTACAGTACAGCTCTAGAAGCAGACGGGCTATATGAAGGACTTACAGTACAGCTCTAGAAGCAGACGGGCTATATCAAGGACTTACCTCATTGAGTTTTTGATGTAGCAGCATGAGCATGCCATCCAGCACTCCGAACTGTAGCGGCACTCGGACACAGATCTATATAAAGAGACAGGCAGCCTGTACCATACAATCTCACCTAACCTGGGGGCGGCAGAGAAACGGGGTTTTACTATAGAGAAATTCTGTCACAATGGCCCACAGGAGGCCTCAGAAACAACACTATGATACAATTCCTATAGTCTACAGAATACACGACCCGACAGTACTTACATCACTCGCTCCAACTATCTATTGAGTCAGTAGAATATCATACAGTATCAGCGGCAGACGTGTCACTGCAGGCGTCTGGCACTGCGACAAACCTGCGTGAGATCTGTCAAGACTGAGAATGCTGAGCCGACGAGTTCTTCTGGTTGCAGGTTGCGCCCGATGCCGGCGTGAATGGAGCAGCTGATTAGTAGGGCTGAGGCCGCAGTCTGGCTCGCCACGGTCGACTCCACAAATATGGCTTCCAGAAGTTCTGAAGACTCCTGGATTCTTAAAATTGGAAATGAGAGCTGCTGATCAGCTTGGGGAGTTGTCTCCTCATACTTAACATAGTTTTGTGTTAAATGTCAGAACCTATTTTGAAACGTGAGAGAGAGAGAGAGAGAGAGAGAGAGAGAGAGAGAGAAAGTGTTGCTATGTATCCATCATATAGAGGACATACTCACAGTTGAGGAACGGCACCCGAATTAGCTATGATGACAGTCAGGATGTGTAATGACAGCTCTATGCAGGTGTTCAGATCCATGTCTTCCACCTCCACCTGTAGTACAAGCACATGCGCCAATCAGATAACCAGGTTTCCAACTACTACAGAAGGAGGGAGGGAGCGATGAAAGAGTAGAGAGAGAATGTACGGAGGGAGAGAATGAGTGGAGGAGGGAGAGAATGTACGGAGGAGGGAGAGACTGTACGGAGGAGGGGGAGACTGTTTGGAGGAGGGGGAGAGAAGGTACGGAGGGTAGAATAATAGCTGGTTACACTATTCAGCTACCCTCACCAGTCAAAATGATGTCTTTGGACACTTGGCCTACAGCACAGCTCCTCACATGGTCCTGGCAATGAGTGAATATAAGAATCGGTCATTGAAAATGGACAAAGATCGGTTGGTAAGATATTTGATTTAATTTAATATGTGTTAATACCGTGTGTTCGCTGAGGGTGGTGACAGACTGTCCTGTACCAAGGTCCCATATGATGGACCTTTGATCGTCACTGCAAGTGAGTATCTGGTGTCCATCTGTGAGGAATTCGGCTGCATGGATGGCACTAAAAGAATGAAGAGAGACCGGTATTTTATCATGTCTCTTTGACGTTGATATTACCACTGCGTATCAGAACCGTAGCAAAACGCTTCCAGTTTACAAAACCAATGAAATCGAAATGTTACTCCCATCAGCTGCTGATGGATGGCTAAATTAATTGAAGACGTGGAATGGTTACCTGCTATGTCCTTTCAGCATACGCAGACATGTTTTTCTTTCAATGTCATAAACTTTAGCCACGCCCCTATTTGTGGCAGCGACGAGTAGTTGACCATCATTGCGGTATCTCGCACAGTTGACTACTTCCTTGAACTTGGAGAACGTCTTTACGATTTGGTTCGTCTCACAACCGTATAGTTGTACCTTAATATATGGACAGCCGGCGATGAAGATTTCTCAAGATAAAAGAGATTGGATCAAATGATAAAACTGCAGGAGGACCTACACGAGTAGAGCTGGATACAGCATAGTGATAAGGTTCTGTTGGTGAAAACTGTACATCTGTGATAGGTCCATATTCTTTCTTCGTGACCGGAAACTGAAACAAAATGCAGGGAATTACAGCACACCTCCGGTCCAAAGTGTTGCTACTTCACAGTTAGTAAGAACGAGTAGGATGTACGCATGGTGTCCGTACTAAGGCAGAGAGATATGCCATGAAATCATCGTTCTAGAAGCAACAGCACATACGGCTTCACCTCGAATGTATCCCAGAACTGGTGGTCTTTGGTCTTTTCTTTGCTGGCCAGATACTTGGGTTGGCCTCGGACAAGGGTTTTCTTGAACAGCATGGACGTGGGGGCCGCCATATTCCTATGAAACAACCAATCCGCTAATCGCTAATATAAGAATATATCTTTGGCCAATCGGGAAACTGATCAGCTACCAAGAAGTTCATGTACATGTTTTCGTATAATAATGTTCTTCCACATAATTTAAATAAGAGTTCTTGAAACTTTGAAAAGTGTGCCGAATTATATGTAGGGTACATTTTTCTTCTCAGGAAGGACCTGTTTGTTGGATATGCCGCTCCGCATGTCGAACTAATATTAACCAATCAAATTGCAGTGATGATGCATGGCGCGACCATAATAAATGCGCGTGCTATCGAATAATACCAGTTGCATGGGATTGGTTGGATACATCGTATATAGCATTCATCGGTGTGTTAGTGATATCTAGCTGGAATAAATAGCTTGATTGCTGAGGGAAAGGACACTCTTCATTGATTACATGACAGAGAGCTGTGTGACCGTCCAGAAACCGTCCCGTGTGTGAAGTGACAGTTCATATCTTTGCCTGCCTTGGTGAGTATTGCATCTTACATGATATAAAAATGTCTTGATCTTTTAGTGGATGCTTACATACGTGCTGTCGCGTATTAAAAATACGAGAGGCTGAAAACCCATGTCTATGTTGTAAACTTGTCTTTGTCAATCATATGTAAATTCTACGAGACCTGAAGCATTACATGTACAACTATATCATGGGAATTACAATGATACTGACAGTTAAACCTTGATATCAATGTACATAAAACCTTCATTCTTGTGTACTATTTTTTGGTAGAGGGAAGAGCTCACTGCAGTCTGTTTGACCATGTCTGATCCGCCCCAACCTGATAGTAATGATGCCTACAACCCTGCATCACCTGAGCAGCAGTTTGAGCTAGGGCGGCAAGCTAGACTGAGGAACATGCTGTCAGGCACAACCAACTTTCCCCCATTCCATGTTCAGATGCCTCAAAACTTCGTGGCCCCTTCTAGCATGTCCACTAATAGCTTGTCCACTTCCAATCGCTACGAAGAATTCCTTCGTGCTACCGCTGCCCATCATGCGCTCATGTTGGGTATGCCGATGCCTGTCGATGCCACGATGGCCATACCGAGACCGCCAAGTGCCGAGCATGGTAATCCTCAGCATGAAGAAGCTCAAAATGGCAGAGCCAGCACATCACCTGAAGACAATACAGAGAGTGTGGCAGCACCAGTCGGTCCCTGGACTTACGAGGAGCAGTTCAAACAGGTACACGTATTAATTCACCACCGCTACTATCTGTCACTGCTCATTGTGAGGCGCGTGTCAGTGTCACCCATGTTATTAGAAAAGTATCCATAGTTTTATATGTTATTTGTAGTTGTAGAATGGGACTTCCAAACTAATTACACCAACTGGCTTCGTTTTTCACACTATCTGGCCCAGTTGCACTGTCCACACCTAGGTGCACACCAACAATTAATTCTAACTGATGTCTAGTTAGCAGCTTTCTGGCCCGGCTACCATCACTCAAGCTATCACAATAGTGCATTGGACTATCCTCGCCGGCCCCACAATTAAATTTTAGCCTGAAAATTTGGTGCAACCCTTTAAGCCTTTAAATGGCGGTTAACAAGTTGAGTTTAAAATGTCTGTGAACACGTCTGGAATCACACTTGGTAGGGATACAGCAATTACTGTTCTCAGTATTTCAGTAAACAAATGGTGTCAACCCATGGAAGTAACAAACAGCCAGTGCATGATACTAACAAACAAACAGAGACCAGGTCTACCAAGCCCCCATAGAAAGCGCATAATTCATGCCAAGCGATCATAGTTTCATAAGCTGCACCAATGCTATCAGTATCAGATTAAAGCACAATTGGACCCAAATTACCAGCAGTTTTAGAACATGGCTATGTGAGTTTTGGTAAACAAGATACAATAAGCAATACTTATTGCATACTCATTGTGATTTTATCTGGACTTTAGGGATTGTTGTTATTTAAGAGTGGTGGGGGCACTTCAGGGTTCTCCATAAGCTGCAATCAAACGTGTTGTCCGCGTATAATTTTATGGGAATCAGAGGTGACCCGTGCTGTGATAGATTCAGCATATCAGCATCACATCCGCTGGTGTGGACTCGATATCTGATCACCACACTGTCATTAACATTCATTCACTGACCTCCCACCGCTTCCTACGAAGCTGAGATGTTCTCCTCACTCCTGTCTGCCTCTCCCTGTCCCTTTTTCCTCTCCCTCCATGCCTTTCTCCTCCCTGCCTCTCCCTTTCATGCCTCTCTCCCCTCCCCGGTTACATCTCCCCTTTCCTTTCTCTCTCATCATCTTCTCTCCTCGCTTCCCTGCCCCTCTCTCTCCCCTCCATGCCTTTCTCCTCCCTGCCTCTCCCTTTCATGCCTCTCTCCCCTCCCCGGTTACATCTCCCCTTTCCTTTCTCTCTCATCATCTTCTCTCCTCGCTTCCCTGCCCCTCTCTCTCCCCTCCCTGCCATTATCTCTCTACCCCTCCCAGCTGCTCTCTCGCCCCTCCTCACCCTGTCTCTCTCTCCCTCACCCTGTCTCTCTCCCCCTTCACCCTGTCTATCTCCCCCTCACCCTGTCTATCTCCCCCTCACCCTGTCTATCTCCTCCCTCCCTGCCTCTCTATCTCCCCCACAATACCTCTCTATCTCTCCTCGATTCCTCTCCCCTCCCTCGCATCATCTTACAGCACCATCATAGCACCTGTCTTTCCCTCCTACCTAGCGCACTATCACTGTCTGCCTGCACCACTGGGACTATTTGAGATTCTTTGACATTGTGATAGTTAGGACTGGGAGAAGCTGACGCTATAGAGAGCAGCCGGCTCAATGGCGATATGTATTGTTATTTGGTGTCAACCCTTCACCGGCTGTCATTCCAAAATCCTGGCTTATTATTAATACTCCACATTTTACAAATTACAGCTGTATGAAATGGGTAAGGAGCCAGATAGAAAAGCTTTCCTCGATGAGCTGTTCCAATTCATGCAGAAGAAAGGTGAGTGATACATAAGAGGCTCGCATGGCGTTGCCTGTGTGTCAGATACAATATCGGCTCTCTATTTCTTAGAGCCTCTACCCCTTGCATTACGTAACGTCTGCTACCATCTCATCAGCTGACCCGCTGTTTTATCGAGTTACTCAAATGTTACGCAAGTTGATTTGTATGTAATGCTGTTGTTACTGCCGATCAAAACATTTGGAAAAAATTTATTATTAGATAATGATTTCTTATAAGGATCATGTAACTGTTAATATCAACGAATTACAGCAAATGCCATATCACTAAGATCTGAGACTAGTAATCTAGTGCCAATTATCTTATATAACTGTTTCTTTTTAGCCGTAATCAGAATGTATCGATGCCATTTGTTTGCCCGCGCTGTATGTTCCGATACAATGGTGATTACGTTTTTCGCCCGTCTGCCAGTTGCACTCGCAGCAGATGTTTCTTGGTGTTAACGTGTTCTCACCTGAATCACAATGTTTTCTTTATTGGCGCCATTAGGATTGTACCTTAACTGTCAGAAGGTTTCATATTAGTAAAGAAGCCAGATGAGTGCAGCCGTATTGCTGATTGTCCACAAACTGGCTGATTGTCCACAAACTGGCGTTTACCAAATGTTGCATTGAGCTCTTTACTCCTCACTCTCATAGGAAACCCTGTCAACCGCATACCAATTATGGCAAAGAATACGCTAGACATCTACCAGCTGTTCAAACTGGTAGTCAGCAAAGGCGGACTGGTGGAGGTCATAAACAAGAAGCTGTGGAGAGAGATTACGCGTGGCCTCAACCTGCCCGCCTCTATCACGAGCGCAGCATTCACTCTACGAACACAGTGCGTATTCCACGGCGGCCATATTGCACCCATGCCTGTCAACCTGTGAGGCTGCAAATACTGGAGATTCAGTCTTTCTTAACTTTGAGAAGTCGTAGCTCCAAACTCCTACTCCGTACGATTCTGACATATTTGAGCTCGGCTCAGCAACGTCTGTCTAATAAACCACATCATAGCATAGGAACCCTGTACCTACCATTTTGACACTAAATTCTGCCAAAATACTGGAGTCTCCCGATAATCCTGGAGGGTTGATTGCACCGTCGCCGAGATTGTTCCCTGTTTGAGATGTTTGATATTGCCCTGTAGGTATATGAAGTATCTCTACCAATTTGAGTGTGAGAAACACAGTTTCTCTAACCCAGCTGAACTCCAGGCGGCCATTGATGGCAATAGGAGAGAAGGCAGACGCATTGCCTATAACTATGAAGTCAATCCAGGTGTGTATCGTCGCCATGACAACTCTCCTTCCCACGCGCACATACATATATTTCAGTGCATGTTATTTTACAGCAAGTTTGCCATTATTTGGCTCTCAGAACAGCCAATTCCTTGCGTCACAGCTCAACTCCATGATCAATGTGTTCAACCCATTCAGTGCCAGTCTGGTGGCCAACAACAATCAGCTGGCGTCTTCCTTTCCGTCCCGATTTCACAACTTCCAAGTTGCAGCCACTTCTCAATCTGGTAGGCACTCCGACTATTTCAAAGTCTTCCCCCTCCCTCCTTCTCCTTCTCCTCCTCTCTCTCTCTCTCTCTCTCTCTCTATCTTTCCTCTCTTTTCCTCTCTCCCCCTCTCTCTCCTCTATTTCTCTCCTATCTGCCTCTCCGCCATCGCTTTAAGTGCAGTTTGACACCCTGTAGTATCTCTGTTGACTTTATGTAGGTCAAGGGAATGTTTCCATATCTAGCCCCAGATCCTCAGTGACATGCAACAGCATGCCACAACAGGGATCTGCATTTGCCCCCATTCAATCAGAGGGAGCCTCGACTTCTGATACCTCCAGCAACGGCAGCGATAGAAAGAGGAAGCTGGTTTCCCCCTCTGAGAACCTTGAAAAGTCGCCAAAGAAAGATCCTTCATCGGAAACGGATCACTCAGATGCTGAGAAGTTGGAGAACCCGAGCCGACCTTCGTCTTCTGACAGTCCTCAGGCTGACAGTCCTCAGGCTAACGTCAACGCATCCAAGTTCCACATTGCTACGCACTGTAAGTACAAATTCATTTCTTCTATTTCTATTTCAACAGAAAATAGCAATAAGGCTGTTAAAACTGTAAAACTGTAAAAAGTTACAATTATATTGGTTCCATTCCTGCCATCTATAGGAAAGGTAACATCAGCTGCAAAAGCCGAATCTGACTTTCGGAAACTGAGCTGTCAATGCCGACTATCGAAGTCCATAGGCTATAATGGCTGACAAATGAGCCGCTTGTGCCCCAATTTTATCAGCCGATGGACAAAGAGAAATATAAACCAAATATTTTCAATAAGCTAGCCCCCTTGCTACCATATGGGCGCGCCAGTGTAATTCTACAATAGTTACGGATGGGTGGCATATGTTATTGCAGTAGCCAGGATTAAGTACACTTGAAACAACAGTGAAATCTATGTCAGAATGTAAGCAAATTATCAGGACTTGAGAGAATTAATGTAATTCGTTTGACTTTAGTAGCTCGGCTGGGTCTGAGTCGTGGCAGCTGTCCGTGCGCTCGACCAGTCTGCGCTGTTGACTTTGATGAGCGTCCGCTGCTATAAAGCGAAGAGCACAGGCTAATTTAATTGAATCATAAGATATTACGCCTGAAATAATATCAGCTAGAGGACACTCTAGTGAGCACTCGTCGAAGACATCAGTGAATTAATTATGACTCTCGGTCTAATGATCTTTAGCAAATTTAATCGTGCCAAGGATGATAAAACTTTACATTCAAATGGAAAAGTTTGCAGCGAATGTAGGGTATTTGACTCTTGTCTGCGATGCTGATGGATACTGCTCCTGTGTGTTAGATGACGAGAGAGGCAACGGCTCCATCATAGCAACTATGAACCTGAATGGCTCCATCTACAAAGGGGTCCTGCTCGCTCACAACGAAGAGAAATAATTTCCAGGAGGTTTTGGAGTTGTCCACTGCTGGATTCACTGGATTTCACACAAGGATTAGTACCGAGTTACCTCCCAACCACTATCCATTGATAGCAATGACTTTTATCATTCTCGTTCTTAATCCGTCGCAACCTAGCGGATATTTCTGTTTAAATGACGAGCCGCGACGTTGAGCTTTCCATGATGGCACTACGGTGGTAGTGGTGATATTTCGGTGATCTCAGTTTGACAGTAAGCAGTAGATATATGTAAGTATATGTGTTTAAGTAGATGCATCTAATTACAAGTGAATCCGTGGCTACGCCATACATTCTTTAGTTTCAATGATTCTCTGATTGAAGACATTCTAATATTTGTGGATATCATACAAATAATTGAGTAGAATGCAAAGTTATTTTCAGTACTGTGCTCTCTTTATATGTTGTTGTACTTTCTCCTTAATTCTTACTCCGTATAAGCTGCTATTTCTGTTTAAATGACAAGCCGCTACATTGAGCACTCCGTGATGATGGCGGCGGCGCCACATTAGTAGTAGTAGTAGCTTTTGTAGGTCAATGTGTGTAAGCACATGCATATTTAAGTAGAAGTGATAAGAGACTACAGTAACCAGCCACTTAGAATAAAATATGGTGGCTGCAATCGTACCCGAACTAAACATTCTGACAGGATTTTCTCTCGGTGCTGCAGCCATGATATTCACTTACCGATCTACTAGTGTACTACCTGCCCAGGTCATAGGTCACAGCTACTTATTTCTGCTCGTATAGGAAGCTATGACACCATTTTGAAGTGATATTCTGGAAACGATGCCATAGTGTTGTATACCAACTATATGGACAGGAAAAGCTATGAAACAGACTTGGGTAGGGTACACTGTCGTAGATCAGTTATTGGATATCATGGCTGCGGCACTGCACAACATCCTGTTGGAATTTTGAGTTTAAAGATCTTCACATACAATATAAATATCTGACCTCAAGTGGCTGGGTTCTGTAGTCTGCTTACATACAATCAGATACCTACCTCATCCCTATATCAATATTCTTTCATCTCAATGATTTTTTGATTGAAAACATTTTAATATTTTTCAAGATCATACCAAAAAAGCAATAAGTAGAATGTGGTGTTATGTTCAGCAAATATGGTGTTCTCTTTACATCTTGTTATACCCTTTCTTTACTTCAGAATAAAAATGTCAGTCGATTATATTATGCTATAAACCGCTATGCTTGGAGTCAGTCAGACGAGAAGTTGGGGTTTTCCAGCCCCATAGAAACGGCATCGTTTGATCTGTTGTATGAGGCGTTTTCGAAGCCGAGATCTTTGAATGGCTGGCTCTGCTGCCTTGACCTTCGCAGGTAGAGGAAGATGAAAACTGCTGCCAATACGATAGCAATGCATGCTATCACTATGGCAACGATCTCTCCAGTTCTTAACCTGTCCACATCTGTAAGGTGAAAGCCATAGCAGGAGTGAGTACATGCGCGCGGGAGGGTCGGCCCGGAGGTGAAATGGACTTATTATATAAACAGATTAAATCAGGCGAAATGACACTGTAATCGGCTGACAAACTGAGCTTGTTCCATCAGCTAGAATAGCTCTCCGGCAGCCCAATCAATGTAGTCATGATGAGTGAAGACAATTCGATTTAGATTTATTCCATGTTATCATGAGTGAAACGTGATTAAATAGCAGTTAATTGCATTAAGTCTCGGTCAGGGGTAAACGCACTTACAGCCAATGTCACTAACATAAGCAGATATTTTTAATACAAGCTAGCTGACAGGCCTTAGGCAGCGAGACATCATGTAATAAGTAATCGGTGTGTGATTAGTAATCATATTACAGGGGGAACGGTTCCTAGTCAGTGAGCCGACGACGGCTGCATGGAGTGTCTGTGTGTCATTGCCATTGCCTAGAACTACAATCTCAGCACATCAAACCAGTGGTAATATCACCCCATGGTACTGGCCCTACAGAATCCTCGACAGGCTTGAACTACTGCCATAAGGATTCTAACGAGTGGAATATGAAGCAAGTTTCTGACCGTCAGTGCAATCGTTTGTGTCGAGTTGAGTTTTATGACGAGTATGGAGACGTGAGGTCACACTTACTGGCAGTAGAGGGCGTCTGATTTTGTGAGTCAGCAGTGGGCACGGTCTGCACTGTGGTAGAGACAGCTGTGTAGCCCGGGGTGCTGCCGTTGATACTGGGCGGGAGTGGAGTAGTTGGGGCGAAGGTGTAGGCTGAAAATATGAAAATTATCCACTGAGTTATCCATAGCAAACAGGATGAGGGAATAATCCAGGACGCGTGGGTGGCAAAATAATTGAGAGTCAATATAGAGTCAAGTCGATACGGAATCAATACGGAGTGCACTCACTGGCGTTTTTCATGCAGACGTAACGCCTGCGCTCGTTGCAGTTGCCCATAACCCATTCGCCAGGCCGACCGTCGGAGTACGGACCATTCACTATCTGTACGCAGTCCTCGGTTCCGAATATATTCCTTGGCTCGCTGATGCCCCAGTTTGTGAAGCCTCGCGTCTACAGGAAGTACGATTGTTTAGTGATGTGGTACAGCGGGAGTACAGAGAGCCGGTCAGACTAGCTTACCATGTAATAGCCAGGCATGTGATCCCATGAGTACCTGCCTTCCTGCCGTCTGTCATTGAAACCCATCCAGAAATATTCGTCGATATTTTCTAAAAACACGTTCAACAGTTGAGATATGAATAAGATATTAAATGGGTTCGCTGTAGGGTTAGGAGATGACTGACCAGTGATAAAGCTCTGGACGGTACCGGAACCAATATAGCCTAAGTCTGACTGCATACTGGCACACGCCGCCTCCGCATCGATCCATGACTTGGTCTCTGTCTTCTCGGAGAAGTAGTAGCACAGCCTCTCGTGTCGACGCCAACCAGGCGGACATGCAAATGGATCTGCGAGACAACGCATGTCACGATAAGACAACTCCTTCAAGTCATAGGTGTGTAACACTTTGTCACTCTGACTGACCGCAGATGGCGAATTTCCCGTCTCTGTCGTAGTGGTCAGTGATGGCACACCAGAGATATGCTCCCCGGTCGACTGTGCCGTAAGTTGTACATGTCTCAAACTGTTGGCCGCGATACTGGAACGGGAAGTGACAGAGGGAGCCGTCTGTCACCGGGATTTGCTTGGTGTCACGAATCTCGACTGACGCGTCGATCTCACAGATGAATGCCTTCTTGGAGAAGCAGTACTCCGGCGACCATCTTCCTGGTTCACCCGACCCGCTACCAGCTGCAACAACAACTTCCAATGTCACAGATCTCTATGTCACAACTCTCCATGTCACAGGTCTCCATGTCACAACTCTCCATCTCACGCCACAAAAACTTCCAACATCACACAAACTTTGGATGTCACAGCTCACAATTTCATAATTCTCACTGCCAAAAATCAGTCATAAGTCTTAACATCCATGGATTATATTAACCTAACACAACATCTGTCGGTGTTAATCGTGTAGTTAGGCAGCGAGAGACGAATCAGTCTCGGGGG
>ERZ1740065.2051-NODE-2051-length-12451-cov-12.320507_pt1 | contig 12451 bp, 13 predicted proteins | sample MGYA00581738_ERZ1740065 | MGnify/ENA primary metagenome ERZ1740065 (study PRJEB43018, sample SAMN04849749) | marine metagenome | isolation source: floating plastic debris | place: Pacific Ocean | collected 2008-09-01 | study: EMG produced TPA metagenomics... | reverse complement strand
ACACTGTACTGACTGACTGGCGGTATCACACTGTACTGACTGACTGGCGGTATCAGACTATGTTTACTTGCATGCACATTGACATATTAATGATTCTAAACTGACGATAAATATCAGCAGAGTTTGGTTTTAACACATAAGCGATATATTTTTTTCCGTTGAGTTTCTTCCTATAATGAGAAACTAGATAGCTATATTTGGTCATCGATTGCGAATTATCACCGTGCTGTCGTTGTTTTGAGTTGCTTTGGTTGCTTATTGTTTCTTAATAAAAGCAAGAGCTGCTTTCAAACCTTATCATGGAGAATTTTGACCGCAAATGAGAATGAGAAGGTAACTGGAACTTGCAGAATTAAGTCGCGCATCTTTTTTTTACCCGATCATTGTTGTGGACTAATTTATCAGTCTATGATTGCCCAAAACTTTTAGGAGTTATCTACTCTTGATAAAGTTTTCCCTTAGTTTTCGTAATAAAACTATGTGATGGCTTTCGTCAGACGAAAACCGGCACAATTTGCTCATGATGACTAGATGACGGTTCTCGTCTGATGAAAACCACCAATACACTTCCGCATCTCGGTAGTGGCGGCGTTCATCAATGGTACGTGACTTCGTAGAAGCCGGTTTTTTTCCATTGGGGAGGTACTTCTACTCCCTTTTTTAAATGGGCTCCATCCACAAACGCTAACATTTTTTCTCACTATTATGCTCATTTTGGGAAAACGTTAAATATTTCTACTGCCAATTATTACACCTTTACAGTATTTGTAAGTCCGTCAGAGAGTGGACGAAATCTGTCTGTAGAACTGGAGATGTTTTTATGATGAATGATATCCGTTAGTAGTATAGTTATAGTCGTAGTGTATATAGTATATCATATAGTTATAGTCGCAGGCTTGATTTCAGTAGACTACTGTAAACCGTGAACATTTCATGTTTGGCATTATGACAAGATTTAAAATTTTTGTGAACGGAAAATTTTTGCTTTCTTTACTTGGATTTCAGAAATTTAATTCCATGTTGAACTGTTGCCAAAGTTTTTTTGTGAGTGTGTGACCTTGCAAAAACACATGTAAAGTCGCACTGCAAAGATTTCACAGTTTACTCAGTATTTAGACAAAGATAGTATCAAAGAGATCAGTGTCTCACTGATCTCTTCAACTCAGAGCAGTCAATGAGTCTGTTTTGCGTTGACTAATTTTGGTGGACGCAGACTGGAGGAGAGTAAGCTATAGCGCACTGGCATGCGCGGAATCTATATTATATATATTATATATTATATATTAGATCGGCGTTGTGCAATTCGTGTTGCTGCAGTATTTGTAGTGTGTCAGCGTGTCATTCTAGTGTCATTCTTGTTTAGATATTCAGAGAGAAGCCGTACCAAATGTATTGGCATCACCATAGAGACCAGGCCTGACTACTGTCTCAAGAAGCACCTCAGTGACATGCTGAAATACGGCTGCACTCGTCTTGAGATTGGCGTGCAGAGCGTGTATGAGGACGTGGCACGAGACACAAACAGGTGAACTTGCTCTACCAGTTGTATACTGTATACTGCACACTCAGTAGACAACCATTAACAGTCGCATTGTACTCCTACATCAGAGGCCACACTGTGAGGGCAGTGACAGAGTCATTCCAGATGTCTAAGGATGCCGGATTCAAGGTCGTGGCTCACATGATGCCTGATCTACCTAATGTTGACATAGACAGAGACGTTGAACAGTTCATTGTGAGTGGCTGTCTGACTCTGTCTCTAGATCAATGAGTGTAGCTGTTCATTTCACATCGTGTGATATTGCTCTATTATCAGGAGTATTTTGAGAATCCGGCGTTCCGATCGGACGGCCTAAAGCTGTATCCCACTTTAGTTATACGTGGCACAGGTAACAGTTCACCTGTAATCCTTACTTCTATCAGCCCATGAAGTCTGTCTCACATAGCTACCGCTGATGTTTAGGACTGTATGAGCTTTGGAAGACAGGCCGATACAAGTCTTACCCACCTAGTATGCTGGTAGATCTCGTCGCTCGTATTCTAGCCCTAGTACCGCCCTGGACTCGAGTCTATCGCGTTCAGAGGTCAGTGTCTGCCAATGCTCAGGTCACTGCCTCCAGTACCTCTTGACTGCAGTACTGGTGCCTCGTTTAGGGACATACCGATGCCTCTAGTCACGTCTGGCGTAGAGCACGGTAACCTACGAGAGTTGGCGCTCGCCCGCATGAAGGACCTCGGCACTGAGTGTCGCGACGTCAGGACTCGTGAGGTCGGCATTCAGGAGATACACCACAAAGTGCGACCGTACGAGGTGAGCCGTACATGTCTTATAGTGCCACTGTCTCAGCAACTGCGTTTAATAGTGTTGTTGATACGCCGAGCAGGCGGAGTTGGTCAGACGAGACTATACGGCTAACGGTGGCTGGGAGACCTTCATATCTTATGAGGATCCGGAGCAGGACATCCTCATCGGACTGCTGAGACTTAGGAAGTGCTCCGAGCAGACGTTCAGAGCTGAACTGAAAGGTGGCTGCTCAATAGTACGAGAGCTGCATGTCTACGGAACTGCTGTACCAGTTCACTCCAGAGACCCGACTAAGTTCCAGCATCAGGTATATGAGCACAAAGTAGACTGAGTGATGGGCGGGGATAGGGGCCGAGCGGTGCGCTCGGAAGAGCACACGTCTGAACTCCAGTCTTCGGATCTGCCGTTCCTTTTCTCTCCTTTGACTGGTCTTTGTTCCTGCCTCTGGTTTATGAGCTCTTAGGTGACTGAGTGATGGGCGGGGATAGGGGCCGAGCGGTGGGCGGTGGACAAGGAAAGAGGTTGGTGAAGCTAGAGGGAGCTGGTTGACAGAGAGTCAGGTTGTCCACAGTACCACATGATTGCAGGGCTTTGGTATGCTGTTGATGGAGGAAGCGGAGCAGATCGCTGTTGAAGAGCATGGCAGTAATAAGATAGCAGTTATCTCAGGTCAGTGGTTTGGCTGTTAGGTTGATGATTGTACTGGATTTGGTGAATGAGGAAACTTATCCGATGATGCAGGTGTGGGCACGAGGAACTACTACAGAAAGATGGGCTATGAGCTCGACGGCCCCTACATGACAAAGAAGCTTTCACAGAATTAGATTCTCAATGACTTACTGTTTCTGGTCATATCTAGTGTTTTAATATTTCACAAGAAAAAATGAAAATATATATGGAAAATATCTAATTGGAAGTCGTCACGTTGCATCACCGGCAGCACAGTTAGCAATGGTCTCCACATGCTGATTGTCGTAGTGCGCTAGTTCGATTAGGTTACCGTCTGGGTCTCTGATGTACACTGAAGTTATCGGCCCCCTGGCACCAGTCCTCACACAGGGTCCGATCTCCATCTCCACTCCTTTACTCTGTAAATAGTAACTGTGTAATAGCAGCAGTAGCTGCTGTGGTAGCAGCGTCATATCACACTGAGCACAGACCTGTAGATGGTTTACAGTATTGTCGATACTACAACTGCACACCAAACATATGTCTATGGATCCTGGTGTAGGTACTCTGGCACATGGCTGTATCTCCTTTCCCTTGACGTGGATGTTAATCTTGTATCCAGAGAAGTGCAATGCCTTCCTGGTACCCTGTGGAGGAAAGTGGTGATCAGGAAATATCCCATCACGACTTTGGTTCAGCGTTGAGCTGGAACTGTGTCCCCTAGTATTATAGCTCAGCAATGTTGTTTGATTGTCTACTGGTAATTGCTGGATAGCAGTGCAAACAGAATTCACAGTGCAGTCGGAGCACAGCAAATTGCAGACTTCCAACTGCGACCAGATATCATATTGTAATGGTTGTAATTATTGCTGACCCGCTATAAACGCTATAAATAGAACAGCATACATACAACAGGGACTACATTCACAGCGCAGTCCAGTGAAGAACAAGGAACCATTTTCTGGGCCATCAAGAGGCTTGAAACTCAAAGATAAAAATATTACAAGATTGAAACGCAGTTGGAAGTTCTAGTAAACAGCATCGTGAAGGAAGTATATCCTCACATATGATGTACACAGTAAGAGTCGTCACTAGATACCCAAGTGTATGAGGTACGCAGAGTCGTCACTAGATAGTCATCACTAGATACCCGAGTCATCAACCAGTCTATGGCGATTAGAGTCTATACAATCTGGTACTGGACAGGAAACGCATGAGCTTCAAAATTTCACTCGTTTTACCAACTTCTTTTATATGAAAGAGATTTCTTTGTTAGCGTAATAGTTGTCTGTCTGTTCCTCCTCACCTTGAAGGTCCTGAGCTCCATGCCCAAGATGGTGGAGTAGAATTTGATCACTTTCTCACTATCACTAGTAGTCAGTACGTAATGATCGGGTCTCTCTATCATGAATGCTGCTGAGCGAGCTGACTCTGACCGTGCTGCCAAGGGTGCTGAATCTGCAGCATTTGGTGACTCTGGCGCCTGATAGCAAAGTAAAACAGGTATATCTGTGTGGGTATATATAGGTATATCTGTGTGGGTATATATAGGTATATACAGGTATGGGGTGATGTAATCACTACAATGAGAACCATACTAGCTGAATCTCTTTGTGGATGTAGTCAGAGCAGAACCTCTCCAGAGCGGGAAGCATTTCTTTCAGGGAGTCTTGGTATGACACTTGTCTATCCACCTTATCCATAAACTCGTGGAATTCGTCATTTCTCCGCGTGTCTCTTGATCTGACATCTTCAACAAGTGCTTGCATATTCTCCACTGTCTGATTGATGGCATCCAACTGCAAAACATAACAAGTGAGATGCTGAGAATTCACTTCACTCTGATAACATCGCGATCGATCGTACTCGGTGGATTCTCTGAGCCCATTCCGTAACACCAGTTTGTCTGTAAATATCTGTAGCATCATATCGCTATGACGACTACGGACTAGCGTTCATGTAACAGTAGAATCTACGCTATCTATACATCTTACTTATAAGGGAATACGGTATATGACACAGGTAGCACACGTTACCTGATAGTCAACAGTAGCTGCCGGTTCGAGGGAGAAGAACCACGTCCAGACTTTCATTCCGGACGCAATGGCCATGAAGAATCCGAGGAAGATGAGGCCGAGTATGGCTGCGACAGGCTGTACGTACCAAGGAAACGGTTCCATCACGCCTCCAATGAACTTACCCAGTGGCTCACCCATTATCTCGAGAGGTGTCCAAAAAAACTCCACAAACGTCACAGCGATAGCCTGGAAAGAATCGGTTTAAACTAGATGATGGCTCTCGGTTCACACAGGAGCGAAGTGTTGCTAGATGCTTACAGTTGTAGGTTTGACCTCCCACAAGGGGTCAATCAGCTGGTCCTTGTAATACTGCTCACATTTCTTATCGTAATTACTAAAGACCAGGTTCAAGAGTGACAGTGAGTCAGGCGAACATCCTTTCTCCAGGTTACCGCGCTCCTCTCTCATCATACGCTGCGCCAAGGTTTGCTGTGGGAATAAGAGGAGTTGTCTGCTCAATCAGGTGAACTAGCTGAGCACTGACTAGTATACAAGACATGGAGAAGGGGAAATAGTCAACAAGCTCAAAACAGATCGGCAGATAGCAGTAACTTTGACTAGACACTGATGTGTACCGAGGGGCTCATGGTCACAGCCCAACTTGGCCGTGATTGGAGGCTATGTGGATGAACCAACCAATGAAATGATTCCGTATTGAATCTACACTACAATCACCCTGAGTATGACGGAGGGATTCTGCATTGTACTATCATTGCAATGATTCTATCAGTAACTCTAGTGTGTAACAGCTGTATGAAATACTGAGGGGCCTTATGATCCATAACAGACAATATCCATCGCCTGCAATATGCGTTAGAGATTCAACTTGGACAGTGGCTTGTGATGTAAGCTCTGCTTGCTCTGAGAGCACAGCTGGAATAGTTACTGTACAAGTATAGGAGAGAAGGAAACAGAATTCAAGTAGAAATCTCCATCATATTGTGTGGGTCTTTGAGAGTAGTGTAAGTAGTTTCAAGGGCGGAGGACGGTTAGGCTATGCAACCTAAACCTAACTTGTGTGCTTCAACCTCTCTTTCTTATAAAGTATGACTGCAAATACTCAGAGGCTTTGAAGCATCAGTCAGGGCTCTCCACCAATCAGTACTTGAATGTATCCAAATGGGAAACTAATGGAATGGCAGTGATAGTAGGGACGGAGTAAGTATTCTCCTGACATGAACACTGACTTTATGTCTCACCTTGTAAAGGTGCACCCACGTCCACGGCACACTAACCAATAGTGAAAGGAGGAACATAAAGTAGCAGAACTTCCTTGTGCCAAGGGCCAGCCATAGGTATCGCAGTATGTTCAGAATGATGAGTACGCAGAGAATAATCACAAGAATCTGTGTTCAGCAAAACACACAGAGTTAGTAGCTATTAATGGGGATACACACGCTGGTCATACACCGACATACATACATGGCATGCTGTAGCTATTGGACGCGCGTAGTCAGCCAACCATGTCAGCACTCCATCTTCAAATAAGTAAGAATTAACAGGCTTCAGTTCTTGTATTGACTCGAGTATGATCTCCAACGCGTCTGCTAGATGTTTCTCCGAGTCTACAGACTTTCCAAGCATGTGGATATCGTCTGCATCAAGATGTATCTGTACTGTATATTCCTCGATCTGCAATCATAATCGTATGAACATTGGACCTAACTGCCCTAGATATTATACTGTAATACGTACCTCGTCTGTCACCCCATTTAGTAATGATTGCATCAACTTCTGAGTAAATATCGTATTGCGGCGGAGGAGTCTAGCTTGACTTAAACACCTATCTAGTGAACCCTGCAACTCCTTCGCTCCTGTGAGTAGAATCATGAGAGCCCAAAGATTAGGAACAAATTTTGTCGCCATAAAAAGCTATCGACACCAAAGAGTAATTCGTACCTTCACTATTACTCTTGACACTGGTGGGGTCTGGCTGCAGACACTCTAAATTATCATTATTAGCTTTTTCAGATGGGTTTGAACTAGCCGCTAGTCCTGAGTAAACTGGATCAGTTGGATTTGGAAGCTTTACAGCAGGAGACGTTGCATGAGAGAGGGTGACCAGTTGAGAACATGTGTACAGTATACATGTAGTATATAGGAACGTTGATGAACCCAACCAAAGTCCAGAGCCCATTTTGATCATATCTACCCAGAACAAACAATAAATCACAACTACTAGTATACGTTACTGTATACACTACTACCACTTCAAACTAAGATTATCCAAACGTCCATTGCGCAAGTTAAGGACAGTATCAACTGCTCTCCGATTACTACAGACTTTATAATTTACTTTATAATTTGCAAATCACAGCAGTCCAATACCGAAGAGGAAGGTCTTTCCCGACATGTCCAAGAAGTTATATGAAAAGGACTCGCTGTAAATAACAGGTACTGTAAAGCTCCGATACGTACAGTTAGAAACAAGACTTTCAAAGTACGCGCGATGATAATACCTACTGGCTACCATTATCTTTTTACGTATACTGATGAGAGAAGAAAGCCTGACATTATATCATATGAGCATCATGAGTATGAAGAGTTGTGCGATAGATACGGTGCAAGCACTCTAGTCTAGTAATACCAATACGTGAATGATACGTTGCGTAACTTTATCGCGAAAGTTAAAATACCATCAACTTCCGTCGCAAACTCTATATACTACTGTCTTTTATTTATCAACTTGCAGTACTACATGCGCATGCGCTACACTCTGACCGGCGACAGAATTCCGTGGAAGCTGAGCCCTGCTCCAGAGATAACGATGTCAATATTCACTATTCGTGCTGCTGAGAATGATCCAGAAGAGGTAAAACCACTATTAGTAATAGCTTATATATTTTATCATAGAATGATGCTTCTACACAGTTTCCAAATCATTCAGTTACGCCCTCTTCGTTGCACACTATACCGGTACGATTAGTTACCACGAACACGGCTGCGTGCCCATTTGGATTGATTGATAGATGATTGGTGTAATAGTGGTTTTTATGCTCATCTTAGGATGTAGTAGAAGAAGAACCTGAAGAGGATGAAGATGACGACGAAGTAGAGGTGAGTGTACTTCTCGAAAAATTCACCTGTAGTGAACGCCTAATTCTCGTCGGCTTAGATCATACATTCATTTGAACCGAACTAATGCAAGTGCAGTCGGTTTTATGAACTTGTGATGGTGCACAAAATGTATCCATGCATCTCAACCAACACTGTTTGTGTTTAAGTAACTTACGCCAAGATATAGGGTTGGTTGAATAGTACCGTATACGCCTTTCGTGGTACGAATATGGTCGCCCAAGCATGGACATGTATATTCAAGTGTATAGGGCCCTCCATATGTGAGGTATGCTATGAGATTGCATCTCCCTCGTCATGATGTAAATCTAAAGTTAAACAGGTGATCATGACCCTTTTTCTCTGCAGGATCCTCAAGAGATTTTGAATGAGGAAGTTTCAAGTTCCTGTTCCAAATACAAAGCCGAAATGGATGCGTGTGCTGAGAGGGTATCTGCGAAATCCAATACAACTGAAACATGTGAACAGGAACTATATGACTTCTTGCATTGTCGTGACTGCAAGGTGGGTACAATTTGAACTGCACTTCTTACATATGATCAGTTCTCATATGACAGATGGTTATTCCATTCTATGGCTCATTATTCCAGGTGGCGCAGACGCTCTTCTCCAAGCTGAAATGATCCAGTGCCGAATTACCGAGCAGTTTTTGATTGGAGGGTTTGATACACATAGGAAATTTACTGTTTTGTGTCCTTGATGTTTGTGAGAGTATGTATCGGTGAATAAAGAAGAATGTTGACGTATCGCTGTTCCATTTATTGTTCTACATGCAGTATATGATGATTCAAAAATAGCTCATCCAGTCGATGGAAAACATAAATAGCTCAAAAATCATTGTACACTTTGCTTGATAGTTATATGGTTTCAATACTCTTTAATTTAATATTCCTCTGTTAGATTATATATTACTCACTATACAGCAACAGGCGTAGCCAACCAGATTCGTGAACAAAAAATAGTTCTGGAGAAAATAGACAGTAAGACATTTACAGTGACAAATAGTGTCATTGTAACTAGGACTACAAATAAATAGGCACAACAAAATATAGCTGACATAACATTAGGTAAAACGGTGATGATTACTGATGATCACGCATGCTGCTTCGCTTACAAACAGAGAATCTTGAGTGTGCAAGTGCACCCTTGTAGCTATCTGATTCTATTGAAGAGGTTTAGTACAGATTTTGAGTCCTGTAAAGTAACACGATATTTAGACTAATTTATCAGTGATAGAGAGGGGAGAGGAAGGGAGGGGGAGAGAGAAAGAGAGGGAGGGAGAGAGAGAAAGAGAGGGAGAGAGAGAAAGAGAGGGAGAGAGAAGAGAGGGGGAGAGAGCATACAGGATGTAGCGTGGCCACTTACTCGATTAGAATGTAGTTTGCTGAAAATATTCCAGAATCTGAGAGTTTCATCGCCGGCTCCAGTGACAATGGCTTCTCCATCTGGTGACATGGCCTAAATAACACATTGAGTCACATGACTGTATGGATGAGAGTGACATATAGAGGCAGGTGGTTTACACGCACCAGGTAGAGTACTCGATAGGAGTGTCCAGTCAGCTTAGCCATCTGCACAAGCGAAGGGTACTTCCAGACTAGAATCTGATTCTGAGAGTAGCCGTGTGTGCTGACCTAAGAAACACAACCAATCACATACTGGAGAATCGGTTAGCGTGGAATTCAGGCGGGTGAGGGAGCAGCCTCCTACCAGCTCGTTCGAGTGTTTACTCCATGCCAGGTTACACACTTGAGATCCAGTATCTACTGACTGCAGGGGCTGACCGGTTAATGTATTCCAGAACCGTATGCATCGGTCAGCAGTACCACCACCACTGGCCAGAAGTCCGTGTTGGTGGGGTGACCATGATATGGCCTTGACCTAACAGATAACATGATTGTTTCCTACACAATATAGGGATATATCGGTGAGAGATGTGAGAAATGATGGGCTTACTGCAGCCAGGTGCTCAGAATACGCCTGCAGTGGGCTGGTACCAGAGGCAGCGTTCCACACAAACAGCTTATTGTCATTACCTCCAGACGCCAGATTCTGGTGATCAGGTGACCACTTCAGACCACAAACCTATGAATGGAACACCCACGTGAAGCAGGAACAACCACAAGTAGTTGTTAGCTGGTGGTGTGATGGAGAGCAGGTGAGGATAGAGCAGGACAAATGCAGGAGAATGGGTGCAGAACTGAATACGAAAGGTAGAGGAGAACAGAGATCCTCGAGGGTCTCTGATGAGATAGAGCAGCCTCGGGGGTCTCTGATGAGACAGAGCAGCCGAGAGGGTCTCTGATGAGACAGAGCAGCCGAGAGGGTCTCTGATGAGACAGAGCAGCCGAGAGGGTCTATGATGAGACAGAGATCCTCGAGAGTCTCTGATGAGACAGAGCAGCTGAGAGTGAGTGAATCCATCGTAAACAGTGATCAAAGTTGAGAGATTACAGTAGATGAGGGAGTGAAGATGTTGCAGGTATAGTGCAGTGTTGCCATGCTGTGATACCTCTTGCCGATGGCCAGTCAGTTTTTTCACTGCATCTGAGCCGGTGGAGGACCTGATGTCCCTCTGGATGATGTTTCTATCCCTACTGCCCGATGAGAGTAAGTCTGCATTCCAGGCGAGGGCACCCACTCGCGCAGTGTGTCCTCCAAAGGAAGCTATCTTTTTTGTAGCCACAACATCCCATATCTGTACTAAGCCTTTGTTTGTTCCAACAGCGACATAGTTCCCCTAAAATATGTTGAGTTAACAGAGTGACAGAGTCACATGCCTAAAATAGTCACCCGGAGCAGCGAGATACTCACCCTGTCGGACCAGGACACAGACGTGACATTATCTGAGTCCAAGGATAGGTCACACAGCCGCACCACTTGGCTATTGTTGGCACTCCAGAGGTAAACGGAGGACCCCAGACCCACACTGAGAACATTCTGAGACGACCAGTCGACTAAATTTAAGTAGAAATCGTCCTGAAGGTCCGGAGCGTCGAGGACTTTAAATGGCACCCGGGGTATCTTTCGCTGGGCCTATGTGAGATTAACATAAGTGTGTAGAGATTGAGCACGGAGGAGGCAGACCAGTGAATAGCAACAGTTGACTGGTACCTTGCGTGGAGAGCGGAGAAGCCTCTGACTGTTCTCTCCAACTGGCGATAAGGAATATGGTGAGCTGTCATCCTTCAAATTCTTACTTTGCACTCGGTACTATCGCGACAACCAATGGGTTATACAACATATATGACAAACACAACAGCGCGCGTTAAGAAATCAACCAGTCAGCTGTACAAACCTGGAACAAGTTATTACTCTCTCTCGGAACAAGGACTTTACGCTGGGTGACAAGTTCTGGTTGCTGGTTTTTCAAATCATCTATACCGGCCCCAAGGAGTTCATTCTTTAGAAGACATTGGTAGGCCAAAGAGTCAAGGTTACCTGAAAACAGAAGCCACAAATTTCCATGCAACCAAACAGAGTTAAGAGCTTGTCACGCCATGTATGGCCCAATGGTGTAGCAGTGAGGAGGATACCAGAGATGATACCAGTACCGTACCTTCATTCGAATTTACTATCTTAGTTTTCCTGTTCTGAGATGCTGAAGTTCTCTGGGCAGCCTCCTTCTCAAGATTGGGTGAATCAAAATTTATATGCCAACGAGCCCCAACTCGAGTTGGAATGAACCTATCTCCATAACTTGCTTTACTTGGTGAATTCAACGGACTTGATCCACTCTTTATAGGCTAAACATTGAGCAAATGTACTAAATTCTACAGAATACACAGGACTTACTGCAGGATATATGCAGGAAACACTTACGCTAGCTGGGGAGCTGGTTAACCGTTTCTCATATGCAGGGTCCATATCTTATCATCCGCTCACATTACAGACTGAAAAGTGATCTTACATGTAACCATAAAGCAGCAGAAGTACCAACGTTACCTGGTATTTCCCTACAGCAGGCTACTAATTATGACAAGAACAAATGCTCGAAGATAGATCCACAAGATTAAAGCCCACTGTAGCAAAGTCTAGTATTGGATACAAACACATCGATCAGTAAAATATGACTACAAATAGGTTCTATTATAAAAAAGCGAGACTATACTAGCGAACTAATTACGTTATAACGCAAACGTATAATTACAATTTTCTGAAATATCACGTACCCAGGGAAGTAAGCATAAATCTAGAGACAACTTCAAGGGAAGCAACACAAAGCATAACATACCACATTTATGTGCAGAGACCCACCCAGCTGCGTGGGTATATATACATATATATATATGAGAGAAGTCTCTCTCTTTTCATTGACTGTTCA
>ERZ1740065.2050-NODE-2050-length-12457-cov-4.875585_pt1 | contig 12457 bp, 12 predicted proteins | sample MGYA00581738_ERZ1740065 | MGnify/ENA primary metagenome ERZ1740065 (study PRJEB43018, sample SAMN04849749) | marine metagenome | isolation source: floating plastic debris | place: Pacific Ocean | collected 2008-09-01 | study: EMG produced TPA metagenomics... | reverse complement strand
CTTCTATTCAGTACTCTTTCTTCTTTTATTTTTTAAAAAACACCCCTTCCCAATCTATGTGTGTGCTACCGGGTGTGGTAGGGGTATATAGGAATCTTCTTTTCTCGCGCTGCGACTTGTAAACTGTAACATATAAGCGTCTCAGTTCTTTATAAAGATTTGTTTCTAAAGAAATTTCTACGAGTTCATAGGCTTTTCAAGAATCCGATACCTGGCACCAGGAAAAAAAGGTCCGCATGTTAAAGGTTCTTCATTATTAAACCGTACTACTCTATTCCTCACGCATCATTGAAAAACTGCATCGCGATTTTTTGGTCATAGCAATTAGCCATGACGAACTTTTCTGCTACCTCGCTCACTTCCGAATCTGCAACTTCCCATGTATCCCAGAGGTGCATTTGTCCTGGTGATGTTTTCTTCTTCCCTTTACCCTTCGCTACTTTTGGTAGTAACTTGCTTCCCCAATGGTAGGATTTTTCTGGTTTGGGTTTTGGCTTGTACTTTTTGCAAAATCCCCGGTACCTCGCTGCACATTCTTCCAGGGATTTACCCAAGGATAAAAAAGCCGGATGCCATTGAGTTATTCCATCATCTGTCAATCTGTCATGAGTACCATAATTGGAGAAATCATAAAAGAAACCCTGCTGCATTTGGGCTGCTTTGGGATTAGCGTGGATGTATCTAAGAGTATTTAACGCTCTTTTATAATTATTATTCTCAAAACCGCTGCTGTAATATCTTTTTTCCCAAAAATGTCCGGTACGATTCAACATTCGATTAAAACACATCGCAGTGTACCAATTCAGCCAATGCATGATTTTGGGTAAATCTTCTGGTTGCAAGGGTTCGAGCAGGTAATGGACATGATTGCTCATGATACACAAACCATAAAGCTTAAATTTGAACTTTTCTATTGCTTTTTTCAACGCATAAAGGAACACCTGACGACATTCGTGACGAGTTAACTTAAATTCGCGGTTATTACAGCGGGTGGTAATGTGGTAGCAGAATCCTGGTTTGATATCGCGGGGTTTTCTGGACATATTTCAGCAAAGAGAAGATGAAACTCCAATTACCGTTTTCAAAAATACACGAGTTTTCTTCTAAAGAGCCGAATTTTAAGTTTTTAATTCAAACTTGCGCGAATACTAAGTAGGTAGACAAAAATATTTACCGTCATTGCGAGTGAAGCGTTAGCGGAGCGTCTCTGAAAGAGATAGCAATCCTAACCCTTGCGTTTGCGTCGTTTCACTCCGTTTCACTCGCAATGACACTGTGTAATTAATTATATCTAATTACTTATGTACTGAAGAACTTGAATAATAAAGCTTTAACCTCACCTAACAACCGTTAAATTATCGATTATTTTAGATAACGCTTGTCTCTTTTTTTAACCCAAATTAGAAGCTTATATTAATTACATCAACCAGCTTCTACCAATATTAATTGAGTCATGAACAAGCGAACTTTACTAAATACTCTCTTAAGCCTTTCTTGCTTAACTATCACTAACTTACCAGCTTCTGCCCTTGAAATTAATCCCCAAACAACAATAGAAAACCTTTCCCAACAAACTACAAATCAAACTACAAATCAAACTTCAAATCAAACCACTGATTTAGAATCAATCATAGTTGCATTTCCAAAAAATATCGAATTTGATGCTGGAGGAAAAACACAACACCCCGTAGTTCTACGTGTCGTCGAACCAGTTTACAATCAAGCCGGGAAAATAGTAATACCAGCCAAAAGCAGAATTGATGCTTTATTAGTACCCGTAGGTAAAGGTAAAGAAAAAGGTACTATGATTATTGGCAAATCATTAATCATGAACGGGAAAAACTACCCACTAAATGCTACTGGTATAAATAAAGTTCCTGCTTATAAGATTACTAAAAAGACTCGCTTAGAACAAGCACAAAAATATAGTGATTCAGTTTCTAAAGCTGTCCCTATGTTAAGTAATTTGAATGGTGGAATACAAAATCAAGAAATTAATCAAAATACTATGATAATCCAAGGAGTAAGCGCCATAGCAGGATTTTTAACTCCTCGCTCCAAACTAGTATCTAGTTTTTCCCAAGGTAACGAATACATCCTGCATTTAGAAAAACCCCTTAGCTTAGATACAATTCAAAATATTCCTGTCACTGCTCGAAATTCGGAAATTCCTCTTCTTGAGGAGACTAATCAAAACACTGAGAATACTCAAGATACCGAAACTCCTCAAAATTCTGAGATTCTTCAAGAAGAGCAGAATACCCAACCAACTGAAAATATTGAAAATACCCAAAATTCCGAAAATACTCAAGAAGAGGAGAATACTCAACCAACTGAAAATACTCATTCCGCCGAAAATTCTGAAGACACTCAAAATTCCGAGAATACCCAAGATACTGAGATTCTTCAAGAAGAGCAGAATACCGAAAATACTGAAGATTCAGATACCACAACTGAATAAATAACCCGTATTTCATAGTTAACGAAGGTATTGCAAAAATAATTATTATTTACACGCTTTTACGCAAAAATAGTTATATGCAATTACTCTCTTATTTCGCAATGTTAAAGCAAAAAAAAGTGAAAAAGAAAGCGTTTTTTCAAGCAACACACCTGCTTAGAGAACTGCAATCAACACATCAACGTTTTCAACAGTTTGATTTGTAGTTTTGCCAATATCCTGAATTATTGTAGTTACAGTTAATACTTGCTTTATTAAATTTATATCAGTACTATCGCACGGAACCGTGCGATGAGACGTATTTATCGATACAGGTTTTCTATTGTTTCTGCAACCAAAATTTCTCATTACTACCAAGAGCGCTGTCGTCAGTCGATTTTTCCGACTGCAACTATCGCCAATAATTTTTCTAAAATGGAATCTTCGTGCGATCGCAAACCGCACCTGCAAGCATTAAGCACCTGAGAAAAGCAAATCGCATTTATGAAGACATCAATCAAATTTACTTGATATTTCAGAAATATTTTAAATACATATAATTATCACAATTGAAACTATACCTGTGACACTTTATTGATGTAATATTGTAGTACGCATCAAAGTAAGGTAAAAGTAAGATTTTTAATTGTCACAGCTTGTCACATATCCTTTAACCACAGTAGTTTTGGAAACCTCTTCCGAGCATCCCAACTGCACAGTTTTTCTTAATGTCGGCTGAAACATTTGCGCTATAAAGCTTTTAGACAATTGTAGTACAATAACGTAATTCTTGCTCGGTATCGGTTTTGTTTAATTTTGTGTATTAATATTTAGTGTACTAATCATACAAGCAATAATAAAAACTGTATTATTATTTTATGCTTATTTATTTTGTAAGCTTATTATTTTTGAGTTTAAGAAATTGCAGCATATAAAGCATATATTGATAAATTGAGTATAAATAGCTCATATGTAGATTATTATTATTTGTACTTATTGTACCCGTATTGATTGAGTAGGGCTAATGCTAGTTTTTGTGATGACGGGTAAGAATGGAAGCCAAAAGAAGTTACAGCTTGAAGGCAATAAAATTCCGTAAAATTACCAAAATCCTTTTGGAATCAGAGCTTTAAATAATGTAGTAATTACTTAAAATATTATGTAGCGAAAAATTTATTACGTAAAGTATACTATGAATTAGTCAATAAGATAGTAAAAATGCGTAAACACTGGAAGTTAATGTGTGGCTTAAGTGGCTTAGTTGTCGCTTTCTCTATAGGAGCATATCCAGTAGGTTTATTCGTACAGCCGAATGGTGGAATTGTTGAAAATATCGCAGAAAACAATAATACTCACTAAGTTAAATAAGAAATCAGGTGGTAAACCTAGTCTTACTTGTACGTGAGTGTGATATTTTTCAGGGTCAAAAAATGACTATATTAGACCCAGTGTCCTATGTATGACTAAATTTATCCTAAATAATCTTATTTTTAAATCCTTATAATTACCACAATTGGAACAAATTTGTAATATGAACAAAGCTTCAGAACAATGGTTAGATAAAGATAATATTTCAAATAAAAATATCGAGATTAGTACTTTACTTGAAGCAGATGAGCTTATAGAAAATTTACTACTTGACTATATTTTGCCTTTTTTTGACACATCACAGGCTGTATCCCAGGATGAATTAGAACAGTTAATAGATAAATTAGAAGATACATTAAGCAAGTTTGTTGAAACCTTTGATGAATTAATAAACAAGATAAGCTCGCCCATTCAAAAAAATATAGAACCAGAACAAGCACAAGTAATTGCTGGTTTAGTGCATAGATGCAAGTCTTCAATTCGTGAAAATAAAAGTGCTTTTAGTATTAGTGCCAGTAGTTCTCTTGAAAAGTTGTGGACTGAAAGCTTCGACTTTTCTATAAATTTGTTTCGTTTCCTTTTCACAGTTTATCCTGTTAATAAATTTCCTGATAAATGTGCAAAACTGCAAATAGAACTAGGTCATCTCTATAGAAATCATAGAAAAGGTGACAAAATAAAAAATATTGAAAATGCTATTTACTTTTATCAACAAGCACTAAAAGTTATCTTTACTCATAAGAAAGTAAAGATACCTTGGATTACTGTATTAAATGATATCAGCGATTGTTTTACACAAATTATTTTAGATAAACAAGGGAATAAGAAAAGAGAGCAGAGAATAGAAAAAGCTCTCGCCTACTTGTATGAAATTTTTAATAGATACATCACAGAAGACAAAGATGTCTCACTTATCAGAAAGAAAATTGCAGATACCTATTATTATCGTTTGAAAGGAAACCGTTCTGATAATTTAGAGAAAGCAATTATTAATTATGAGAAAGCCCGAATTTTATCTCCCAATGACTCTTCTCCTCTATGGTTTGCGGAAATTAGTCAAAGTTTAGGTAGTGTTTATTTGCATCGAAAGGAAGGGGAACGAATAGAAAATTTGAATAAAGCTATCAATTTATATCAAAACGCACAAGAAATATTTACTCAAGAATTTACTTATGATGAATTTCCTGTTGAATATGCCGAAATACGACTCAATCTTGGTATTGCCTACTGCGAAGCTCAGAAGCAAAATAAAGCTTATGAAGTACTGTCCTCACTTGCCAAAGATATTGATTTTTTAAGAGGTAATGCACCACTAAACTTTGATAACCAAGAGCAAAGTGTAAAAAAATGGACTCTTTTATATCAAAAATTAGTAGAGACTTGCATCGAAATATCTGAAGATACCGAAAATAAACAATCTCTCTATAAAGAAGCGCTTGGATTTGCTGAGTCTAGTAAAAGCTATACACTTAAGAAGTATCTTGCCACTCAAAACATATATTCAAATCTGAATTTCCTTCCTAAAGGTGAAGTACCTCCTAAAGTTATTGATAAGTTGAGTGAGTTACGAAGCAAGTTGATTCAGCAACTAAAAAAAGTTAGCCAAGAAATTATTGAATCATTATCTACTCACTTGAACACTGAAAAAGGTCTGAGGAAATTAAAATTTTCTTCAAAAACATCTAGAGCTTTAAGTAAACTTGTCATAGATATTGATAATTTGATTAGTAATCATATAGCCCACATTGACCCTAATTTTACTCAAAGAGTTAAATTGGGATTTGAAGATATTCAAAGTTTAATAGATTCCAATACAGCAGTTTTAGAATACTTTTTTACAAGCGAATACTTAGTTATTTTCATTATTACACCTAATCTTGAAGCCCCAATTGTAAAAAAGTTTTCTTTGGAACACTTACAACAGATAAATGAGTGGGCAAACAGTTATTTCACTGAATATTTGAAATCTAAAAATAAATGGGAAAAGAATTGGAACAGCAATCTTAAGAAACTTTCTACTCTATTAGAAATGGACGATGTAATAGAAAGTATTCCTTTTAACTGCGACCAGTTGATAATTATACCCCACCGCATTTTGCATTTACTACCTCTTCATGCTCTCCCTTTATCTAATGACACGTATGTTTTAGACCGTTTTTATAGGGGAGTGCGTTATATTCCAAGTTCTGAAATCCTATATTATATTCAAAATCGACAACGTTCAGAATTTAAAGAGCTTTTTTGTGTTCAGAACCCTACCAAAAACTTACCATTTAGCGATATAGAAGCTAAGTTTATTAAACATTTCTTTCAACACTCCTATTTATTGGAGAAAGACAATGCTACGAAAGAAAATATTCTAAATCATATTGAAAATAGATCACCTCACTGTTTACATTTATCCTGTCACGGAAAGTTTGATTTTGAAGTACCTCTAAAATCAGGACTTGTTTTAGCAGATGCACCTATTTCTTCTAATTCAGAGGATGAGCAGAAAGAATTATCTGAAAATCACTTTGCTCAAAACAGTTATCTTTCACTGGGAGAAGTGCTTAACTTCGAGTTAAACCAATGTAGACTCGTAATTCTTTCTGCTTGTGAAACAGCTTTAACTGATGTTAGCGATACAAGTGATGAATATTTGGGCTTGCCTAGTGCTTTTTTAATTGGAGGTAGTATGGGTGTCGTAGGTAGTCTATGGGATGCAAGGGATTTAGCTACAACTCTATTAATGATTAAGTTTTATGAAAATCTTTATGAATATCAAACTGTAACCTTTGCCCTTAACTCTGCTCAACGCTGGCTGAGAGACATTAAAAAATCTGAGTTAATCGACTGGATTCAAAACTTAAATAATTTAGATAAAAATGACAAACAAAAAATCCAAAAAGGATTAATGATGTATGCTCCAGAAGAACAGCCATTTTGTCAAAGTTCTGATTGGGCTGCATTTTGCTTAATTGGTCAATAAATTAGTTGTCCGAGATTGTAATTGCGTAAAATAACTAGCTAAGTAATACTCATCATTTTTTATAGTAGCTATGAATATTATTAAATTCATTTTCACTTTTATCGACCAAATTTTTGATGGACTTATAAGTTTAAATAATATTGTAAATTATTTTCTGAAAAACTTATTTCCTATTAGCAATAGAGAAAGTACAATACAAGATGTTCTTTTAATAGAGGCTTTTACAGAAGTCATTAAAGACGAAGAATTTTTTAAAATTGAAGATTTAGATGAAATTCGTCAACTTCGTAATTCTCTAGAGATTATCCAAAATAAACCTGTGGGAGAAGCTTATGAGGTAATTTCAGAATTTTTAACGCACCATCCAGAAGAGAGAAATAAAGTTATTTACTTGATAAGACCTTCCCAGACTAGACAGATTGAGTTTAACGATTTCCATCCATTTAATCCTAAAAATGAAGAACGTGTTTTGAAAAATAGCTTTCCAAGACTAATTCCAAAACTAAATCAAATGATAGAAAGATTAGATAAACAGTGTAATAAGAAAAAACCATCAAATTAAACTCTATTACTTTTAGAGTATATTTCTCTTTTATCCTATAAAGTTTTTCAATGGTTTATTATAATTTTCAAGCTCCTAATGTACATCTTTTTGCATTTCAAAGTAGCATTTATTTAAATGAAGAAGACGAGAAGAATTGTTTACTTTGGAATCATTGCGATAAGGTCTTTAGAAAGTTAAACCTTTCGCATGATGCAAAAACTTCAGATATTTTTAGATTAAACGATTATTTAAAAATTCAACAAGATGCATCTCAAAGTCGCGAATATCTTCTTAAAAATGAAAGCTTTGCACTCCCTTTTGAAGGTCAAATTAACTTCAATAATTTATGCTCAAATATAAATGGTTTTGTTTCTCCTATAAAAATTTATGACAGCTATGGATTATGGTTAAATATTCGTCGCCCTGAACAGGATGAGAATGGAGAAGTTCCTGAAAATCCTGAATTATTTAAATTTTTTAATCCTGACAATTGTCTTTTAATTCAAGAGAATGATAGCTTTCAAGATGGCAATCCATCACGCTTTTTAGGACAAATTATCGTCATTACTGCTAAGTTATCAGAGGATGTGATAACAAGATTACAAGACTTTAATAGCAAAAAAAAAGGAGAAGAATTAAAGAAAATTGCTGACGAATGTGTGAAATATTTTTTTTACACAAACTCTGTGAACTTTAATCTAATCTGTAATCAGGAAAATCTATTTGAAAGCCATTGTTTTGAATATAAGTTTTCTGATAAAGAATTGAATGAGTCTAATATTGTTGTCTGGCTATTTGAAAAACAAGAAACAGATGACAAATTCAAAAAGAGTTGTTTAGAGCTACTTGAGATATTTTTCTATCGCATTAAAATAAATAAAGCTTATAATGATGGGTTCAAAACATCAAAAAAATTAGAGAAGCTTTTGATAAATATAGAAAACGATATAGAATATCTAGCTTCATTCAATAATAAAATTACTAAAATGATAGAGTTATCTTTCTTTCAAGAAAAATTAATAACTCTTCCTCAATATGGTTTAGCTTATAGTAAATTTTTGTTTGATTTAGACCATTATGAGAATACCATTGCAATACATAAGGGAGCATCCATTTTTGGAAGATTTACCATTTCTGAGATAATAATGACGAAAAGAGAATAAAGTGCGATCGCTAATTATGAACCAAGATAAACAAGAGCGCATAAAAGCCTGCGTACAAGAGCTTGCAGCATTACTGTATGAAGAAGCAGATAACAATCAGCTAGTAGACCTAGAAGGGATAGAAAAAACAGTACGAAAGCAAGTATTAAAATACGTCGGCCCCGAAATAGCCCTTTTTTTGTTGAACGAATAACAGGAACAGTTAGAGGTAAAACTAGAAAAATAAAAAGCTTGGTTGGGGAACTAAAATTGAAAGCGAAACAAGTACAAAAATTGGGTTTGCAACCAAGAAGTCGATTAACTCCATTACTTCAAAAATGTTGTTTAAGATTATCAGCAAACGAATCATACCAAAATGCAGAATTAGAAATTGAAGCATTGACAGGAGTTAATGTTGGTCACTCAACGCAGCAAAAATTAGTTCTTAAACAAGAATTCCAACTTCCATCGATAAAACAAGGGGTTTCAGAAGTAAGCGTAGATGGAGGAAAAGTACGACTAAGAGGTAAGCCCGAAGAAGCTTGCTATTGGCGAGATTATAAAGCTGTTCGTCTTCAAGGGATTTACTATGGTGCTTTTTTTGACGAAAATCAATCATTGATTGATTACGTTAATTCTCAATCTTTAATAAATCCTCTTTTCTGCTTAGGAGATGGTCATGACGGAGTTTGGAATTTAGTTCAAGAATTTGGTTGTGAGCAATTAGATTGTATAGAAATTTTGGATTGGTTTCATCTGAAAGAAAATCTTTATAAAGTTAGTGGTTCTTTGAAGCGGCTAAAGAAAGCTGAGGCTTTATTGTGGGAAGGTAAAGTAAAAGAAACCCAAATATTATTTACAAATTTTAGGCGAAAACAAGCTAAAAAGTTTTGTTCGTACCTTGAAAAACATCATGAGCGAATTATCAATTATCGCTATTACCAAGAAGAGGGTATTTGCTCTATTGGTTCTGGAGCAGTTGAATCTGCTATTAAACAAATTGGATTAAGGATTAAGGTGTCTGGGGCGCAATGGAATATTGAAAGTGTTAATCATATTCTTTCTGTTCGTTGCGCCTATCTTAATGGTTTGCTCGCTGTTTAAGTATTGGTATTTCTTCCAAAAGTGGATGCTCCCATACATAAACATAATTATAATGAACTAATTAAAATTATTTCCGATATTACCCTAGAGAAAAAAGAGTGTTTAAGCTTTTTAATATCCTTTTCTAAAAAATGTTTAATTTATCAAAAACAACTGAAAAGTCAATTAATTTATTTACGCTCTGGTACCCACTTGACAGACAGACTCATCAATTCAATCCAAGGTATAGTAGAGATTGAAAAAGCAAAAATTGAACAAAAATTAGAGCAGAGATTGCAAGAACAGGAGAGGTTACAAAAAGAGCGTGAAGATAGATTAGAAAAAACTATTCAGATAGTAGGTATTTTACTCGCAAGTGCGGCGATAGCTTCAAGCAGTACACCTTTTTTGCTCCCACAACAACCTTTGAAGTCTCCTCAAAATTTTCTCTATGCTTGTATAATTAGTTTGATTATTGGATTTTTATTAACATTAACCATTTTGGTATTACTAAATATTGTTCAACAATTTCCTTTAAAGCGCTTCAAAGGAAAAGGAAGTAAAGACAGCAAGCGATAAAATACTATTATTAAGTCAGTGTAAAAATTCAAGGTATGTCATTGCGGGTAGAGTGTACGTAGTTAAACGAAGTAATTACAAAGTTTTCCTAGTCCATCTTAGAGAGTGTTAATAAAATAAATCCGCCAGCAGTTGAAAAACGATTTTTTTTGAGCCAATCGACCCAACATTAAATCTGTCATAGCAGCGTATATAAAGATAAACCAATTATTAAGAAAAATGGAGTAAAGCGACAGGTCATAATTCAACTTCCGTTTGTCACAGCAATATCTTTCCGCAAAATACTCCCACCATTAGAAACTTTATTAAACTCCGCCTCCGCTGCTGCTCTTTGAGCCGCTTTAGCGTACCGCTTGAAATTGCGAAATAAATGACTTCTGCCGCATCAAAGTCATGGAGTGGTAAGGACTCATCCCGGAAAGCACCAAATTAGTAGCGAAAGTATGTTTTAGATAAGCTTTCTTCTTTTGCCGATGTCAGTAGTTCTAGGGATACTACCACTTTACGTTAATTAAAAGATACATTTGCACGAACGCTATAACTGGTAATTCAACCAACAAATATCACCAGCCGCATTTTCACACGCAGTAGTCAAAAGTAGTGTGGTTATTTTTTATTGAAAAAATCATTTTCTATGTTATTTAGCTTGCCGTACTTTAATTAAACACACTGCTACACTAATACCGTTTTTATCGTAATTACGGATATGGCTTCTTCTCAATTTAGTATCAGAATCCCTCCAGAACTTGATGAAAAAGTCAAGGAATATGCTGTTGTAAATCATACAACTAAATCAAGAGTAATGATTGATGCTTTGGCTTACTACCTTGGCAACATTGAGGATGTGCCACTCAGTAGGAAAGTAATTGAATTGGAAAGAAGACTGGCAAGCATAGAGGCAACAATAAAAGGTAACTAAATATCACTTGAAGCTTAATTGTATAAAAATATGAAATTATCTGGTGAACAACGCAAGAAATTACAAGAAGCTTTAATTGATGCTTTCCCCTCCAAAAATTTACTAGAACAAATGTTGTCTTTCGAGTTTGATAAAAATTTAAATGAAATTTCTGAAGGAGATAATTTAGCGGTAATTGTTTTTGAGCTAATCAAAAAAGCAGAAGCTCAGAATTGGATTGAAGAATTGATTAATGCCGCCCACAGGCAAAACCCTGGCAACGAACTCTTGAAAGAATTTGCTTTAAAAAAAGAAAGAATTAACCAAATTGAAAATGAGATAGCTGAAATTGAAAGGCAAAAAATTAAAGAGGAAAGAATTGAACAGCCAACTCCTGATTCAAATAAAGAACAGTTAGTTGAAATAACTCTTATTAGAGAAAATAGAGGTTATGATAGAAGTTGGATACTAAAAATTGAAAATACAGAGAATAAAAATAACAAAATAATCCATAGTACACAGCGGGAATGGATTAGAAAGGGAGAAACTATTACTTTTAAACTGATTGCAAAAAAGTATTATAAAATGCAATTAAGTTATGAGGAAAGAACAACTGTATATCTTAGCCGTAACCCCGCCACCTATGAGGAATCAGGAAGATCGAATCAATGGTATGGAGTTCTCGCACCCGGTAAATATATTTTTGAATGTGGAGTTGAGCCAGGTATTCAATTAAAAAATTGGTTATTGTCAGTTGTCACTCTTTTTCTGCTAAATCAATCAAGGTTGTACTTAAAAGAGATATCTTTTGAAGAATGGTAGCTAAAAGTTAGAAGGTGCCGACCTTTCTAGTGCAAAGTTTTAGGATAAAAAATTCCGTTATGAAGCAAAGAGCATAAGCTCAGAACAAATCAAACAAGTCAAGAACTGGGAGAAAGCAATATACAGCCCAGAATTTCGCAAAAAACTAGGTCTACCACCAGAAAAATAACCGATGTTGAGCAGGAACGGTGCTAGGTATTAGTTCTTGAAACATTGCTATATAAGCATCAACAAGCAAAAGTGCCGTTTCTTTCTTACCTTCTTATTCTTAATTTTATTTCTATACCCATATATTCATACTCCTCGGCGGCGGGTGCGTTCTCGCATTCTCCTCAAAATAGCAAACACCAGTATAGTAGCGTCAGCTTCCGGTTCGCTTCATCTCAACCCTTATATACGTATAGTATAGTACTTAAAATTACTAATAAAACTTACGTGTAGAGACAGTCCGTTTACTACCACCTCACACCCATCCTACATTCACCATCAAGCTACCTCACTATCACTTTACTGCTACTAAAAGCCTCACCATCTTAGAAAATTTACTATCATCTCACTATCACCTAACTATCACTTTACTGCCACCCTTGTTTTAAAAACTATGTATATC
>ERZ1740065.2049-NODE-2049-length-12457-cov-11.197065_pt1 | contig 12457 bp, 14 predicted proteins | sample MGYA00581738_ERZ1740065 | MGnify/ENA primary metagenome ERZ1740065 (study PRJEB43018, sample SAMN04849749) | marine metagenome | isolation source: floating plastic debris | place: Pacific Ocean | collected 2008-09-01 | study: EMG produced TPA metagenomics... | reverse complement strand
GGAGAGAGGGAGGGAGAGAGGGAGGGAGAGAGGGAGGCACATTCCTATGTGGAGTTGTTTTCTCTTGTATACGTTATCTTATCACCAGAGGGGTCTTTGAAACAGGGAACAATCCTCTTACATCTCACTCTAGCATACATTGTGAGTGGTAATGGCAATAAAGGCTGTGATAATATGTTGGATGAGGTATACCAATGCTTACATACATTCTAACAGCTTACTTCTGATCATGAAGGCTTAATGCATAGAGCGCTTTGCCGCTGACAGAAATAAGTAAGGCACAATGTAAGGCACAACGCGTTCTTCAAAACGACACCAGCTTTCAGACTTATACAACATGCTCAATCAGTACCTATAATTTCACTGGCTGCTCCACAGCAGCTGCCTAGGCCTGACAGTGGCCCACATAGGGCTGGAATCTAATTGGACAAGATATTGTGCATTTCTCTCCCGCAGCAGATAAACATGTGATAGCATAAAGATGGTAAAAAGCAGGCTGAGATATACATGGGTTTGGCTGTACCTCATCCAACACATCACAGTGACAGCTGACTACGTCAGCTGTCACTGGGCTGGCTTGTGTATCACATTCTAACTTGTGCTACAGAGTGATAGTAAAAGAAGGACGTTTGCTAGCAATCCTACCAGGCCAGTGAGTTGATATCATAAAGCAACTAACCTGAAACTAGAATGTGGAACGTTTCGGAGAGAATCAGATTAGCAAGTCAGGGTAGACTTGCATTGACTAACAGCATTTCCATAGCAACCAATCTACATACACTGCTCTGTATACATACGTATACAGAGTTATTTGCCTAGAATAATATGGTGCTACTATGTCGTGTATTTATAATATGTGGTGCTACTGCTATATTCTCAGATACTCTATCACTCAGCTCGTCTCTGACAGGGAACGATGAAGTCTGTGAAGTACGCGCTGCGTGCGAGCAGCTAGCGGTGATTGGTCACAACCCGTCTACTAGCGGTTAGTAGCTGTTTCCGGAATATTTTTTTCTGGCCAATAAAATACATCTTAACAGATGATAGCCAATAGTGTAACTGGTTCTATCAACCAGGACCTTTTCATTGCATCACTCGCCGTGGCCCATGTGGACATAGAAAGTAGACCATTCAATCTTTGATAGTCTAAATATAATCACGAAGCCCTAATTTCTGGTAAGTATAACCCCTCAGCGTACTTGATGAAATAGCATTCTTGCACTGTAGTAGGGTTATGCTGTTATTTTATGCGTGTAACTTATGAAAACTGGATATTCTGTGGTTGAGAATTTGGGACAATGTACCCGATTTGCAACGTTTCATTTCCTTGCCATCATACGTCCGAGCCATGTCGCTCGAAAGTCAATCGTACCTCACTGGATGTTTCAGATTCTTCTCCGTGGAACTAACCAAGCAATCATCATGGCCAAGCTATCTTGTCGCTTTTACGAGCACAAATTCCCAGAGCAGGAAGATGTTGTCATGGTCAAAGTGAGAGACATTGCCGAGATGGGCGCCTATGTCCATCTTTTGGAGTACAACAACATTGAAGGCATGGTGTTGCTTAGTGAATTGTCGAGAAGAAGAATTAGGTCTATCAACAAACTGATCAGAATTGGCAGGGATGAATGCGTGGTGGTAATCAGAGTGGACAAGGACAAAGGTGGTTGCTAATATGAAACATATCCTACATAACGGTACCTTGCTTTCTGTTGCCTTTACCATCTACAAATATCTTTTCTTGCTTATTCTAGGTTACATAGATTTATCAAAAAGACGTGTGGGTCCAGAAGACATAATCAAGTGCACAGAAAAGTTCTCCAACGCCAAACACGTGAGTTTGCTCTAAGGGCACGAGCTATTTGGATACTATACACAAAGATCACATTTGATGACGTACTCGCAGGTCAACAGCATATTGAGGCATGTGGCGGAGCTTCTGGAATATGAAACCAACGAACAGTTGGAGGATTTATACACTAAGACTGCGTGGTATTTTGACAAAAAGTACGGCAAAACAGGAGCATCGTTTGAGGCATTCAAACACGCTGTCATGTGAGTAAAGCATATTGAGGCCTGAGATAACTGTCGCCTTTTAGGGATTGTATGATGACATCGTGGTGGTCGATAAAATGCCTTCATCAGAAGTGCTGGCACCTCACACCTCATTCATTATTTGAGGCGATAGCCGTCATGTTTGTCAGCTTCTCAGGCTGAAAATACTAGATATTTGATTTTTCTGAACTTAAAGAAGTCATATCTCAAAACCCTAAACCCCCCCTAAAGTTGCAATTCAATTATGTCATATTTGAGCTCAACTTAGCAATATCTAACAGATCAACCACAGGAAAACATCAGGAAACCAATAATCACAGTTTTGAACCCTAAATTTTACCGCTAAAATGAAATACAGGAGACTGGGCGGGTATGATCGCCATGCGTCAGTGAGCCAGTCAATATTGAATGTCAGTGGAGTTCTGTACTAAATACACGATGAATGCTTTCAATATGTGGAAATATCACAAGAAACCTCTTGTTCTGTACTGCAATGCATTTCATCATGTTACATCATAGATATCCAGTCTGCACCCCCTCCTCCCCCCTCCCAGCAAATAACTCAGTAAGAACAGATGAGAGCCCATTTCTCTCAGAGCGAAGTGTAGAACACCATGCGTTACTGACTGCCGTAGTTTTAGGAATAGTTAGTCAATGTCTACTCTGACTGCAGGTCGCCGGAGATCCTCGACGAATGCGATATTGACGAAAACACGAAGGAAGTCCTCCTAGCTGACATAAAACGACGACTCACCCCGCAAGCTGTCAAAATCAGAACAGGTAGATTTCCCTGACAGTAACATATCCACAGCCTGATTTGTGAATCACGGTTTCTATGATGACGGTTCTCTTGTCTCCCAGACATTGAGGTGTCTTGCTACCATTACGAGGGTATAGACGCCGTGAAAGCAGCCCTGAAGAAAGGCCTGGATGTGTCCACGGAGGAGATGCCTGTGAAGGTGTGTGGCTGATGAACTAACCCACTCTAGCCAGTAGCCAATCATACGCTCTACAGTTACTTTGCGTTTGACAGATAAACCTCATAGCGCCTCCCACATACGTCATGACTACCACCACGCTGGAACGCGACGTCGGTGTGGAGACCCTGAAGCAGGCGAATGCGATCATTCAGCAGGCAATAGAGGAGTCTAAGGGCAGATTCGTAGTGAAAATGGAGGTATGTGTCTTTCCTATGCTGCGCAATGCACTACATATTGTCTGTCAGTTTACGCTGTTCGTTTTGTTACTGTTCTTATCACTGCCAGTGCTCTCATTGGCACTGCTTGCTGAATGAATGGGAAAAAATACCGTAGTAATACATAATGGACAGACGGAAATATTAGATGTGTACAAGTTATTGATCCAGCCGAGCAACAACTAACTTTTGATGGTAAAAACTTACGGTCAAAAGTTAGTAAAAACTTGTACGATGTTGATGGCTACTAATCTAAGGAATGCAGCGGTACTACATGTGGTTTTCTTACCTTCATTTTCTATTTATCAGTTTAACTTTTCTGACCATTTTCTAAAAAATAGTAAAACATTCGACATCAAAAACATCCTTCTGACAAGTAGTTTTACTTGTGTTATTACTATTGTTAGCATTATAGTCACTGCCATCGTTGCGTTATGTTAGTGCTATTATTGTAGAACCGGATCTGATAGCGACTGTCTAATGGCCGCGAGAATAGCGACGAAAAATGATCGTTATTGTTGGAATTCGCTATAGAAATTATGCCCATCATACCTTATATAGGAGTTGTCTTCTTATTTAAGGGATCGCTATCATTTTTATTTCTTGATGATTTTGAAGGCAACGCTAACATTTCTGTCGCTATCAAATCCGGTTCTACAGTATAACTTACTGTGATATTGACTCTTTACAGCCCAAGGTGGTGTCTGACTTGGAAGACCTGGAGTTGAAGAGGCAGCTGGCTGAGTTGGAGGAGGCTAACAAGGAGGTAGACGGTGATGATGATGACGAGGATGATGACGAGGATGACAGCGGCGAGGATGACGAAGCAGAGGAAGATACCAAAGAGTGAAGGCACTGCGCTCAACATATTCCATCAGTGCAAATGTTGATACATTTTTATTGCTGTATTAATTTAAGTTTTCATAAAGCTCCATGGTTCATCCAATGCCGGCTGTTATTCCAAGTGCAGCGGCGCTAGTGGTCTCATGAACAGCCTCAAGTTTGTGTTGCTGGCAAAATCACTAAGTGGATGAGTTGATGCACATGTAATGTCTTACTGCTGGTTTTTGAGGTTTCTGAGTTGGAACGTGGCACAATCCTCTCAGGAGAGGAACCAGAAAGCCAACTTGTCTAGCGTATTTCCGGAACCCTTCAGTATTTTACTTGTCGGGATCTAGGGCTAATGCTGTTATCGTCGGGATCTAGGGCTAATGCTGTTATCGTCAAAATATAACACCCTGATCTTCTCCAGTGGGTTATGAGTCGGACGTTGCTGAGCTCAAATAGGATAAAATCTTAGCTGTAGGGGTTCTAAGCTATGACTTCTCCAAGCTCAGAAGAAATAAATATCCAGTATTTCCGTCTGATAAGTTGACGGGTACGGATCCAAATGCAAGTTCTACTTGTGTGATTAGCCCTGCAATCTATTGAAGATGAGGCATTGTCTGGATTGAATGATAGGCTGTCTGAGAATCTAACATCACATAGCACTCTTCAACCACATGCTGGTCTTACAGCTGGTTGGCACATGTGTCGTCTGATGCTCTCTGATACTGAACACCAGGATTGGTTACCAAGACGGCTGGCCTCTACCAAAGATGTCTATTACCGTTTATTGCAGTATTTAAAACTCGATATTCAGATGGATAGAAGGTGATGACCCCCAGATAATATTTCTACATTATATACACTCAGGCTTGACGAGACGGTGTACATCACTCGATCTCTCCGAGGTAAATCTGTTTGTCACTTGAACCAGACATGACTGTAAAGAGTAGAGATAACTGCGTTATGTATCTGTGATACATCTTGAGGAGGTACTGAATGCCCACTGCTATTGACTCACTGATAGGTTCGGAGGGGTGGAAGTCGACGTCGTTGACCGACCCTTGATGGCCAGGTAGCTTGTACAGGATACGGCGCGTCGTGGTGTCCCAGACGTAGACGTAACGATCTCCAGACCCGGCAGATATCTTGGAGCCGTCTGGAGACCAGGCACACCGCAACAGATTCTAAATAAAAAAGTAGATATCATCGAATCACAGACATCTACAAATCATCCTGGCATGAAATGACGCCCAAGTCTTTCCTACCATCTCAAACGTGTGCTTGTGACCGGTGAATACTTTGACGCAACGTTCTTGTGGCGCGAAAGGTCGAACATCCCAGCAACGGACTGGAAGAATGATAAGTGATCCAGCTAAGGACACGATGAGATCAACACGATTATTTTGGGGGATTCTCGTACACCAACCTGTGTTGTCCATAGAGTTGGTGAGCAAGTATGAACCGTCGGGGGACAACTCCATACCGGACACCGTATCCGTGTGTCCCCTCATCTTGAAGGCGAGAGCGTTTTTCCTCAAGTCCCAAACCTGTGGGACAGATTGAGAACTCAGACTACAGGCGAGAAACAGTCGGAACAATATGGGAGATAGGTTGAGAGAAAATACTAAACGTACCTTAACATCATTGTCGATGCCGCCCGAAAAGATTTGCTCTGCTGTATCGTTGAAGCTGACAGACGTAACTTGGTAGGTGGCCTGATAGGTGTTGACAGGTGCTCGTTGACGAGTGTCCCATACCTGACAAAAATTCCGCCTGAATTTAAAAGGACAGCTAACGTATAACTGGCTAATCTCCACATGAAACAGAACAGACTTTTATTGTGCCGTCGTCACTGCCACTGCAGAGAAGCTGAGGGCCGCGCCGGGCGCAGTGGACGCTGTTGACATACGCCTGATGACCCTTGAGTTTCTTCACTCTCTCGCACACCTCCAGATCCCACTTGCACACGCTCTTATCGGTCGAGCATGTGTAGAGCGCACTAAAACAGATTGCCGAGATAAATGGTGATGTCATCGTCCATCGACTTGGAGACTGACGTACATACTTGTCATCAGGAGAGAACTGTAACTCCATGATGGCGCCAGAGTGGCCTTTCATTACCGCCCAGTTATCGCACTCGCCATATACATTCCACAACACTGCAGCATGATAGTACATACATAGGATCTGCGTAAGTCAGAAATAGTCATGTATCAGTGGCAAACCTACAAATCTGGCGGTCAAATCCGGATGATGCGATAAACTGGCCATCTTTGGAGAACTGGGAGCAGAAGATATCACCTTCGTGACCCGTGAGCAGCATTATTGGTGCCATCAGATCACTAGTTCTTTGTATACCCTTAAATATTTCATAGTACAGAAATCAGAGGTACGTACATCAGAGGTACGTACATCAGAGGTACGTACATCAGAAACACTGCCAGCATTAGCATTCAGATGCAAACTAAACTATAGTTCATTAGGGGAAATACTGGGAATGCTAGTTTGAAGTGACAAAAGCTCACCGAAACATACTAATGCTAATCAAACGACTTACTAGAATCCTGTTGAAAGATGTGACCACAGGATACACGCAGTTCTGACCAAAATTGAGCCCTAAGTACTTACAGCAGCCATAAGCTGTCTCTTCGTTTCGGGATCGGCTGCCACCAGCTCATTTCGTGGCTGTTTGGGAGGAGCCATCTCCATCATAGCCATAGAGTCAGCTTTTCGTTTATTATCCATAGTTGAGTCACAATGGATTGAGAGCCCTGTCAACGCCAAAGATAGCTGCACATCAGCACTCAGCCCAGCAAAATGACCGATTGATTTATCAAATAAACTCGCAAGTTCCCCCAATCTATCATTCTCAGCGCATGGAAACAAACGAATATTAATCCCCGATCATTATGAGATCTTTAAGGAAGAATATCATAATAGTGTGACCAACAAACAGTAATATGAGTGAAAAAAGAACTTACCTCAATGGCAAAACAAGAAAGAAATCACGATTGCAAACGAAACTCCGTAGAATCGCCAGAATAGTTCGAAGCACCCAATCAGAGAGTAACACTGTAACGCTGCGATTTTTAGCGATATCTAACTTTAGCGGAAGATCGCAGCACATCATCGGTATTGTTTGAGTGAACTAAAAGGTGTCTGATCTCAATTGAGCACGCACACATACCCCTACCCCACTTACAGTTATAGTCACAATAAGCCTGAATTGCTCTCCCCCTAAAAAAACAACTATTCTATATGGAGCAAAAATAGCAATCTTCAACGCTACACTACCATTACCAACTGTTACAACAAGTGCATCTTTAGGTGTTACACAAGCTCTGTAGCTGTACTTGAGCCCCATAACCCACCCATCCTGGAGACATACCTGTATATCTGCAGTCTGAATAGCACAATTCAAGAGAGAGTCATGTTCCATCATGTCAGGACTTGTCACCGATTATCATCCAACTATCCACTGAACACTGAACACTGACGCGTGTGTAAGAGGTTTTTTGGTGGCATTTCTATCACTGTTGTTGAAATCTCATAAGCATGTGTTCAATTCCTGCTCCCAGTGTTGCTGCCACGAAGCTCTTAAATATGACTTTGAGAATGGTAGCTGGTGGAAAGGACCAGCTGATTTCACTCATACCAGATAAGTTATCTCCTCTCTGAGCATGCAATCAGTTCGCTCATACAACAGTGAGGGCAGATGTCATGTTGTTTTAGAGTAGCACAAATAGATTTATAACATGTGCACCTTACTCACCAGTGAGATATAGGAAACCTAGATGCAAACATGAGCACAAGCAGGAGGAAGAGGCATGGGTGAGAGCATGATGTTTAAACTGAAGAGGGAAAGATTGTTCTACTGTACTGCGGAGCAGATTGGAGTTGTCTTCCCCATTTGGCCTAATAACCTATGGTTCATGTACCCATGGAGACAAATGCAGTAGAAAGTCATTGACAAACTAGCAGCCAGACTGAATGAAGGAGAACACAACTCCCATTTACTTACTATTACTACGCTTTGCATCTTAGTATAGAAGGGATTGGATACTGCAGTGGCTAGGGAAGGTTTGGGGTGGATGAGTGTATTCTATTAGAAGCAAAGATTGCATTCTGTCTTCAATCATAACCAATTCATTTCAGTTTCATTACTTGATTTCACTAACAAAATGACTTAGAACAAGTATTTCCGGGTGAGAAAAAGAGGAAAGTGTGAACTCAGCAACTACAATGAAGAGTTGAGAGTAGGTAGATCACTCATTGAAGCCTATGTCCTTTAGTGCACTCCTGCAAAATAACAGGCAGATAGTATAAACCTGTAACACATACATAGATCTGCTTAGAGACAGAGTACAGATGTCGACTGACCTCGCTTCCTCTAGCTGGTCAGTGAGTCTCTTCTCCATGTTTTTGTTGCAGGAGACAAGAAGGCGTTTGAAATCGGTGATCTTGGCTCTATAGCCGATGACGTTGTGGAATATCTTCAAGTGACGATCGCCGCAGCAGATAATGTAACGCGAGTCTCCGGAGAACATGATATGCCGAATGCGGCCTGAAAGTGTAAATAACTTGGTTATAGTCGTATGATAAGGATGAAACACTGTCGTCAGTGAATAATGGAAATACGGGACACATTGGAGGGCGATTGGTGTATAATAGTGATGTAATGGTAGTAGCAGAGAGAGAGGGGGAGGGAGGGAGGGAGAAGGAGAGAGAGAGAGGGAGAAGGAGGGAGATGGTAAGAGAGAAGGAGGAGAGAGAGAAAACAGAGAGGTATCAGGGACAAGTACTAAGGGCAGTAACATACTAGAGAAGACATTTTTCATAGCTTCAGTTTCTGCGCTATCGATACAGTTGATGATCACGATATCACTGCCGGTTACTATGGCGATAGCTCGTCCATCAGGTGACAGAGCGACCTTGGAATGTTCATTCAATCCTTTAATCTCTCCACTGGTCATCAGAGACGGATCCTGACCTTTACTGTACTCCACTAAAACAGCAACGACATAAACATTAGAGCAGGAGAACACGACTCCAAAACTACAGCAGAAAGGGATGAGGAACTGTACCATCAGTTCTCCACAGTTTCCATGTGTTGTCCTTCGAAATGGTTGCCATGCGACCAGAGTCAGCGGAGAATGCCAGCGACAGCACACCAGCTTTGTGACCGGAGAGGTCAAAGGCTCTCTTCACTCCCTTGAAAGTTCGAGCCTTCTCGAATGTCACTTCCCACACTTTCACGTCGGGTGTGAAACCTACAAACCAACCCTGTAATGATCCACTGCAGACGTCGATACAGGAAATAAGATTAACTGCTGCGTACCGCAGACGGCCACGAATCTACCACACGGGGAAACCTGCGCCTCGGAATTCTTCATCAGCCCGGTGTCAATGGTGGCGAGCTGGTCACCTAAAGTAGGGTATGAGCTGATGGAGAGAAATATCAATGTAGTGGTGATGACAGAGCAATGCAGTCAGTATGCTGTCTGCAGACATCCCTCATCAACAGACACTAACATCCAGCCCTGGTTACCATGGTAACCATAGCTCATAGAACTGTAGTTTTACTGTAAAAAGTAAACTTTTGAAATCGTCTTAATCTTTGCCATTCTAACTTTTCCCAACAACCCACAAGAATTCAACACAATTTTTTCTCTATCCCATACATCTTTTATGCATTAGTTGTGAGAAATGCAACAACTATTCCCCCAAATTTTCCATAACAGGTAGAAATGCATAGACCACAAATAAAACAGTCTTCGGTCCCTCATATCTCCGCAGCTGAAATTTTGTTGTAGCAGCAATGAGGGAAGACCAAATCGTTGGTTAGAAAGGAGGTAGACTGGAGGTAGACTGAATCAACGCTGGATGCTTTGACACATACCAATTCGAAAGACGGCTCAACTCATAATAGACCCAGCCCGTCACGATCACAAACATGAAGCCGACCGGCCGACGCAACGAGAGAAAGATTCTCACCTTTTAAACTCAGGATGACTACTTTGGTGCCGCCGTCAGCGATCATAACAAAGTTACCCACCGAGTCCATACCGATGCTCAATATCTCGTTCTTCAGTACCTGCAGTGCGTCATGACACGTGTCAGACAACACTAACTGTCTGCCACACGGATGAGTTTACTGATAAGAAACCTTTGGGTAGTCGTCCAGGGCCTGCTGTATCTTGCCGATGGTGCCGTCTTCGTTTTTGCCAAACTTGAACACCCTGATAGTGTTACCATTCTCGAGACTCGTTATAAACGAGCGATTGTCGGGACTGAACTTGATCAGCACCCCGCAATCAAACTCCACGTTACAGCGCACTGACCTGAATCAATAGACCAATTATATGCAGCGAGGAACTATATCACTGTAAAGATGGTGGGAGTTGTCTACTCAATCTGTGTTCTCATCCACAGAATTAGGTGTTAGCGTAATTATAGATAGTGCCAGAAAAATTTTTGTTGTAAAATTTTTCGCAAACTATTTTATCAATGAGCGCTATCTATTAAAAATCTGGTGAAGTTTTCAAAATTTTTCGCGCAATTAGCATACTAGAGCAGGTATCGATAGAGGGAGTTGCCTGACCCTACCTGTGGTCCTTGTCGGATAGACTTTTCATCATCCACAGGTACATCGTGCGATCTATAAAAATTATCATATGTGTACGTAGTAATCTATGATAAGGACATACACTTTGCTAATTATATGATGGGACTCTGAAGGAGAGTAAGAGCTGTCTTCCCCCTCAATTGGCAGGCAATTGCATTACACCACTCCAGACACCTTTCTTGCTGAAGACTTGCAAAATGTTTTGTAATTTGTTTTGCCAACGCAATGCAGATAAGCATTCGCATTTGCATAGGGGCCTTTGAAGTGAATTAAAAGCTGTTACACCAAATGGGAGAGAAGACAACTCCAGTCTTTTACAATGACTTGTCCTCTACAAAAGGAGATCTTTGGTATTGATTGAGCCATTATGTAAAATAGCTAAACAGAATTCTCACATGAACCGACAGAGGCCACAAGTGCACACAAGTTGGTTGGAATGCAATATGTGAACATCCTCCAACCAAGTAAATAATATGTCCACTAGGTATGTAATAAGTGAATAATAATAATACTGTAAACCCAAATTTTTTAGCAGACAAAATATTATAGCGTTTTGCTCAAATCAGCAATATTTTTTAATACTAACGCCTAGAATTTTTAGCGATTTCTTTCGAGCTTGTATATAGCATAAAGAGCTTCAAAAGTATAGCGTTTAACCTTGATAACGTTTTTCCCCGGTCGCTATTATAGCTATCATTGTGAGGTCGCTAAAATATGTGGGTTTACAGTAATTAAGTAATGCAGAGTAGATCGGTAGCCAAGCGGAATTAGGCTCTCTAGATGGAAGAAACGCCGAATCCATAAGAGGGTTTCAAAGTCAAGGTCAACACTGCTGGTTACTGCTATTGATGTTACATAGCGACAATGTCAGTGCACCTGACTGCTGGTGATAATGACACACCTGTGGCAGTGCTTGCAAGGTATTTGCCATTCTGGCTGATGTCGAAGCTTGTCACTGGACTAGCATGGCCCTTGAGTGTGGTCACGAGCCACGGGTGTTTGAATTCATCCTTCGATCCAAATTTATCATTTCTAACCTTCGTCTTAGCCTTCGACGATTTAACATCCTTGGGCTTCTTCGACTCTAGAAATATTGATAACAATAAATATTTTTCCAGTAAAATGAATCTGATTCGCCTGCAGTCGGCAATAAATTTGTGAATCGGCCTCAATGAGAGAAATCCCTATGAGGCGGTGAGTATAATAGACAGTTGATTGCGAGTGTAGACCTGTGAGCAGCTTGTAATCAGTGATCAGTAATATTGTATGCATGAAGTTCAATAGTTTGTAAATCAACTCCCCGCACCCTTATGAGAAGCGATACACATACAGTACACACATACAGTACGCACATACAGTACACACATACAGTACACACATACAAGCTGTCTGATATCCATCAAAATTAGACTCTAATACCATAGCAGTCTGTGTGGGTTGTGTGGGTTGTGTGGGCTGTGTGCGCTCTGTGGGATGTGTGGGATGTGGGTGGGTCGGTGTGGGGTGAAAGAGAGGGGAGCAAGGTGATTGAAGGGGTCATGAGGAGGGAAGGGTCGGATTGAGGAGACACGGAGGGGAGGAATGGTACGATAAGGGAAGAATGTACTTCTGTCTGGGGAAAGGAGCAGTGAAGTCATCTGATTTTCTGATGAACCATTAGTATTGAAATTCTGAGGAGTGGAATTGGAAATGATAGTGATCAATGGAGGGCAGGGAGGGGGGGGGGGGGGGGGGGGGGGGGGGGGGGGGGGGGG
>ERZ1740065.2047-NODE-2047-length-12461-cov-11.197324_pt1 | contig 12461 bp, 8 predicted proteins | sample MGYA00581738_ERZ1740065 | MGnify/ENA primary metagenome ERZ1740065 (study PRJEB43018, sample SAMN04849749) | marine metagenome | isolation source: floating plastic debris | place: Pacific Ocean | collected 2008-09-01 | study: EMG produced TPA metagenomics... | reverse complement strand
TGCACTAGAATGCACTAGAATGCACTAGAATGCACTAGAATGCACTAGAATGCACTAGAATGCACCCATTAGCTTATTAGCAACAGATTAATGGTTAGTATGAGAATTTAAGAGAATACATGATAGCACAGGAGAACGCAGGATAATAACAGGGAAATACATGAGAACGCAGGAGAATGCAAGATAATTACAGGATAATGCATGATATTGTAGGAGAACACAGGATAGTATGGGGATAGTAGGGGAATTGAGTACCAGAATTAAAAATAAGCCTGCGTTGAGTCAGTACTGATGATGCTATCATCTGGAGCTGCACTAGCAGCAGTGTCATGAGAGATATTGGCTGTTGCTAGTTGCACCAGTACTTTCCATCGAATTGTGCCATCTTGAGACAGAGGGAAGCTAGATGGCTGCACGTCTGAAGCCGACACAGCCGGTAGTGCATGGTGATATTTGTCCCACCACTCCGCCATGACGTAGCTGCCGAGTGCTAAGCCAGGCGGCAGCAAGTTACAATTTTAAAGAATTTGACTCGCTTCTGACCAGGAATTAAACTCCCAGCCCACAGCCATGAGCCAAGAGCCATGTGTTGTGCGCATCAGAAATACTAGCACTTATTTAAATTATTTACCGCTACTTTCCAGCTGTGAGAATGTCGAGGGAGTGGTGCAGTGGGCCACCATTGGTTTTAATCTATGATACCACTGGTTTCGAGGTCTGACATCATCAAACACCAATGGACAGCTGTGAAGTTGCTATGACCACTTGGAATAGTTGGTAGTCTGCCCAGGCTATGGCTTTGATCCAGGTGTTCCGCTACATCAATGCTTTTTCTCCGACTAAATCCAATCAGTTTTTTATAACACTCTAACTGTGACTGCTAAGGTTGAGTTGTTATGACGCCACTCTGTCCACGCCATTGGGCAGCCGGCCATTTAATTATCATTTTAGTATAGTCTACTTCGTCATCACACGAAACAGCTGTCCCAATGCATCTGAACTGTCATATGCGGCTGTTGAAGCATGAACAGGCCCTGCTGGAGTTGATAAAGCCATAGGATCTCCTTGCCTCACTCAGGTAGACAAATATATTTCCAGCAGTTTAAAGCGTTTCGTCCCTCAATAAAAAACCGTAACTAGGTCGGAGGTCATACTCTTTACAGACCGCCTCTGATTCCCAAGGCATCTTCGATATCAACAGCCCTAACACATACCGTGTTTCCTCTAATCTAAGCTGCGGGTCTAAGCAGGTGAGGTCAAGCGTGTCCAAAATAAAATATTCCTTGACTGCACGTAAGGCACCTTATAATACATACCTTACGTCATAGGACACTGCGTCTATACCTCGAGGGAATAGAGTACGCCTGGGTTTCTCTAGATTAAGGGGTGCATTGAGGGATCACAATCATAACATGTTCAAATGGCAAGGTGAAACATTCAAAACTCAATTCCCTTCATCATATGTTAACCATCAAACACCTCCAGCATCTAAATTATGAAGGCAGAGTTACTAATTGAGAGTTAGGAATAGGTAATGGTCTACTTTGCGCATTAAATAACTTCTGATTTGATCTCTGACTGGTAATCAGACTTCTATCACAAAAACTGAGTAAAATTCATGCAGGATTTCACAGATGAATGATAAAAGGTTGAAGTTCAACACAATTTCATGAGAGATACGGTAAGATTTGACTACCAACTGAGGCATCAATGGCGGTTAGTTCTGCCATGGGATAGACATGGATACGGCATCAACCTACCACCTGCTGAGCTGGATGCAATCAGTAAAAGACTAGCGACTATGAACGTGTGCCTTGCCATCCTGGTGTCAGGGGCACCTACAACTGATGGTCAGCGATATAGTGTCTTAAATACTGAAGGAGTAAGTATGCATATATGCCACTGAATACGAGATTCAAACTTGGGAAAAGCAGGTTAAGTGAACTTGCTTATAGCACTAGAAGTAGCAAGGTACAATGAACTGTTGTACATATCCACTCATATTGTACAGGAAGTTACATGCTGCGTGGTATCCGAGATCACTATGTGTGATACTATAACCGTATTCTCTTAATCCTAATATGTTTGATTGCTTTATATGACCACCACTCACCTCAGTCCGCAGCATAGGTATGTCATACCGGAGCAGCATTACCTAGCATTTCGATGAAGCGTAGCTCGATTTGAGCCAATGGTGTTCCCTGCACAAGAGGCCCTCCAAGGTGGAGAGACAGTCACCCCGATATTCTAGTAGTAATGGACACAGCTGCAGCATAGGGGTAGGAAGTCAACCACGACAAATATTGTCTGCTTTCAGTTTTCAATCGTAGAATCTGGGTCAAGGCCTCTTCTGATTGTGTGTTGAGTCTGGAGATGACGTTTGTCCTGCGATATGATTTATGAGGAATGTTGCCAACTGCCACAGATTTTCACTGGACCTTTATGATGATTTGGCTTTTATGATCTCAGAGTAAAATTGGAGTTTCCAGTCATTCACACTCGGTAAATGATAGAACATGGGTTTTGATGTGCAAAAACAATCGATAGCTTGTCAGTTCAATGTTAGAGGTCCATTCATCCGCAAATTAAAACTGATTAGCTGGAGACAACCCATATGTAGATACTAAAGAGATAGTGTACAGTAGAGACTGCCCCTCTCTTGTGAGGGATAGTAAATGCTTACATACACGTGGGATATGGGCAACATGTGAAATCAAGCTCTGATATATCAGTGGTGCAACGCACTACAAGTAGTTGGATTTCCTCCAAGAATAGTTTCATAATGCCTCTGCTACGAGAGAAGATAACCCCAAACACAAAGCAGGTGCACCCGGAGGAATGTTCCTTATGGAAGAGAAGACAACTCCTGGCACAATATCAGCATGTCTGCCGACGGGTAAGAACTCTATGCCGAACATTGTACTCGTCTTGTGCACATGGAGCGCTCCAGGTGCACAGCAGATGTCCGAGTGTTTCTGATTGGACAGTTTTTCACATACATGTGCACACGATTTATGCAAACGCACCATGTGTACTGCTGTTCCTCCTGTAATAAGAGATATTTTATTATTAGACAACAGAATTTGTACAGAAATGATACGTGAAGAGGTGAAATAGAGCTCAAGAGATACAGCTGACAAGACTTTGTTGATTTGACGCAGAGAGTATTGTTCTAAAGTCTTGTGAACAAGTACAGGCATAGTCAGCGTGTATATCTACTAAACAGGCTGTCTCAATACAAGTTACCGTCGATGGCTGTCAGGAAGGAGTTGTCTGCTTGATCTATCTCAGTAGAGATCACCTTGTTATCACACGTTGGAAGGCTGAGAACCTGGGAGGCGAGGTTGTGCTGCTACACTACGTGACAATAGAGAGTAAAAAGTCCGCTACTGTAGAGCAGGACATTTTTGTGTTCCTTTAATTTTTATGTTGCTGAGAATTTTTGGTCAATTGTAAAAATTGAGGAGGCAAATATTTCTTCGATTGATTGTCTATAGACTAGCAGCAATAAACGCAAAAATACATTTCCCCAAAATCATATCACAAACTAAAACGCAAAGATTGTGCTCGTAAACATTTCCTGTTCTACAGTATCCCCGACAGTGGTTGACGTCGGAAGTAACAGCAGCGAGAGTCACAACAGAAAGTGGCTTTCCCCCACAATAGTTCATTATAGATAGATATATATTGGCATTGTAACAATGATTGCATCCTTCCTGGGAGCATTTTCAGGTGCTTCATCTGACTTATGTCATAGACACCATATCTGCTGTCTTCCTCCCTCCCCTCCTCTTTCCCTGCCTTCCCCTACTTCCCTCTCTCCTCCCCCTCTCCCTCGCTCTCACACTCTCTCAGACACATCATGAATACAGGTATATTATGATATACAACCGAGTGTTTGGACATTATAGAACCAACTTATCCAGCACACAGGATATATCCTAAATTGGCAAGAGCAATCACCAACCCCTGCTCCCAACACCATATGTGCTGAATGCATAAAATATATGACATTGTCAGAGCACCCAAATACATACCTCCCTTGGCTTTGCTAAGATGAGGTTTGCAAGGCTAAACACAGGAATTTTAGGGAGATTTAGCGAGTTTAAACTACTCTTGAAGTGTTCACAGATGAGGGCACGTATTTTGTCAACACCTTTACCCTCCAAACCTTAAAACTTTTCTGGGGGTGCTGCCCTCTAAATATTGCTTTCTTGTTGCTCAATCATCATTTTCTGATTGTCCCCATCGGCCATCTGGCAGTTGTGACATGTTTCATGTCACATCTGTCAGCTGTGACATATGTCATGTCACACCTGTCGGTTGTGGCGGGTCTCGTGTCTACCAAAGCCTCAATCTACGATCATGTGGGATGATATTTGCTAAATGCCATTCAAGGGACATAGTCGCTGCAGTTCTCTGTGAGGGAAAACTGGTCACGTAAAGAAATGGTTTTGTTACATACCGACCACGAAGATCAATAACGAAACAACTGAAAATTGATCCGTTACTGGAATCTATTGGATCTCATGTGCACCACAGTATAAAATAATATAACTGCTGCGTGATGAATGGATACCTGCTTGTAGGGTGGCTTATTTACTCCACTTGGGTGGCACACTGGTTGAGGACAGGTTGCGTTTTCTCCGACTGATTAATAGCCTTTATTGCTAATAACCGTAAAAACTCTTAGTGTCTCCTTGTCTGCCAGATTTAATGCTTTATCTGTCCTTGTGACAGCGTGACATAAACATAAATGGCCCTTGTAGCAGGATAGTCCTTGTGACTATATAAACGTGATGTGGCTTACTTGACAGCCGTGATTGAATGGCAGCGCTTATTGTGAGACAGGCATATCATGATTGGGTAAAAAAGGAGAAATTGTGCTTCTCTCAACAACCAAGGTAAATAGGGGAATGGGTAAACAGATGATGTCATAACTGACAATGGCAGCGCAGCAAACACCAGGCAGCACAAGGAAGAGAGCCCCGTACCCGGCAACCATTGCATTGACACCCATTGCGATACCTCAGCACTGCTACTGAGCCGAATTGCATCAGTCTATGATTCACTTTACAGTGCTAACACAACTAATAGCACATCCATTGTTGTCAGTCGAATCAGTGAATAGGAGTCTTAAAAAAAAGAGTTGGCAACCTATTGTGAGTCATGGCAGTTTCACTTCATGTGATTTTTATGTTCGCCTGCCTGACGTAGCTGTTTGATTGTAAATTATATCTGATAAGCACATACCTACTCGACACACACCGAGGTCAGAGCTTATGGTATCAGCTGAGTCAAGATGACCACTGAAAATCCGGCTTAAATCTTGGAACAACGACTATTCGTTTCACAAGAGACTGCTAGTGATATTTTATCAATCAGTCAATCCTGTGGTGATGGAGAAGACAAGTGGATCAATTGTCGGTTCACCAACTACCAGCTTATCTAGCGATGCTTCTGATGGTGACCCTTCAAACAGGTCTGATCGAGTAGAGGTAGCTGAGATTGCATCGGATTTACCAAAGGGTATCTTGGAGGAGAACTACCGCCAAGAAGTAGATATGAAACTGGAGAGGACGAATTCGACGAGCGGTTCTGCTGAGCTAATTAAATCCCAAACCAAAGCAACGTACGTTGATACTGACAAAGTTGAAAAGTGCTGTATCAAAGTCAGTGCTGAATGGCAATCTGAACAAGATGTTGGTGAGATTCTCAAAAAGTGTCCACTGAGTGAGAACAGGGAGCATTGGCAGGATAAGCAACTCACTCAGAAGCTATCAGATCCGTCATCAAGGTCTAATTGTGTCTGCTTCAGACTCCTGAATTTCTTCACCAACCAATATTCAACCAAGGATCTGACGTCAGACTTTATACAATGTGCCAAAGAGCAGATTGATGAGGTAGAATTCAACTGCTTTCTATCCATTCACTGGTGCAATCATTTCAAACTGATCCTTGTAACCTTCTTATCCCTCCAGTTACTGAAAGGTCAACGGACTTTTGAGGTGGAGTTCACATTGAGGTCATTTTGGCACACCAATGGCAGCAAGCGATCCAATGGTCTTTATTTGCTTATCAAAACAAACCGGTTTGGATTTAATGTGGACAAGATCATTAACTTCTTATCGCTTAAGACTGAGTTTAACGGCCTTCCCAAGGTAACCTGACTCTAACCTCTATCATGAGTTAGGATAAATATTGACTGTTGTCTTGTATTTTATCTTTCCTCAGATTGTAATCAACCATTGCGTAGCAACGTCTACAGAACCAGATGACCTACTTGCACTACCCAGTGATGTCCTACTGTGGACTTGCGTCAGTGAAACTGACCTTAGGTATGATCAGCTGCTGCCCGTACACTCATGCGGTCCAGAGGTGATAATTGAGCTATTGGCAGAGTTGATAGAGCGTGGCTCACGTTTTTAGTGAAAGGATCTCAGATGTGATTCTATCCAGTGGACGCAGATCTGTGGAGCTTACACTCAATGACCTCCGCAGGGAGCTAGCTGAGGGTGGTACAGTCCAAGCATCGTCTGTATCAAGCACTTTGAGAAGCCACCTTGTCATCGAGGGAAACTACCAACCTCCATCTTTGGGAAGCGTAGCGTGTGTTGACAGGAATGGAATTAGAGTGTTAGTTTTGTATGAGACTAAGAACCGCCTGAAGTGGAAAGATGAGCTAGGCTTTGTTGGCTCATTTCTAGGACCGACATTGCAACTTGATCAAAGAAATGCAAGTGAAATACTGTCTCTTACAATTTATTACGTGTTCCTCTGTCAAATTGCAAAACAAACTTTTCAAATGCAATAGACTGAAGCCAGGTTTTCAAAACATTTGATGCACTATACTAGGACTTTTAGTCCATCCCAGTGATGGTGACCCACTCCAGTGATATATGTGTATATATACAATGTATTCTTTTTGGAACCGTCAAGTCACCAATTCATTACAGAGCTAGGAAAATACCCCAGTCTTGAAATTCATATAGCGTGATAATTCATTGTGCTTTGAGTCTCAATTCATAGGTATCAACATGCCGATAGCGGATAGCCAGTAGTGGAAGTCTTTTGCGTTGACGTGTTTCAAGTAAAAGTGAAAGAACAAGTCATTGATACTGAGATTTGAGTAGTGTCAAATCAATTATCGCTAGGCTCAGAATGCGCGATTTGACTGCTTTTTAACTTCACTTAAGAAATGTAACCACAGTCTTTATCTATGTGGCCAAAACTCATTATACGAATGTTTTTTTTTACATTTTTGATTGCTAAATCCGGAATGGTAAAGCTATAACTTGCTTATGATCTTCTTGTTGCCAGGATGCATGAGCATAGTGACTCATCTTATGAAATCGGCCATTGAAGAATCGAATAATTGAATCGTCAATTATCTAGAGTCAATAATTGAAATTGAATCGAAAATCAGCCTCGTGAATTTTTTTACCCTTATCTGATGGATGTATGATATCGATTGATTCATTGTCTATTTTCTCTAATATCTAATCTTTCTTCAGATTGAGATGGAAATGATCGAGGAAAAAAAACGCTTTATCTACAATAAAGTCTGTAACTTCATGAAAAGGCATAAGGGACAAAAAATGCTGATGGTAATCATGTTGTGCCACTCAGATGGAATTTATCTACCAGATGGAACAGAAGTAGCAGATGTCATCGCTGAAATTGGGCTCAACAAGAATCCGATAAAAGTAAGAGGACTTTTGAGGTGATACTGGTACTGCGCTTCACTGATTTAACAGGCCCCTCGCTTAACTAAGACCCCGTGGTCTTTACATGCATTGCTTAAATTCTCCTAAAATATCACTTTCTATGAACAAAGGAATCAAAAGAGCACCAGCTGTGATTATGAGCTGGAGCATTAACAAAATGGGAACAAAATAAAGCCAATAGAGACTCAAATCAGATTTGAATTTTCAGTTTGCGGCATGTCAGCAAGAAAGAATAATAAACGCCCTGGTGCTAAAAATAAAAATAAAAAAAATAAAAAATAACTTAAAAAAAATTAAATGAAAAATAAATAAATTAAAATGCAGCAGTTTTGTCTCTCACTAAACAGGAGATCATCAAAAATGTTGAACACAATAATGTTTTCCAATAGCTGCTGCCGTGACGCTCGTAAATAAGATTGCTGCAAATGTGCACAAGAAATCAAAGTCATTAGAGATGTGTTCAAGATGCACTAAGTAAACCATAGCAATCCGTTCGATGTTAGAGATAAAGTATAACTTCCTCCATCACCCAGTGCTGAAAACTGCAAAAATATTCTTGGAGGTAAACTTGTAAAGCTGTAAAGGTAATTTAGATCTCTCACGATACTTAAAATCTGGATGACTGTTTTCACCCAAGCCAAACCAAGAATTGGGGTCAGACCCTCGGTTAGATTTGGGAATTGACGCTTTTTTTTGTTGTCGGAACTTCTTTATCTGGACAAAATATGGACCAACTCAACGCAGCTTAAGACTGGATGAAGTTCACCATAGACAACCCAAGTTTTCCAACGATGTGGTTTCTGTTGTGCGATTGATGTTTCCGCTAGGTTTCAAAGTGCTGAGGATTACCCGCAGGTGATCGCTGTTTCTCTACTTGCCAGTTGATGATGTTCCAATGCTGCAGAGGTAAGACATGCAGTATTAGTGATGTGGATTTGGATCTGATTGACAAGTTCCACCTCTCAAGATTAAAGCCAGAATTCCGAGAAATCAAAGTTGACCAAGAAACCAGCAAAGACCGAGCAAGAAAAACCGCGGAATACATTGATCCTGGAGAAAATTCGTACATCATCTTCTCCACTCTTGAAGACTGCAGGTAAACATTTAAATTTTGTTTAAAGTAAAGCAAGTTCGCGACCCTGCAACATGTCGAGAACTTTATTTTGGTCGGACAAAGCTCTGTCCGGAGGTAGAGTATACGGCTGTCTCAAATGTAATAAAAATATTCGTATTCACTTGGGCGCGGCTTACTCTATTCCCCGCCTACCTCGCGATGTGACGCAGTTATGACGAAGCGTGCTCTGGCTGAGTGCATATAATCACTGTAACATTTGGCATAAATATTACTGGATTAAATGAAGATTAACTGATTGAACCAGGAGATTAACTGATTGAACCAGGAGATTAACTGATTGAACCAGGAGATTAAATGATTGAACCAGGAGATTAACTGATTGAACCAGGAGATTAACTGATTGAACCAGGAGATTAAATGATTGAACCAGGAGATTAAATGATTGAACCAGGAGATTACACCCCTACTACTTACCTACGAAAGTGATTTCAATATCAGCTGCTGCAGCTGGTAGCAATGATCCTGCTGGGAGTTGCGAAGCCTGACACTAGTTTTGAGTAGCAAGTCATTCATGTAGAAATATTTTATGGCCACTATGCACTTGTTTGTGATGAATATAATAATTTCACTCTCCACTTCAGTATGATTGAAATAACATTTAATCGAGATTAAAAATTGGAAGATTAAGAAGAATTCATTATTTCGAAGAAATGTAGCGTGATTTAAAACAAGTAATTCTTTGAATGAACATGTCAAATTTCCCTTCACATTGCAAAGCATGCCATTATAAGTGCCTTGCTTAGTGTTTAGACTGGGACACCGAATTGTGTTTATCAGGCAACTTTAGAGCAGTATATCATCTGAATAATGCATTGATCTACCAACTTTTACCCATTTAACGTCCATGGCCTTTGTCATTTTTCTGGCTCGAGTAACAAAAAACTAGCCCCCTGATCTGATTTGAGCCTATCTTGGCTTTTCTGTCTTGTTTCTTCTTTGTCAGCACACCAACTCATAGCAATAGCTAGTGCTCTTTTGATTCCTTTGTTTATTAGAAAGCCATTGTTGACGGTCTTTTTGTAATAAAAGTCCCCCATAGAGCGTAGGTTACGTGACAGAGTGTTAAATGGGTAAAACACAGCGTTTGTTATTGGTTTTGGCGTATTAGCAGCCTGGAAACCATATATCCCATACCAACAACAGGCATGATATCAGAATGGTAGCAGTCAAAGTGATCTTGATCTTGTGACCAAGGAGAGGAGAGGAAGAGAAGAGGGGAGAGATGGACAAGGGAGGGAGAGTTGAGGGAGAGCAGAGGAAGAAAAGAGGGGGGGATGGAGAGGGGAGAGAGAGCGAAGGGAGAGTAGAGGGAGAGGAGAGGGGACGCACGATGAGGGGATTTCCTTTCATCTCACTTATTTTCCTTGCAGTCTATAGGTGTACAACTTTTTATTACTCTTCTTTTACCACACCGGTTTGCATACGCTGTCAAATGTAAGTCACCTATAATAGACATGACTTACCGTTGGCCACTAACTTACAACTATGTGCGCCTGTGCAAGCTTCATCGAGAGTTTGATAGCAATGGCTAGCAAGCCTAGACAAGCATCGCAAACCAGCAAAGCATTGTGGGAAATTGCAAGCATAACAACAGGAGATACAACATTTTAATTATAAATTATACATTATAATTTTTATAATTATGTATTATATTATAAATTGATATCCAATTAAAATCATGGTATTTTATCACAAATACAAGTGAATATTAGTATGGTTGTACATTATAGTTCATTCATTAGATAAGGGAACCATACCTCTATACTCACTAGGTCATACAGAGGGCTCTGGTTCTGGTGTCTGGCCCATCATCTCAGTTCAACCCATGAAGACTCGGTATGTTCAATTTGTCTTCGGTTATCTGCTCAGGGTTTTATCACATGTACTAAAGTTCTAATCAATTTCCCTGCTAATGACACAAAGGCGACGCTGATCGCCAGAGGAGTGGACTTCCTAGGCGATTTGATTCCAAACCCTACAGATGTGGAACTACCTGACATCGACCTGGGCAGCGTGACAGAAACGGGAGTAACCGTTGAACATCCTAAAGATTTAGAACCAGCTAGCATCGGGCACACCAACGACAAAGAGAGAGGCGCGATGCAACATCCTGCAGGTGAGAGACCAGCTCAAGGTGATGCAGATCAGCCATATGAACGATATAAAGACCTTTCCAAAGAGCCATTTGATAAGTGCTTCCGCCGGTATCCATTGGCACAACCGCCGGAATACGATGAGCTGACTGAAATCATCATAGACGGGGCAGGCATACTCAGAATAACATCTAATAACTCACAACATCTGCACACCGTCAACAAGTTGAAGAAGCGATTTAAAGTGAAAATAGAACCTCGGGGACAAGAGCACACAACTCCTCACACAGACATATAAGCTATAAACTGTACCTTATCTCAACATACGGGACGTTATGGTTAAATTTGTACATTGCTGTGTACCTTCTATGACACCTATACAAACATGTTATGAAGAAAGCGCAATAGAGCCAGCTGAATTCGTGCGAGCTAGTTCATTCCTCAATGCAGCAACTTGTGCATCAGACTATGCATGTCGCGGGATTCACATCTTTATCTTCATCTATTGAACGATGCGTGGTAAATACAATATTGCTCTTCAGACAACCTTCAATATGGTACAAGTATATGCTCTTGAATAATGAGGTTGAGACTTACTGTAAAACTGGATATGCTACGTAAGAAAAATAATTAACGAATATGGTGATGTAATGGAGATTGTGAATGATAAATACACCTGAGTTTTATGTCGGAGTTATCGTATCATGAAAGCCCTTCGGAGTGCTAATTTGCAGATCAAGCCGCGGTGTAGGTGTAGGAAGTCAACCGCACCAAATATTGTCTGCTTTCAATTTCCAACTTGTTAGGTGGCTCATAGAGTCTGGATCAAAGCCACTTGCGATTGTGAACTGAGTCTTGAGGTAATTATTGTCCTGCGATATGATTGATAATGGATGTTGCCAACTCCCACAGATTTTAACCGGACCTTTATGATGATATAGCTTCTATGATCTCAGACTAAATTTGGAGCTTCCAGTCATTTGCAGTCGGTAAATTGTAGAAGGTCCATATGTAGATACTAAAGAGATAGTGTACGGTAGAGGCTGCCCTCTGCCATTTGAGGGATAGTAACTGCATACATACACGTAGGATACGGGTGGTATGTGAAATCAAGCTCGGATATATCAGTGGTGCGACGCACTACAAGTAGTTGGATTTCCTCCAAGAATAGTTTCATAATGCCTCGGCCATGAGAGAGGATAACTCCAAACACAAAGCAAGTGCATCCGGAGGAATGCTCCCAGTGAAAGAGAACACAACTCCTGGTAAAATATCAGCATGTCTGCCGACGGGTAAGAACTCTATGCCGAACATTTTACATGCCAAACCAAATTTCTGCCGTCAACACAAGCATGTAGCATGTAGGCTGAACTTCGAAAAGGAGCAAAGTTTAGAAAGCCATAGGATCTTTTTGCCTCACTTAGGCCGACGGATATGTTTCCAGCAGTTTAAAGCGTTTCGTCCCTCAATAAAAAACCGTAACTGGGTCAGAGGTGATACTCTTTA
>ERZ1740065.2046-NODE-2046-length-12465-cov-11.407816_pt1 | contig 12465 bp, 7 predicted proteins | sample MGYA00581738_ERZ1740065 | MGnify/ENA primary metagenome ERZ1740065 (study PRJEB43018, sample SAMN04849749) | marine metagenome | isolation source: floating plastic debris | place: Pacific Ocean | collected 2008-09-01 | study: EMG produced TPA metagenomics... | reverse complement strand
CAACTTCTACAGCATCAAGTTAGTGGGTATGCATGGAGATACTGGGTGATTTCACCCATTTTTAAAGATGTCTTTCCGATGGCTTTTTAGGAATTTTTAAGACCCGTTAGGAATTATTGAAGAGGTTTTGAAGAATTCTAAAGAATTCATGAAAAGTTGTTCTGTAGTTCTCCAAGCGGTTTCAGGGTAGGAAAAATAGACGATTACGTAAAATATAAAGAAAATATACAATACAAAGACATACACTCGCCATTCTACTCCAGCATGCTTCATTTTCAGTTTGGTTTGAGGTCCATAAAATAACCTCTTGATTGCATCTTCAGAGGCCATAAGGTTTTCCCAAAGATTCCCGGACTCACAACTGTAGCTGCGGATATGATTTCGATGAGGTGTTTCTGACGTGGTTCTATTTGAAGTTTATTTGCTCCAAATTATGAGACCGCAACTGTAAAACTGTAAACAGCCATAATAAATGGGTAAAACATATAACGGGCAAATATTCAACAGCAGATTAAAAGTACAAAAATAACGGGCATATCTCTTTCTCTCTCTGTCCGATTCCAGCTAGTTAAAAACGAATGTCTCGTACAAATGAGACCAGTTGACTATCTTACTATTGCCACAGCGGTGACAGACTCTTGCTGGCTTACATAGGCTTATTCTCACTCTATAGCTGCTGCTGAAGCTTATATAGTATGCGATGACAGTTTAGGTAAAAATAAAAATGACATCACACTTGATCAGCAAAGGTTATGTGGGGAAGGGGGCGACTAGGGACATAGGCCTCAGGAAGTATGGAGCCATTCATCTCAGCCAGCCCCAGCCGGCTGCAGAAAAACACCCATGACACCAACAACCAATCAGCTACTCTAAAGGGTCATCAATGGGCAACTGATTGAGCTTTCATTAGCAGTGCTGTTACTTTCGTCACTGGATGAATCTACTACTACAAACAAACAAGTCTACTGGCAGCTACACCAACCAAGCAGGACATGAGATTGTCCTATAGTCCTTTGACTCAAATGATTTAAGTTGCATTTACACTGTGCGGCTTGGCCTGACCGAGATAGGTCCGTTTTAGAAAAGGGGGACAATTCCCATGTCAGCTAGCTCGTACTAGATGACGTAACCCAACTAAAAATTCATCAAAATAGCGCGGACCATAGCCTGGACCTAGACTCCTAAGAGTGGCCAGCCTTGTCCTCTTTCTCATCGGGTGTTCTTACTAAGTTGTAAAAATGGCTGGAACAATCAAAAGACCGAAATTTTCCCTCATGCTTAGACATCTCAAAACTTTTTCTTCTTGTAGTAGTAGAAACAGAAGAGCAAGAAAAGAAGAACTCAGTTTTTCATTGAGACTATCATTTGATAAGTTAAATAGTCTGGCTTTACAACCGCCTGCCGAGTATGAAGAAGTAGATTCACATCACTACGAAGATGTTATAGAGCCGGAGGTGTATGAGGTACAAAATACTGGTCAGTACGTCATCCAAGCTTACGTGTCCACTCAGACCGGCAGCTCAGATTACAGTGGATGCGTTCCAATGGATCATAGAAGGGAATAGCAGGTTGTGATCCATTTACTAGCTACTTCAGCTGATTTTATATGAACCGCAGTAGAGTTTCCTCTCAGTAGATGAGCACATCTGAAATGCCTGATCAACACGGTAACGTACCATGTCATTTTACACCTACCTTGTGCTACTTACTATATATAGTATAACAAGTATCATTTCTGTCATGTATCCATCAGCAACCCCATGCTATGACAAATTTGTAAATCAGATTCAGAAGTTAGCGCCATGTGGGTCTTGTGAAGTGTTGAATAATCACACCGTAGTCTTCTGTCACCAGGGCGTGTAAAACTTCCTGTATGAATTTCAAAGTCTACATGTACATATTATCCTGATGAATAAAGCAGTCATTCGCATATCTTCACTCGAACCAAAGCACCCGTGGGAGAATTGAAGTCGAAGTCCTCTTTCTGACAATTCTTCCATTGTGGGAGAAGCGAGTGTTATATGTCACTCCATCATTCTCGTGTAAAAATCATCACCAGGTTATAAGAGACGTACTCCTGATCGTTACTGTTGTATTATCTATCAGCTCCGATATCAGATGATGAGGTGGATCGAATTTTATTCTTCACTATCTGCTGTACTATCAGGCATCATTAAAAGCATCCGTTTTCTTGAATATTATGTGATTGTCAACGCCTCCGGATGTGAAATCTCACAACTAAATGAGGCTGTGACACTATAAACTGGAACGCTGCCATCAGTACAACATGTGAGTGCTTAGAAGTTAGGAGTGCCGTTTTCCGGCTGAGCCGCATAGATTTTGAAAGCCAGCTTTAGAACCTTGTTTTCTCTCACACAAATCACTATTCCCCCATTCACTCTTATGTAGATGATACCCCGCTAAGGAGGCAAATACTGACCAGCAAACAGTGCTTACAGCAACAGTACAGGAAGTGTCTCATACCTTAGCGTGTTTAAGTCTGCATCAATACCCATTGACTTGTATGCGCAATGGTTTCTGATTGGGTGAGAAAAAATTGTTATTTTTTACTCTTCTACCGGTAGGTGCGCTGGTTTTGGAAACGCTGGCGTTGAACCTAGACTAAAGCAGACGTAAGTGAGGCGGATGCATAATAAGTGCGGACAAAAGCGTAACATCAGCTTAATACCAGGGCATGATTCAGGCGCCTCTACTGATAGACGAGAAAGAAATGCCAAAAAACGCCGAAAAAAGACGCGCAATGCTTATAATGCAGCCTCCTTTACCCACCGCCACACTAATGAGCAATAGTCCACAATGTATATCAGAATGGACGGGTTCAGGCAGTGTATGATCTCTCTGCATGTTCAGTTCCAGGCTTTGTAAAAAAAAATAAAAACCACTGGCTCTGTTGCCTCCAAATGGGACAAAGACGCACACACAGGGCACGCCCCTCCCCCATCTGCTGACTGAAGTATCAAAACTTTCATGGACCCACTACTAGGCATATAATGGCTCTTCCTTGCGCTGGTCTCTCCGAGTAGTGATTGCCTGTTTCCCCACCTAGAATTTCTTCAAAAACAAGAAGTCATAAGACCTTTTGATTCAAGCAATTTAAATCAATACTCCACACTCTTTACACAGCAGGTTGAATGTATTCTATGAGCCAGTCAAGTTTCTAATAACTGTGCTGTTTGATTACAAACCGGAAAGTTGTTACCAGAGGTCACGCATAACTCCTAAACAGGTGCTAACTTCCCTGTTAGTATTTGAAACCGAGGCTGACTCATGCAAAGACTAGTGGCTGCTTGCTGTCGTTGATCTCTACTACTGCTTACATTGCTTGTAAGATGGGACAGTCAGTGGGTATGTTGGCTCTCGTCTTCCTGTGTGCACTGATTCAAGGTAAATATATGTCTGGATGTGAACTGAAAATACCACTCCTATCACACTAGTATCACATGGTTTACTTCTATTCGTGTTTAGTGATATGATGTATACAGGCACGTGTATTTGTTCATGAGTTCTCGCAATGGCGACAGTTTGATTGGTACTCATCTGTGCCGTTCTGTGAATGGAAGGGTCCGCGGCTGGTAACCATCTCATCATTTTGTGGCAGGAAAACAAACTCAAAGAACTAGGACAAGACTTTTGGTGGCTGAATCGTAGATGCTCATGTAAGGATACCGATGGAAATTGTAAGTGTGCATTGTAGCTTGATTGACTAGTACACTAGTGGACCTGATCAGACGACACGAGTTTCTATGATTGACGGTGTCTACCATTGGTAAACAAACACCACCAAGGAATAGGGCCATGAATAGAGCTATGTGATGCAGTGTTCATCAGGCTAAATATACCAAGACATGAAATAGTAGCGGTGAGAGGACAACTCCCAAATCAACATGCTGAACTAGACCAAATTCGATTGTGATTGTGATTCGATGTGAAAATCTGACAGTGTTTGTCAAAAGTAGGTATGAGTGAGGCTTACTTTCAGTAGATGATACGGTTTTTGCATAAAGGCTGACTATGATGTGGAGGCATCAGCACACGATTATCACAATATCAGCATACTCTACGGTAGTTCTTTATGACAATGTATGACGATTTATGACAATATATGGAGTGCCGTTGGTAAAATAATTTGTAGGATCCTCATTCATTATCACCGTTGCTCTTTTAGCTCTACTCTGGTTTTTACAGTTCTATAGCGGCCTGAGCAGGCGATTCAGTTTGTGTAATGGATTGTAGCTCATAGCCTTTGCTGCAAGCATTATTTTATATCCAGTTTCTAACACTTACACTCACTCTGTTTTTGTATGTACTCCACTTTGTGTCGCGTGTATTCCACATTTCGCTATCAGCATTGAAGGAAAGGCTATCTGTATGCTTTATGTTTGTGATGTGATATTCACACGATAGCCACAGGTATAAGCATCACTGTATAACTGGATAAGACAGCGATGGAATTGTTACCGTTTCCATCAAAATCGTCAATAGATCAAAATGATACTGATCTAACGATAGCAATCCCATAAGTGGGAAGACAACTCCTATATAAGGTAAAATGAGCTACTCTCTATAGCGCAATCTACTGATAATGATGGAATCTTGTCTCTAATATTGCTGCCAATAGACTATCGCTATCAAATTCGGTTCTACAGTACATCGCTGGACTCTGGCAGAGGTGATAATTTATCACGACTCTACTTTGAGACCTGAAGACTTTCAGGAGACACACCAATGCAGCCAATCTGTGTGTGCCATACTGCTTAGTATGGTCTTGATATTTATAATGAAATTCATTAAGATTTAATCTAGAAAATAGTTTCTGCTAATTCCAGATAATACGGAGTCAGTTAGGAGAGGAAGCTGCAATTTTCCATTTGAAAACAACGGCGTTTGGTATTCAACATGTATCAGAAGAGGATTCACAGCTGCGGTGTAAAGGCGGAGAGTCAGGCGACCAGTGGTATACATGTCCTAGTGAGAGAATGCTTCCTTATCGATCCATGATTAGAACTGTGATGAGGTAATATACTCAATATACCTGCATTGACTATTGTATTACCTCGAATATGAGAGATGCTTAAATCCTACATAGACATCACTATAACTTCATGTAGGATGGTTTTAAAGGAGCTATCTTAGTTTCATTAGAGAGAATCAATTTAAAACTATTAAACAAAGCTTTCAAATCAATAATTAGCCAGAGAATGAAGACTGATTTAAGATGACCTCACTTCCTTAGACGCGTGTCTTATAGTCAAGGTAATGCAGAAGCTCATGAGAAAAAATGGTACATTTTGCAATGATATTGTAGAGTCTGAATGGCTGGAAGTTGGGAAATCCAGGCTGGTTGGTGCAGCAGTTGGAGGAACAATTGGACCAGCGAGCTGCGCAGTTGTGATCGTCGTAGCGATTCGCATGGTCCGAATGAAAAGGTAAGTCATAATGCTGTTAGTCAAGTTATTTTTTACAGATTGAAGACCTGAATGCGGAGCGAAAAAGTTTCTATTCAATGATGCGTTTTCTTCACTTACCATCCTGCTCTAGCATGTTTCATTTTTAGGTATTTCCTCACCCAGAATTTGTTACAAACACGAAGTCTTCCAATATGTCGAAATTTTTTTGAATTTTTAAGACTTCTATGAATTCTTGAAGAGTTCTTTTGTACTTCTTCATGAAATTTCAGGGTGGAAAAACAGAAGATTACCTAAAATAAAAAGATAGTATAAAATACGGAGAATTTGCCATCCTGCTCTAGCGTGCTTCATTTCCAGTTTGGTGTGATGTCCGTAAAATGACCCCTTGATGGTACCGTCAGAGGCCGGAAAGTTTTCCCAGAGCAAACAGGATATTAATCTCTCGACTCAAATGATTTAAACCACGTTTAAACTGCCTGGTTCGGCCTGGTTCTGAGTGTTTGAGATAGGTCCATTATTAAAAACGGAGACAACTCCCATGTCAACTAGCTTAGTACTAAATGATGTAACGCAACTACAAATTCATCAAAATTTCATGGATCATAACCAAGACTCTTTTCCTTCTCACAGTGCTCTCTTACTAAGTTGTAAAAATGATTGGAAAAGGACTCAAATGCTTCCACATGCTTAAAAATCTCAAATTTTTCTCCTCTTGCAGTAGAAACAGAAGAGCTAGAAAAGAAGAACTCGATTTTTCATTGAGACTACCATCGCTCATGGTTACCTCAACCCAACGTCCGCCTGCATTGAATGAGTTAGATAGTCAGGTTGTACGAGCCCTCGCTGAGTATGAAGAGGTGGATTCGCATTACTACAAATATGTTCTAGAGCTAGAGGCGTATGAGGTACCAAATACAGGTCTGTATGTCAACCAAGCTGACCTGTCAGCTCTGAACGGCAGCACAGATTACAGTGGATACGTTCCAATGGATCGTAGAAGAAAATAACTAGTTGTGATCCATTTACTACTTACTTCAGCTGATTCTATGTGAGGTGCATTAGAGTTTCCCGACGGTAGATCAACACATCTGAAATATCGGTTCAACAGCTTATTTTACCATATCGTTCTACATTTACTTCATGTTACTCACTATATATAGTGACACAATTATCGTTTATGTCATGTATCCGTCAGCAAAGGCGTGCTACGAAGAATGTGATAATAGTCAGAAATTAGAGCCTCCGGGTCTCACAAGGTGTTGAACGATCGCGACATAGTTTTCTGCCATCAGATTGTGTAACGCTTTTTGCATGAATTACAACATTTACGTGCATGTGATGATTGCTATAGCAATCATTTGCATATGTTCACTCTGGCCAAAGTACCTAAGGATTGAGGTTGAAGTCCTCTTTCCATGAATTTTTTAATGGCAGGAGAAGCAAGTGTCATATGTCACTCCATCATTCTTGTGTATAAGTTATGAACAGGTTATAAGAGACGTAAAGCCAATGTTCACTCTTGTATTATTGATCAGCTCCACTATCAGGTGATGAATTAAATCACATTTTATTCTCTACTATCTGCTGTACTATCAGGCACCAATGCAAACATTGATTTCCCATGAGTACTATGTGAGTGTTAATGTCTCCAGACGTGAAATCTTACAAATAACGTGTATTTAGGTACTCCCCAGCACATGTAATTTTCAGTGATCTTAAATCCAGTGACACACAAACATAATGTATCAAGTCTTTTGTGATCAAACTGCCTGTAAGCAGCTTGCTCATTCAGTGAGCTCGCTGATAAGCTAGTACAGATGTGCAATGCACCAGTGTCATGACTAAATATCAGATGTGCATAGAGATGACTGATGAAAGAGTGATTACTTCACTCTGACCTTTCATTTCATGGTTTAATGATGCTTGGAAAATTAAATACGAGTTCAATGAGCCAATAGGTTCACATAATGCAACTAATTTTCAGTTTAACTGACTTGAAAAGGCTGTGCTTTCTTTTGTCTATATGAGGCTGTGATGCTATACATTGGAACGAAACCATCAGCACAACATGTGAGCTCTTAGAAGTTTGTAGTAGCATTTTTCAGCTGAGCCACATAAATTTTGGAAGTAGACTGTAAAGCCCCTTTTTCTTTCACCCAGATCCCTATTTCCACATTCATTCTTGCACCTAGCTAAGTAGGAGAATACTGACTAGCTAGCAGTGCTTGCAGCAGTGGTCCAGGCAGTGTCTCACACCATCGCATGTTCAAGTCCAGTCTGCAGCGAATCTGCACCAAATTGAGTGGAAAAAATACGCACACACAACTCATGCAACACCTCCCCATTTACCATTCACTAGAGCACTGATCAATTGTTTATCTCAGAATGGAAAGGTCCAGGCAGTGTATGGTGTTTGTATGATGCATGTACAGTTCCAATCTTCAATCAAAAACTGCCATCTCCATAACCTCCAAATTGGGCAAAGATGCACTCGCAGCACACGCTCCTCTCCCCATATATCTACAAAACTACAAAACGGAAGGCACCAACAATTGGTAAAGCAAATGATATGGCCCAAAGGTCACTGCAGACTCTCCTACTGGTCTCAAACATAGGAGAGCACAGGTTCACACTATTAGTAACCTTGCAGCGGTTAGAGAGCTGGAGGATCAGAGGACTGATGTAACATCTGCATTAACTGGCGGTCAAGTAAGTATTGCAGTCACTGTGACAGTGACAGTGACAGTGACAGTGACAGTGACAGTGACAGTGACAGTGACAGTGACAGTGACAGTGACTGTGACTGTGACTGCTATTGAGTGTTTGAATGACTGAGACTAAGTGATCTAAGCATGCTGATTAGTGTACAGGGAAATATGTCCTGGTCACATGATCTGTCTAGCTTCTGATCAATGCTGATCATCACCTAGCCACTTCCTCAATCACTAGATGAGAGACTGCCTGTCAGTAAGGGTCAGCAGTGGTAGAGAACTACTGTCATAATGCTGGGTGGCATATTGACCCAAGTACTCTTAAATCAGATGATTGTCACTAGAGGTGAGCATGTCTTATAGTTCTCCATCACCGTCACAACCTTATATACGGTTTCTGTTGAACGGCTACAGTTTTGTGAAAGTGCGCGTAACTACATCAAAACCTTTGGTGCAGTGATCTTTCTGGTGTGCTTATTGGTAGGTTTTCAGTGTTGGGATCATGTAATCATGGAATACCATCGTCATTGGGCTATCATTTAGCCTGAGCTCTGACAGAGCCGGCACAGCTGACTGCACTGGCAACATTGATAGACATTGACCAAATACTCTCCACATGGGCAGTACTGGCAGTACTATCAGTACTGAAAACAACGATAGCAATGAACACTCCCTGCGCTGACAGTGTTGACAGCACTGACAGCAACGGACACACTGACTACGCTAAAAGCAAGCGCAGCACCAATGACATCAACAATACACAGTCAACAGTGACAGTATACCGGCAGCACTGATAGAACTGATAGTACTAGCAGCAGCAGTGCAAACATGATGCTACCTTTCCGATTTTCCTATGCATTTGACACTTAGAAGTATGCTAGCTCTAAGATTCTATGCCCAGTATCCTTCTGTAATTAGATCGACTAAGTGCTAACCGGTGTTCAAATTCCCTCACAATAAGCGATTGCCATAAAATTGTAAGATAGTACGCCTTATGAAATGGTTTGAGCTTGATAAGTCTCTGATTGCCAGTGATTATGTCATTCTAATGTAGTGACTGGAGTTGAGTCGCGAGTGGTTGTGTATGAACTCGACCGCAAGCAGCCAGTTAGCAGGTCAGCAGCATCACAGTTCTGTAAGAATCGAGCTCTGATGCTACCCTCATACGACTCCTTCGACCGCACCGGCGTAGGGACAAAATTAAGAGAGATACAAACATCTTGGTGGCTGAATCGACGATGCTCTTGGAAAAATCCTTATGGCAAAGGTAAAACCATCCCTCTTGAGCCTGTTCTTCCTATCGTGCCTCCCGTACCTTCGGTACCTTCGGTACCTTCTGTACTTCCTGTACCTCCAGTACCTCCCGTACCTTCCATACCTTCCATACCTCCCATACGTCCGGTACCTCCCGTACCTCCGGTACCTTCTGCACTTCCTGTACCTCCAGTACCTCCCGTACCTTCCATACCTTCCATACCTCCAGTACCTCCCGTACCTCCGGTACCTTCTGCACTTCCTGTATCTCCAGTACCTCCTGTACCTTCCATACCTCCCATACATCCGGTACCTCCCATACCTCCCATACCTTCCGTACCTCCCGTAACTTCCATACTTGCCGTACCTCCAGTACCTCCCGTACCTGGCATATCTTCTTACATTACATGCATAGAGGCTCAACTGAGTATAGGGACACTACCGTACTCTTGGCATTTATTGCGACATAAACTATAACTATGATGGAGTGATGGTAAAAATGGCAGTTGGAATAATACCCGAGTCGTGTGAACAGCACTAAGAGACCGTTAATCCAACTAACCATGACAAATATATCAATAACATTGCTGAACCACTTTTTATAGATGCTATATATAGAACTGTGTTATAAGCACAACAAACACAGCAAACAGCTTTTGGGTTGATATTGAGTTACAGTTTGTGGCATCCGTGGTTACGGTATTTGAAGACAAGAGCCGAGCGATAGGCAATAACAGCAGATCTCAATAGTGAATCATATATGTAGATTACATGCATGTACATCCAATAATATTCACTCTAAATTAAGGCTAAACCACTGTCAGTAATGATGACTGACTGCGGGCAGTATAAGATTTTCTCGTTCAAACGTCATAAAAACATGAGAAGACAGCTTGAACATATTATGAAAAAAGTGGTTCTGGCTTGGTTTAGAGTAAACCTGATTGCACGTATGAGAGTTAAATATATAATTTACTATATAAATCTGCTGTTATTGTCTATCACCCGGCTCTTGTCTTAAGGTTGATTGATACCCTCAATCAGTTACATGATGAGATCTGAATCTTATCTGAATGCTCATCCTTCAGTTAGCGTGATACTGTAAAAGTTTGAACACTAGCGTGGAAAATATTCAGCGAATGTATCAATTAGCAGGAGATCAATAGCGATAAACTTCAAGCTAGTTTTCATCAGAGTTGTTTTACCATGATACCTTCTGGGAGTTGTCATCTCATTACTGATGATGGTAGGTGAATCCGTGACTGTATACATGCTTCTTTTTCAGCTGGGAGGTGGTTTCACTTCATTTTTTAAATAAACTCCATTAAAAAATTCTGAAATTATAATACTTCTTTCTGCCATCATTCAATTCTCGGCGAATTTCAATTATCTGGCCAGCTAGTATTTCTACTTTTACATTAAGGCCATTCACCGGGCGCTAGGCACTTGATAGCTAACATGGTCAAGGCGCCTAATCCCAGCGAACAGGAAACACTCAACTAATATATTGAATGCTAGTATTTTTTATTAGAAGCACTCAAGCAACCAATTCAGTAGTAGAAGGTCTAGCAAAGGCACATGGTAGCTACGTGAACGTCAGTCTACTCTTGTAATGTATGTCAATGTAGATGCCACACCTTTGTCCTTCAGATGCTGCAAAGCAATGTCCCTCATTTTAACTCCGTCTTCCCGATGCCTCTGCTCCACCTTACTAGCTCTTACACAGCTTGTGTCAAGATCGTCTGGCGATCGCTGAGATCCTGGATGAATGTGTCTAGTTCTGTATAGTGCTCTTCTTTCCCTGCCAGGTAGAGCATCATGCCTATAGAATAGAACTATCTTAAAATACTTTAAATCCTCTCTATTCATATTTTTATATTCATAGCATACCCGATCTCTTGAGGCTAGCTGTGTTTTCAGCCTTGAACTTCATGTAAATAACTTTAACCCATCTCTCACAAGCCCTTGTCCACATGGCTGGAAATTCCCTGTCGAAAGCTTTTCAGCAATGAGCTATCGGTCGGTGAGAGACTTGGAAAACATAGCTGCTATCTGACGAAGGAGCTGCAGGTCATACTCTAGCAGCCAGAAGTTCACCATAGTATTAGATTTTACCTAGCAACATGTAAACAATGAAGATTTATTTTACGACTATGTACTATCATTGAATTTTCATCTTCTTCATGCATGGAAATAGCTAGCAAATCACTTAAGCCTGCAGAACTATAAATAATAAATTAAGAGATTAAGTAGCTACTGTTGAATACTTTTTTCTTTGAGCATGTCCCGCGCAAGCTATGTGATAACAACTCCTCTCACATCGATTTTTGCCGCCGCCTACATCTGTTTCTGTTCACGTGGCCCACACGTGATCAAATTTCCGTTCGAGTACGGCTTTCCCTTAGCTTGCTAAACCTCCCTAATATTTCATTCAATATCTTCAATTACCTATATCTGATGATGAAATTGTGCAGATGTAGACAAATCCACTCCAACTGCCAGTGAAATCGGTAAGATCTGCATAAATAAGAAAGCTCAGTCCTAGGAGATACTATGATTGGTATCAGCATTTGAATGAAGGCAAAATTGCACTCATATCCTTGGATTCCGAATTGATAAATAGCATATACAAAGACGTACGGCTGCACTAGCAATACTTCAAGCTGTGACAGGGAAACACCACCGCAACAATAGAAAGTGAAGAACCTTAGCATGCTTATCTTTGATCCGCCATAAATATCCCGCAGAACATACTGCTTTGGTATATTGGTTGCGTTTGCCCGGAGAAAGCGACTAGCAAACCAATATTCTCTCTCCACCTCCCTCTCCACCTTTCTCCCTCCCTCCCTATCTGCCACTCCTCCCTCTCCACATCTCCCCTTCCCTCTCTCCCTCTCCACCACACCACCCTCACCACCACTCTCACTCCCACCCTCAGAACGGAAGAGCACACGTCTGAACACCAGAAAAGTCAGCACAACTAGAATGCCGTCATCTTCTTGAAAAAAAAAAAGAGGGGGGGGGGCGGGGGGGGGGGGGAGGGGGGGGGGGGGGGGGGGGGGGGGGGGGGG
>ERZ1740065.2045-NODE-2045-length-12466-cov-13.223350_pt1 | contig 12466 bp, 20 predicted proteins | sample MGYA00581738_ERZ1740065 | MGnify/ENA primary metagenome ERZ1740065 (study PRJEB43018, sample SAMN04849749) | marine metagenome | isolation source: floating plastic debris | place: Pacific Ocean | collected 2008-09-01 | study: EMG produced TPA metagenomics... | reverse complement strand
GGGGATAGGAGAGGGGGTAGGAGAAGGAGTACATATAGCTAGTTTCCAACAGGGATGGTGAGGAGGAAGAGAAGGTGTGGAGGAGAAATAGTAAGAACTGGGGGCCAATATTTGAGGAGAGATTTAAGGTGGCGGAGCAATAAAGGAATAGAGGTGTGCGGTGGAGGGAGATAATATCGACATGCCAATTTGGCATTTTTTACCCGACATAAAAGTAAAAAATGGCAGGAATTTTATAAAGGAAATAGCAAGCAGTAATAGAGAGATGGATGGCCAGACGGACAAATAGGCTGGCAGGATTACTAGTAATAGAGAGATGGATGGCCAGACGGACAAATAGGCTGGCAGGATTACTAGGAATAGAAATACCGTGGAGTTCAGCTCGAAGGGTCCTGACACCCTCCTCTCCGATGAGAGACTCCAGCAGGGCTGCGTTACTGTCCAGCTCATCCAGCAGTTTGTTCAGCTTCTGCTTCTTAGCCTTGATGCCTCTAACCTCCTCACCGACAGCTAACATGGCCATGTGGCCCTTAGGCATAGTCTGCATGGAGCTCAGTTGCTCAGAGATAGTATGGCTAGTGTTAGCCAGCGACGCTTTGTCGGCTTCTATTGCCTGAACTATGTTCAGCACCTCGCTGAGGTCACTACAAGGAACAATGTGACCAGTGTACGAGTCAAAGCAAGCCATGCGAATGCATTGGAGGGAAATGGCGAGGACCTGTTCACACAAGGCATTGGAGTCGTCAGCTCTTACATAGTTGGGAAAGACTCGGTGACTAGGAATTTCAGTTCAAACCAATCACATTAAGTTTTTTGATTTGATGTCGCTGGTATATAAAGTAAGGCAGGATATGACAGGGTATGACAGGGTATGACAGGGTATGACAGCGTATTAATGGCTAGAATGGGGTATGAATGCATCTTATTGAGTACGACTGGCTATGAATCATGGATATGACAGGGTACGACCAGGTACGAATGGATATGACAGGGTACGACCAGGTACGAATGGATATGACAGGGTGTGAAAGACAAAAGGCAGGGTATGACAGGAGACCATGGTGAGATAATGAGGCTCCCTCACCGTTCCTGGTCAGCAAGCTGGGAGAGACTGGAGTTCACCGTCTGCTGCGTCTGCGTGGATACCTCCTGTGCCTTCTCACTGTCAGTCTCTGGCAGGTTCATTAGTAGGTCAGCTTTGTCGGCTATTAGCTGTGCCACTGCTTCACTGTTCCTCCTCACCGTGTTCGTGTACGCCTACACATTCACAACATGTGACCCCGAACACATGTCCCTGTAGTAGAAGAGTTGCGGACTGCTTACCTGACATTGACTTTTGCGCTCGCTGACTTCTGCAGCGGTGATGCCGTTAGGGAATTTGGACATTGCCTCAGACGATCTGACAGCCTGTACAGTCGACTCGTTGATCTCCTGCAGCTGGGTACATAGCTGGTCTAATTCGGTTGCCGAATCGTCTGTCGACTTCAACTGTTCGGCCAGTCGGTCTCTCACCTTACAGAACTCTGACTCTAGCTCTCTGTAAACCACCGGATTGTTCTTAAAATACAACTGGGACTCGAAAAAACAAAAAATAAAGATCGATTGGCAAGCAGCAGAGGAAGACCCCCCCCATTGGTAGTCAACTCATCATGGGCTGGAATTAGGCTGTGAAAATCGAATTTTGAAAGACATCAAAGTCTCACTGCATATTTTTCCTGCTGGAGTTTTCAACTCTCATACAGTTGGGGAACTTGCAGAAAAAGAATTTCAGCGCAAAGATCAGATTGAATCCGGCGACCTAACATAGCTGGTATGGCGAAATAAGGTACGGCATGAATGAGCATGACAGGGCATGACAGTATATTAATAGTTATGACAGGGTCTCATATCACCGGTCTTATTGTATACTTTGATCAACAGTCATGCTGTGGCCAATTAGAAGTAGGGACAGAAAGCGTTGGTCAATTTTCTACAACTCATTGTTCCTCCCAACTTTGCTACGAGGCCAAACGTTTACTCATACAAAGAACGCCTGAAATCAGGCAGACTCCGTCAATAAAAAATATCTCCGTCAATAGCGGTTGAGGGAACAACTCCAAAACTGTTCTGCACATAAAAGGCTGCTGGTAGAGTAAATAAAGACCTGGCTTTCGTCTGCAGAGCGCCGCTGTCCTCAGTGGAGAGAGCCATGCACACTCTGTTCAGCCTGTCGTTGTTAGACGGAGACGATTGACTGAGCCAGTCATTGGCATGGGTGAGCAGGTAGGAGCACGTGACCCTCTGGGCCTTCAGGTCTTCGTCTGACTCAACCAGAGAGCGGAGCTGCCTGGCCAGATCGTCTAGTAACTCTTGGGAGGATTCCTAAACGAAACGCTATGTATGTAAAACCTGTAGACTAACACAGGAACGACAGACTGCCATCAACTCGTGACGTCGTTGTCACACCACTGCAGGGTTGGGCACAAGTTATAACCACAATTCTATGTGAAAGTAGTGTTATTGTATCTGATACTGTAGAACCGGATTTGATAGTGATGGTCTAACCGCCGTGAAAATAACGACAAAGAATTATTGCTATCATTGGAACTTGCTATAGAAATTATGCCCATTATACCTTATATAAGAGTTGTCTTCCCATTTATGGGATCGCTATCGTTAGATCGCTATGGTTTTTATTGCTTGATGATTTTGAAGGAGACACTCATATTTCTGTCACTATCAAATCCGGTTCTACAGTATGCACTTTGTGATAGTCCCGGACATAGGTCACATAACCTGGTCATAGGAATGTCCTAGGACCCACCTGATCGGTCACGATTGTCTGACATAATTCGTTGTGTGAGTTCAGTTTCTTCTCCATTCCACCGATTTTGTCGAGGAGTTGGCCCAGTTTGCCTCGAGTCTCATCTAGCTGCTGATCAGCCGGCAGTTCGCCAGCCAGCCGTGTCTGCTGCTCGCGGAGACTCTTTATCTCCTCCATCTTCAGCTCCACGTCTGCCCTGAGCAGCTGCAGCTGGTGCTGAGAGTGACTGCGGTCCTCCGGACTCAGCGGCAGAGCCTTAGTTCCCTGATTGTCCAATTCGACTGACTTCTCTCTAACGAACCGACACACAGAAACGGCACTGATGACAAGGATGACAATGCTAAGGTCGATGGAATAACTGTGTATTGCTGAACTTTGTGCTTGAACAAACAAAACTGAGTCGAGAGAAGAGTTGCCACAGTACCTTGTCCACTTCTGCAGTAAAGTTTTACAGGCTTCCACCTGTTGCCATTGGTCGGCCATAGAGGAGAGCCTCTCTATGGCGTTACTGCACCTATCCTGAGCGCTGTCCAATAGGGCGTTAACCTGCTGAGTCTGTACATCCAGGCGACTCGCTTCCTCTGGAGTGCGTGGCGACTCCAGGCTCTGAAAGAGACAAAGAAATAATCAGCATAATAATCACCAGCAAATAATCACCAGAAAGTTGAGCATTGCTGCGGACGACATTATGATGTAACAACAGAATGAAAAACGATATGACTACGGAAGACAGCATGATGATGTCACTGCAGAAGATAGTGTGATGTAGTTGCAGAAGACAGTGTGATAATGATGAAGTCACTGCAGAAGACAGTTGAATGCTGTCGGAATGGTCCGTGCACGACAGCCTAAATGATCCGTGTACCAACCTGCGAGCTCTTATGTCGGGCTAGACATTGCTGATGAGTGAGCGACAGGGTCTTTCTTTGTTGACGAAGGGCCGCCATCTTGGCTCTCTGCTGCTCAAGCTTATTGCTGGCGTCATACAGGCTAGTGGTGTGGATGGGTTGACCGTCGTCTGCTGATGACCTGGAGAGCTGAGCCTCTGCCTGAAGAACATTTACCGTCTGCTTTGAGACGAACCAAAGCGTTATAGAAGAATGAACATGGTTGAATACTCTGCAATTCCTACCTCCCTGAGGGAGAGCTCGTAACTCCTCCACTGGCTAAGAGAGTCGTGGAGATTCTTCTGTGCCTTCTCTATGGACTGCAGTACGTCTTGGTGGTTTTGTTTCAGCGACTCAAGATCAAACCCGTACGACGTCGAACCGCCAACACCTTCGATAGCTTGAACCTGAGAAACGAGACCAGTAGGACAGTGTAAGGGCAGACGACTCTTCATACCGGCTGTGTTGAGTGGTAAAATGGTTTACCAGAGTTTCCATGGCAACTATAGCGTTGAGCAAGTCATCGGCTTGAGCCTTGACCTGTGAGAGGTCGGTGAGTGCAGACTCTATCGCTTCCATGGCGCCGTCTGCTGACTTCGACTTGACCTTGAGTACGTCTGTGGACAGACGGACAATGACCTGGTCGCATTGCTGCTTGATAGCTGTAAATTCCTCTATATGATCCTTGGTCCTCTGCAGACTGGCCAGGCTTGACTGTGCGTCCAACTGCAGCTGCTTGTACCTGCAAAGCGAACCCATGCAGTGACAGGCTGCCAGTGAAATAGTTGCCAAAAAACGACCAACTCTTACCTTCTGTTGACAGTCTCTACATCTATGTTTGTGACTGAGAATGTCAAGGCCTCGATCTCGGCCACTTGCTCATGCATAGTGGTGACACATGATTGCCGTCTGTGGATATTGTCCTGCGCCTCGACAAGCGATGCGATCTGCGCCGTCAAGACATGGAGCGGAGCGGCGTGCGTCACGGCGTCCACAGCTAACTGCACTTGGGTGAAGGTCGCGTTCAGCACGTCCACGGATATCCTGTACTTCTTGTAGCATTTTTGAATTTGATGAGCTCTCTCTAGCAGCTTTGACAGACCGTCGATACAGCTAGAGATCAAACAAGGGCAGTCAGATTGATTCTCATTGTCACTGATATCCACAATGCCACGTGTGTCGTCATACTCACTCGCTACAAGCCTCCCTGCTGGTCACCCTCATTGCTTCGTATATCTTCAGCTGTTGACTGGAGCACATATCACGCACTTGTGACAAGATCTCATCGATTTCCGTTATGTGGGTGGTCCGTTCAAACAGAGATTGCTTTTCCTAAACAAAGATGGCCGGACGTCATCTATTATCGTGACAACGTATCCAGTTTGACAGAGGGAATAAGACAGTATTACCTGGATCTGGCCAATAGCCATGGAGATGGAGTCAACGTCTGTGAACCTCTGGTGACCAGATATCCAGGAGTTCACATCCTGTGACAGCCTTTCCACAGCCTCGACGCGCTCGAGTAATGAGTCATGGTGCATCAGGAACAAGCTGATTGTCTGAGACGCTTGCTCGCATGCCTCGAATAGGTCCTGCTGCTTCGATACAATCGGCGACAGGAAGCTCTGGTCATACTGCTTGTGTCGGCTGGCGATATCATCGCTCGTCGACTGAAGATCGTCGATTTCTTTAGCCTTCAGTTCTTTCAGCACAACTCTCAAAGCCTAAAAAAGCACCAAACCTCCTAACTGGGCCTCTCCTCCAAACCGGGCCTCTTCCCTAACTGGGCCTAACATCATAAGCACACAAGGGTTATCACGCAATAGGAAGTACCTGGATGTCGGAGTTATCTCTCTTGGCACGTCGGGCCTCCAGATCTGATTTCTTTATCATGCTGAGACGAGTTTCGCAGTGCTTGAGCTGGTCCTTGATGTCTGTGAGCAGGCGGGACTGCGTGGCCAGCAGCTCCTGGTCGGAGACGAGCAGTGACTTCTGTCGTGCCACCTGGTCATGAAGACGACCGAGCTCCTCACCCAGACCACTCATCTAACAAATCGATATCTATATCACTATGGCGATAGAGAGTGAGCAGAGAGGAACAGTACAACAGGCCGGCATCTCAATGGAGGCGACTTCAATGTTTTACTAGGGATCCAGTTTCCGCGTGTAATTGTAGAAATAGGGTAGATTAAGAGTCCCAGCAGTATTTATGGTATTTACTAATGTAAAAGTGAAATCATTAGTGGTAGAAATATTTAACGTTTCCCCAAATGAGCGTAATAGCGAGAAAAAATATAGTGTTTGTGGATGGAGCCCATTCCAAAAATACAGTAGAAATACTTCCCCAACAAAAAAAAATCAGCATCTATGAAGTCACAAACATGCCTATGATCATTGGCGAGTTTTCTATGAGATGACGGCTCTGAAAAGTTGTCATGATGTGACAACTCCGATGGAAACTTAGTTGTATTTGTTATTAGCGATTTCCTTCAAATCGTTATATTCGCTAAATATTTTTCCACAATAAATTTTTCACTTTTACAGTATACATTCGTCACAGCTCCTATTAGTGTGGTGTAAATTAAGTGAGTTAATTGCGATTAATTTTGCAAAAGATTAATTTTTTGCCTCTGAACTAATCGCACTTCCGAAACAGCCGATACGATCACGCATCAGGTACAGTTCACTGCCACGGAACGGCCAGTCGTGGCCTGTCCAGCGACTGTTCTTAATGGGAAATATCGTCGCAGTCACTCCAAGGCATAGAATTGGTAATGAGGCAGCATGTCGGGTGTGAAATGTAAATTAAAAAGGTGCCATCACTCTTCTTATGTGAAATGTCACTTTGATAGTAAACACCCAATCACTGTACCATCAGTAAAGTATCAGCACCAGGTCATGGCACACCTTCCGCTTGATATTTCATTGAATGTACAGTTTTAACTACGCACACTCGCTACTCAAGTACACCAGCGAGGTCATCAAGTATTCAGAGTTTCCATTTTTCACGGTCTATAATAACAACGTAAATGGAGATAATTTGAAGATTAACTGAAGATAAAATTTTGGATGAATTGCAGCATTATAAATAATAACCGCCATATAACAATCAGCGAGTCACACGTCACATATTTGTGTCACATATTTGTCACACGCTTTTGTTCATCAGAACTAAGCAATTAAAACCAAGATTAATAGGAGATTAATTTTTCTCCTCAAAAGATTAATCGCGATCAATTTTTGTGACGATTTGCAGCACTAATTCCTATGTCTTGTTATCAGCGAATCATATCTTTAGATCAGATAAGGGAAAAAGACAACTCTTAGTCAATCAGTATTTACTATAAAGCCTCGTTCCCCTCCTCCGGTACGTGCGCCTTAGCAGAGTTGTATATTTGTAACAAACCTCAGTCTTCAGGGCCCGCTGCCCTTCTTCACCGGTGTGCTCGCAGACGGAATTCACCATCTTCTGCACATCGGCGAATGTTTCTGCTCGTTCATTAAGGAGTTTCTCCATTGTTATCACGGTGCTAAAATGGAGTCGATACACAACCATCTACCGGAGCCGTCTGACATTTCTCCTCTAAGACTTGACAAAAAACAAACAACTGACCGAAGGTTCTTGTGAATTTTTGCGTCACTCAGTTCGTCTGCTGCAACTCGGTCGATGGCCGCCTTGGCTTCCGCTTGTACAGCTTTGACGTCTGCGAATTCTTTATCCAGTCTCTGATGTCGCTCCAAATGAAGAGTGCAGCTTTTCAGCGTATCCTGTAACATTGAGGAATTTCTGTTCATCACCAGTTCCTAGGTACACCACATGTCTCGGGAGGCTGAATTCTATTGGTCGCCTTGGATGAGATTCGCCATCCAATGAGTATCCATAGCAAACAGGGGTGGATTTAAACTGGCGCTCCTGACGCCTTGGTGTCAGTAAAAGACACTGCTTCAAATACATTTTCTGCTAACGAATATATAAGAAAACCTCAAGTGCACTCATCACACAACCAGACAAACCACAGTCATCAGAGCTTCACAATCAGTTACCCTGTCAACACTCCGTCAAAAAATGCCTTGGTCTGGCTCGGTGGTGATCTAAGATGAACGAATCTCAACTAAACTACATCAAAACAGTTCACTGCGGGTGTTTCACCGTCACGCTCTAAAGGCCTGAACGCACTGGAGACAAAGTACGTGGATCCGCGTAGCAGTGCAGCAAAATCTGCCGCAACGGTAGCTAGCGTGGCTGCCGCCATACGGATCCACGTAGTTTAGGTACTCTGCCGCGTGCTGCCTGCCTATGATTGGTCAACCATTCCACTTGCCTGCCTATGATTGGTCAACCATTCGACTCACATAGGATCACGCTTGTGATTCTGTAATTTCTCAGACCAAAAAGCATCGGAAACTTATGGAAAGCCCAATTTTCTCAACTATTTAGTTGTTTAGTTGTTGCTATGTAGATTTACTTGGGAAAAATATTTCTACTAGCATCATCTTGTAACGGATATGCTCATTGTCATTTGTATCGTCAAACAGGGCACTGTATAAGTAAAAATAAATGGGAGACAAATAAAGGCAAAAAAGCTTGTTGCGAAATAAATGCGATGAGTAAAAATTGCGATCTTGCAACTTCTCCAACGAGCGGTGAACCTGAAAACTAAATGAGATGTATAATAAATGCGAGAAAATGGGTTTTTTGAAAATCGCATTTAATGCTCAATCGCAATTATTTTTACATATACAGTATTTCTTTTCTTCCATAGAGATCCTATGCTTGTACGGTGTTTGATTTATGAAAGAGTAGCTTTTATAGCAATCAACACAGTAGCTGAAAGCCTGGGCTATATAACTTCACTAGTCACTATTTTGCAGCCCGAAAGTATCCAGTTTGCTTTGTTTGCCACGGGCAACTACCACAGGCGGCAAAACTTGCTAATTTGTCTTCAGTGTGGTCCAGCCTTAAGGTTGAAACTGAACTTTAATTGATTCTCTGTCACTAAAACTTGAGTCGGCGAGGAGAGGAAAACTCCCACCTCTCTAGTATGGTGAGGATGGAGACATACTTGCAGCTTGGCTGACAGGTTGGAATGTCGACCAATCAGCTGCTCCACATCTGATATCAGGGTGGTGGGAAGGTCAGAGCTCTTCTGTTGAAGGGTGTGCAGAGAGTCCAGCAGTTTCTCACACTCCTGGTCAGATTCTTTCAAGCTGGCAATGACGGCCTTCTTTCCTGGTATATCGTTGGCGTAGGAGACGTCTGCCAGCCGAGCCTCGAGAGCAGTCAGGGCCGACTCAACCTCTCCGACCAATGCAGACGACTCTGTCAGCAGACTTTGAGTGAACTACTGCTCGAGCTAAGAGCCATGAGTAACAATCTGACCCCCAACTGACCTTGTATTGAACTGTGCTTGTTTTCAAGCATGGACAGATGTCGGCTGACCTGATTGGCCAGCTGCTCATAGTCGACTATTATCTCCCCAGCCGATGTCTCACTGGCCTCCATTCTGCCCTCTAGTTCAGTTTGGAGGTCGTTCACCTTCCTACGACCTTCAGACAGCAGGTCGTCATTCAGTTTCTAAAGAAGGTGTCATAATGGCGATGAAGTGTACACAGCACTCTCACGAGGGATGGAAGGTATGATGTATGACAGCAGATACCTTGAGTACAGTTATGTGTTCGGCTAGTATCGGCTGCTCCTCGACCTCCACATCTGACGTCTGTATCACACTCTTACCCGCCTCTACCAGATCCTGCAGTGACCTTTGACACGAATGCAGTCGCTGCTGACGGCTGACAGCGGTCCCGAGCTTACTGAGTGATGTCTGCAAGCAGAGCGAGAATCGACTCAATCGACCAATGGCAGCGAGAGACCAGACTCAATTGGCCAATGGCAGCAAGGGACCAGACTCGATCGACCAATGGTAGTGAGAGAACATACTCGATTGACCAATAGCAGCGAGAGAGCAGGCTTAATCGACCAATGGCAGCTAGTTGCTGATCGGCGCTGAGGAAACCGATACCATACCTGGCAGGCCGATGACAGCTGGTCGTATTTCTCAGTCAGACGGACGATGTCCCCGGGAATTCTGTGAGCAGACGGACATTTCTCCAGCAACAGCTGAGCCTGCTCTTTCACGGCGTGTATCTCCACCTCATGTTCATGGATTTCTTCCATCAAGAACTGTGATAGAAAACAATGCATATCAAACTGAACACAGTGATCCCCATAGATCTCGGCATAGCTAGCTATCAGTACCTCAGCTTGTTTGAATTGGTCAAGTTGTTCGGCGACTGATTTCAGAGGTTTATGGGTCAGCAGGTCAGATGACCTATTTCGTGTATCCTCCAGCCAGAACATCTGTAAATATAGACACACATCTACTACAGCTCACCTATCAGTGTCTCAGTGGGCAAGGTCATAGGTCAAGGACACATACCAGTCGCTCATATTCTTCGCAATAGTCCGTAAACTCGTCAGTCAATGACCGCAAGGCAGCCAGCTCCCTGTCGGCCTGGTTCTCCGTCTGAAGGTAACTTGTCCGACAGGCGTGCAGGCTGTCGTCTAGATACCTGTGGCCTTCTCTACTAGTCTGCTGCTTGACAAGAGTCGTCTTCCCCTCGACCTCGTCCAGACGGCCGGCTGCTAGTTTCTTAAATGTCTCGATTTGTTCCTAATAATTAGACAACATATCAAGTAGAGTTAGCAGCAGACAGGGTGGCAGCAGACGGAGCCCCATTCGGCAGACAGATCTCCAACGAAGCAGACGGCAAAACAGCAAGCGGAACAGCAGCAGACGGAACCCAAGTGCAGTAGATGGAGCCCCAATGCAGCAGAAGGAATCTATCACAAGAGTGGTCGCAACAAAAATCAGATTTCACCGCAGTTAGCTGACGTCACATTCACAAGGGATAGAGCTGACACTAATCAGACCTTATTAAACTTTGTCAGCCATATTTGTGTATGACGCAGCACCACACTTGTATTCGACGAAAATCTATCGGCCATGTTTGGTTCGTGAATCAGTAGGAATTTTAGTGTGAACATGAGGGGGTCATCCCACACAGATGGTGACATGACAGAGCAAAAATGGCCGAACACAAATATGTCGTAGCAAATCTTTTCATAGGGATTCATGAGGACAGCTACCAAAATGGTCAGTCAAAGACAAATGACTCACATGTAACACTTCCAGACTGTGCTGACATGCCTCCAGGCTACTGGGCGGCGACCAGTTGAACGTCTGCGAACCAATCCAGCCGTTAAACGACGCGACTGCATCCTCCAACGTGGCGTGGGCGTTCACATACTGATCCCACAGCGAGCAAGCTTCATTCAATCTCAGGGCTAGGTCACCGCAGCCCGCTAGTAGGCGGCTACAGCGACCCTCAGCGTCAACGTGAGCAAACTTGGCTTTTAGAGACTCCACCGCCTTCTGCTCTTGAGTGACAGCACTCAGAAGTTTCTGTAAAAAGTCATACAAAAAATGTCACTCGTACTTTCAAGGCTTCAGATGTTTGCCATGAAGTCATGTGGTAAATTACAATCAATGTGATGTAAAATGTGCTCTTATACCCCTCAGGAGTATCAAAGGTAGTTGTCTATTTCTCTGCCCTAAAATCGCTCAAGATAACAAGTCTTGAAGAAGTCTTAGGGCTTCTTTTTGAATTCTTCAATACTTCTAACGAATTCTTGAAGAGTTACTAAATAACTCTTAAAGAATTGTTGTAGAATTCTTCAAGAACTTTCAAGAACTTTCGGAGTCGGAAATAGACAATTACTGAGTAAAAAAACACGAGTTTGATTTGATTAAAAACTGAGCTCCACCTTTTACTAGTTACTACTAATCAGATCCCAGAGTACAATCATACAGCAAAGCTGACCTTAAGCTCATCGCGCTGAGATATCTTGGCATCCAAGTCTAGTGCAAGGCTCAGGTCTCGCAATATACTGTCCATCTGCTCCAACTTCTTCTGACTAGCATCCAACTTTGTCTGCAGTTGACCGAGGTCATGTGACCGATCAGTCACCTGACCGTAGTACTGGTTGCAGAGTTCCGACAGTCGCTGGAACTCTTTCTGCTGGGCGGTGTACAGGCTGCTGGTCGTTGTGTTAGATGACTTCAACTGCGAGTTGACCTCCGAAAATGTTGTCATAAATTGCTCTAGTTCTTGGATGCGCTTCTGAGATTCCTAGTAAACAAAGATGGCCATCAGTGGAGAGTTGCTACGGGGCAGTGTAATATCGCAGCATGCTAGTCGTACCTCCAGCTCCAATTTGACGTTGTCTGTCTGCTTTGGCAGTAGTGTTTTGCCAAGCTGCTGTTCAACACTCTGCAGATAACTTTCAGCTTCAACAGACGTAGCGTCAAACTTCTCAGAGATCTGCAGCAGTTGCTGGAACTGGTCGAGGGATGTCTCTGTCTCGGCTGCCGCTTTGTCGATGCCGCTCTCCAACCTGCAGTCAATCGGTGCGACTGATAATTCATACAGACGCACAGGCCAGTTCTACGGTAGCCACTTACAACCGAAGTGAACAGTTGTAACTTTCTGGCTGATAGTATTAGTATGTAAGGTAAAACCTGACGACAGAATCAACAGCGCAGTACTGATAACAGTAATACGTAACAAATGTCACGCTATCAATGTGCCTAGCATAGTTCATACCTTTATACCCTAAACCAGCAGTGTCTCTCCTCCCTCCTTCCCTCCCTCCCTCCTTCCCTCCCTCCCTCTCTGTCTCAGACAAACTCCTCTCACAGACATGCTGCTCGCATGA
>ERZ1740065.2044-NODE-2044-length-12467-cov-4.897760_pt1 | contig 12467 bp, 11 predicted proteins | sample MGYA00581738_ERZ1740065 | MGnify/ENA primary metagenome ERZ1740065 (study PRJEB43018, sample SAMN04849749) | marine metagenome | isolation source: floating plastic debris | place: Pacific Ocean | collected 2008-09-01 | study: EMG produced TPA metagenomics... | reverse complement strand
GCCATCCCTAGTGCCCACCTATGTGGAACGAGCACAGCGGCTGGCTCAGGGCGTCGGCCAGCCCTTTACGGCAGAGGAAATGCCGCGCCTCCAGTCCCTGTTTCGAGAAAAGGTGCAGGCGGGCTACGATGCGTCCCCCTATACACGGCTGGTAGTGCGCTACGGAACAGCTACCCACACAGATCACGGGCTAATGTGGCAGCTTGAAACCGTTGTGGTGTCTCCCCAGAATCAGGCCGAGCAGTTTATTGTCAACCGCCCGCCGAACCAGTTTGAATCCTTTCCCGATGCCATGGTGATGGCAGTGGCTGCAAAAATCAGTGCGGAAAAACAGGGTAACGGTGAAGCGAGTGCACTCCGGATTTTAGATATTGGCGGCGGCACTGGACGCAATGGGTTGCCCTTGGCGGCGGCAGGACATCAGGTTACGGGGCTGGACTCTAATGAGGTGATGTTGCAGGCCCTGGGCGAGCGCCGATCACAACAACCAGAAGATCACCCAATAACGGTCATTGAAGGGGCAGTCTTAGACAGCAACGTTGTGTTTCCCACGAATAGTTTTGACCTGGTAATTTTGTCCGGGGTCTTACCCTATTTTTCATCCTTGGAAGAGTTGCGGAAAGTCTTTACTCAAGGGTCAAAAGCCCTAATGTCAGGCGGGCAAATCCTGCTGGATGCGTTTATAACCACAGAGCCCTATGAGCCAACTCAGCTCGCGAGAGAGATGGGGCGGGTAAGCGATGCCATGATGTTTCCGCCGTCATTATTGGAAATGGCGATCGCCCAAACGGGCTTGACCCTTGTTTCCGAAGAGGACGCTTGGACCTATGAAATGGAGAATTTGGAGCCCAGGGCAAAGGAAGCGAGGCGCTGGTTGGTGTCGTTGGCATTGGCAAAGCGAATTTTTGCACTGCCGAAGGGACAACGTCCACCGGTTGTTTTAAAGTGGCTGCGTTACCTGAAACAGACTTGATTTTGGTTGTTTAATTTCTATGTTGACAGCAGCTTTTTTGGCAGCAGCTTTTTAAGATTATTTGACATTAGTAGTTGGCGATTTTTAGGTACTGTTTCGTGACTTTAGCGAGCTCTTCTGAATCCATTGCAAAGCAGTATGGATATGCCGAGAAATTTGTTGATTTACCGGAGCGATCCCTAAAGGTTCACTATTTAGAGTGGTCATCCCAGGGAGAAACTTCAAACAATTCGATTACGGTTTTACTTCTGCACGGATTAGGAGATTGTGCAGCGGTTTGGATCGATTTAGGGCAACGTTTATCAAAGGGTAGCTACACAGTGATTGCCCCAGATTTACGAGGGCACGGTGACAGCGGCAAGCCTAAAATTGGCTATGATTTTAATTCAATCATTGACGATCTAGAAGCTTTCTTAATAGCGCTGAATATTCATCAGCCAGTTGTCGCAGTGGGACATTCTTGGTCAGGGAAATTAGTGCCTATTTGGGTGCAGCGATCGCCCGAAAAGATCGCCGCACAGATCTTAGTAGATCCCTTTTTTATTGATCGTTTACCGGGAATTTTTAAACTAACATTTCCCCTGTTTTATAAGGTTTTACCGTTTTTACAAATGATGGGTCCCTTTGAATCTAGGGAAGCGGCAGAGTCTAAGGCAAAAACCATGAAGCAATATCGCCATTGGAGCATGCTTCAACAATATGCCTTTGATCGTAATTTAGAGCAGCGGAATGATAAAAGCTGGGGTAGTAAGCTGGCGATCGCTGCGAGGAATGGCATCTTTGAAGCGGTAATGCTGGTGTCTGGATTGACAACACCCCTAAACACTCCCGCGTTAGTTTTAATCGCGGAAAAAGGTTTAAATCGCAGCGATTGGCAACTAAAACCTTATAAAAAATATTTAACTCAACTTACCCTTAAAAAGGTGCCCGGAAATCATTGGCTATTTTTAGTTAATCCAGAGGGATTCGCCAAAGAAATTCAGGATTATTTAGGTCAGAATATTTAGAGCAGAATATTTAAGTCGGGTTATTTAAATCGGATTATTTGGGTCAAAGAATAAAGCAAATTTTTCACACGTTTTTGTTTTCACAAGTTTTTAAATCACTGATGTCTACGTCACAGAAACCCAGCGCGAAAACAGTTCAAACATTATTTAATCGTATTGCTCCGGTCTACGATGATTTTAACAACCAGCTCAGTTTTGGGCTACACCGCATTTGGAAACGAATGGCCGTTAATTGGAGTGGGTTAAAACCGGGAGATCGCGCCTTAGATTTATGCTGTGGCAGCGGCGATTTAACCTACTTTTTAGCCCAGCAGGTGGGTCCAACGGGGACAACTATTGGCGTTGATTTTTCGGCGGAATTATTGGAGATCGCCGCCTCGCGATCTGGGACCACTTACGTCCCCAAAACCATTCAGTGGGTGGAAGCAGATGTGTTGGAGCTACCCTTTGAAAGTAACAGTTTCGAGGGAGCAACAATGGGGTATGGGCTACGAAATGTTGTGGATATTAAGGGATCCTTGGGGGAAATTTACCGGGTATTAAAACCAAGGAAAACCGTTGCTATTTTAGATATGCACCGTCCGGTTCAGCCAGCGTTAGGGCGATTTCAAAATTGGTATCTAGAAAATCAAGTGGTTCCGGCGGCCAAACGCTGTGGCATGATTGAAGAATACAAATATATTGCGCCCAGTCTCGCGCGGTTTCCCCAAGGAAAAGAGCAGGAAAAACTCGCCCAATCCGTTGGATTTCGAGACGCAATTCATTACCCGATCGCGGCTGGAATGATGGGATGTTTGGTGGCCAAAAAATAGAAAGTCCCGATCTAAAATAAAGCCTTTTCTCTGGATTTAAATCACCTTTAACTGGGGCGATCGCTGCTAATCAAAAAACAAGTGCGGAGATTTTTGGCGAAGGATATCGCCACGAATTGTTTCAAAGAACAGCATAAATTGAGGTTGAATACGTAAATGGCTGCTCACTGGTGGGTTCTTTTAGTGCCGCCGATCGCGGGTGGAATAATCGGATATTTCACCAATGATCTCGCTATCAAAATGTTATTTCGACCCTATAAGCCTATCTTTTTGGGACAGTTTAGAATCCCCCTCACCCCTGGCTTAATTCCTCGTAACCAGGGACGGTTAGCCAGCCGGATTTCCAATGCGATTATGGGATCGTTGTTAACACCGTCGGAACTAGAAAAAGTTGCTCGGCGACTGCTGGATGTGAAACGAACTCAGGCGGCTTTGGATTGGCTATTACGCCTGGCGTTGGATCAGCTGCGGGGCGATCGCCAAACCCGAACAGCGAAAATTTTGGGAAGCGTTTTAAGGGATTTTGTGGGGGAGTCTTTGCCGCGTTTGCTGCGGGTTTGGAGTCGTAGCGAAGATTTTCTGAAGGAGCAAATTAATCAGGTTTTAGATCAGCTGATTGCCGACTACGAGCTGACCCAATCCCAGGCACGGCGATTGGCCCAATGGGTGGTTGATGCAGTGCTGACCCCTAATGCATTACGACTGGCATTAATTGATTTTTTAACTGACGACAATTTTCGTCTTCTCGATAGCAGTTTTCGAGAGCGTTCCCGTGGCACCTACTGGGTTATTGCCAATGTTTTTGGGGTTAGAAATACTTTGGCTAGTGTGAGAATTTTCTGTGTGAATAACCCCGCCCAGGCGAATCAGCAATTGGCGGAGATTTTTCAAGATTTACGGATTCGCGATCGCCTATACCAGTGGTTAAAACAAGCATCGCCAAAGGATTTGCCCGCGTCTTCGATGCGTCGTATTCGTCGCACCATTCGCCACAGTTTTCGCACTTATTTACAAGGGCGCGGCATTGATGTGCTTCAGGATTTAGGAAAAACGGCAAATTGGGAAGAGTTAGCCAGCGTGATCTTAGGTCGCCTACAAACATCGCCAGTGCTACAAAAATCCTTTAAGCCCGTTAGTTACGAATTGGCACTCATTTTGGATCGATATTTAGAGCGCGATTTGGAAAAAATTGTGGCTCAGGCGATTCCAATTTTAGATTTAGATGCAGTTATTGTTGACCGAGTCATAGCAACGCCAGCACAAAACCTAGAGACCGCAATTCAAGGCATTGTGCGTGATGAGCTACAGGCAATTATTTATATTGGTGGCATTTTGGGCGTTGTTATCGGGCTAATGCAATCAGCATTTCTCTTTATGCAAATGTAGCTAAAAACAAACTTTCCCCTATTAACCATCTGGCATCAAACCAGGCGAATAAACCACACTAAACACAGCAAAGACACGCCACTGAGACAGAGATCCAATAAAAAACTCAGTAACTTTTTCTCGGACTGGAAGCGAAAATAAAATGCTTAATAACGCCGAAAGGGCGATTTATGCTTAACGCGTTCAAAACAATGAAACATTAGTTCATAATAGAGAGCGAGGCAGAGTTCAATTGAAAAGTTTTGCCTCGCCCTTAGGGAGACGTTTCGGGACATCATTATGTATTTGACGTGGTTCGACAGCAACAGTTGGCTGATTGAGATGGGCGATCGCCGGGTGCTTTTGGACCCGTGGTTGGTGGGCTCGTTAATGTTTGGCGATGCCGCCTGGTTTTTCAAGGGAACCCATCCGGAGCCCTATAAAATTCCTGAAAATTTAGATTTGATTTTGCTGTCCCAGGGGTTGGAAGATCACGCCCATCGGGAAACCCTTCAGGCGATGGATAAGTCGATTCCAGTGGTGAGCTCTCCCAATGGGGCGAAGGTGGCGGAAGAGCTGGGATTCACCACGGTAACGGCGCTGGATCATGGGCAAGATTTTGAGCTGGGACGTTTAAAGATCACCGCCACCGTTGGGTCCGTGACCGGTCCTAATGTGTTTGAGAATGGCTATATTTTGCGCGACGGCGGCACCGGGCGATCGCTATACTACGAGCCCCACGGGTCTCACCCCGATGATCTGCACGAGCAAGGGCCCATCGACGTGGCGATTACGCCGCTGATTGATTTGGCAATTTTTTCCCTGCCCATTATTAAAGGGACCGACAGTGCCCTTCAGCTAGCGAAGGCTATTACCCCCCAGGTGATGCTGCCCAGTGCAGCGGCGGGCAATGTGCAGTACGAAGGGCTTTTGGCGAAAGTGCTGCGGGATAAGGGAGATATTCCCAGTTTTCAGCGATCGCTCCAGGAGGCAGACCTAACCACTCAGGTGCTACAGCCGGCACCGGGTCAGCGCCTAGAAATTCCCCTCCAGCGCGAAACGGCGATGGCATAAGGGAAGGGCATAGGGACCAATATTTTAAGTCAGACCTAAGGGCTGGGATTGTTGTGAAGGCGTGCCACATTTAAAAACCTGTGCCAGATTGATGGAATAGCCTACTGGGCGTTCGGAGGATTGCTGCGATCGCCGCCTATTTGAGGTTAATTCATGAAAATCTTGCAGGCTCCGAACGCACCGGTTCAAACGCTTCACCGCTTTGTGGTTGCGGGTGTGGCTACGGCGGAAGATGCCGGTAAGCCAGTTATTATTTCCCTAGACGGCGGCTTTAAAATGACCGGGCCGCGGGTGGCTAAAGATGGCACCTGGCGACTGGATTTGGTATTTCCGCGTCCGGGCAATCACCACCTGGCCGTTAGCGTTAGCGATCGCCAAGCCAACTGGAGTTTCCAGGTAATCGGCGACCCAGAAAATAGCGCCGTGGATCCGCCCAGTGGCTCCAACGGCCACTCTAACGGTTACTTAACCGGCGGCGTGACAGACCCAGGCGCTAGCGAAGCCGGTGCGCCCATTCCCAGCTCCCCCATTCCCCGGGCGGAGCGAGCCAAAGGTGCGCCCACCTTAAGGCAGCTGGTGGAGGCCGCGTTTAAACGAAACTTTTCTGATATTCACCTGGGCGTGGGAAAAATACCTCGGTTTCGGGTGCGGGGAAATATTGAAGCAACGGAATTTCCTGAGGTAGACAAGGATACGTTTTTGGCGTGGATGCAAGAGGTGATGACCGATGTGGAAATTTATCGGTTCCAGCGAACGTTGGACTACGACGGCGCCGCGCAATATCCCTTTGCACGGGTGCGGATTAATGTGTTTCAAACATTGACAGGACCGTCCATGGTGCTGCGGATTATTCCTTTAGAAATTCTGTCCTTTGATCAGCTTAATTTGCCCGTAAGTTTTATTGATGTTTGCCAGGCCCATAAGGGGTTGATTTTGGTGACGGGACCAACGGGGTCAGGTAAGTCAACCACATTGGCGGCGATGATTGACCATATTAATCGTGAGCTACCAAGGCATATTATTACCATTGAGGATCCCATTGAGTTTGTTCACACCAGTCGGCGATCGCTTATTAATCAACGGGAAGTGGGCATCCATTCCTATGAGTTTGATACGGCCTTGAAGTCGGCCCTGCGGGAAGATCCGGATGTTATTTTAATTGGTGAAATGCGCGATCGCGGCACCGTTGAAACAGCATTATAAGCGGCACAAACAGGACAGTTAGTTTGTGGAACTCTGGACACCTATGGGGCGTTATTAACCTTTGTTAGAATTTTAGCCCTGTATCAGCCGGACGAGCGCGAGACAGTGCGGATGCAATTTGCTGAGTCACTGGTGGCGGTTATTTCCCAAGGATTAGTACCCACAACGGACAATAAACGGGCGCCGTTCCACGAGGTTTTGGTCAACACTGATGCCATCCGAGACTATATTAAACGGGGCGAAATTGATGAGGTTACAGATATTATTTCCCGGTCGGATTATCTGGGGATGTTTAATATGAACCAGTCCCTTTATCAACTGTATTTAGAAGGAAAAATTACTGAAGAAATTGCGCTGGAGTTTTCGCCTCGGGAAAACGAAATGGCCATTATGTTGCGCACTGGCGTTGCTTAGGGTGGACGGCTCTGTTGACAGTGAGGCTCTGTTGACAGTGAGGCTCTGAATGCCGAGATGGAAAAGCTGGAGTGAGAAAGCTAACGTGGAAAAGCTGAAATAAAACAGAATCCATTGCGGGAAGGATGGCTATGCTTCGATAGAATAATCAAGCTTTTATCGCCCCAGTCCAGGTCTGTAGCATTCGCTACTCACCCTCTCCAACTTCTTTGTGGCCTAACCATGCCCCTACGCTATTTCACTGACGCATCAAAGCGGCGACTGCGAAGTTTGGATGTGTTTCGGGGATTGGCGATCGCCTCCATGATTTTGGTGAACAATCCCGGCAGTTGGACCTACGTTTATCCCCCCCTGCGCCACGCGGAATGGTTTGGCTTTACCCCCACGGACCAGATATTCCCAGCGTTTTTGTTTATTGCCGGAGCCAGCTCAGCGTTTTCCCTGGATCGATTTGCAGAACGCAATAACACCCCGTGGCTAATTTACGGACGCATCGCCAAGCGGGTGGGGCTACTGCTATTGCTGGGATTGTTGCTCAACGGATTTCCCTTTTATGATTTGCCCAATCTGCGCTTTTTGGGGGTGTTGCAGCGAATCGGATTGGCTTACGGGCTGGCGACGTTGGTGATTTTAAAGGTGCCGCGCCTTTGGCAAATTGTGGGGGCGATCGCCCTGCTATTTACCTATTGGATATGGCTAGTGGGGGTCCCGATTCCCGGCAATCCCGGCGTTGATCCCCTCGCCGAAGCCACCAACTGGGTGTGCGATTTAGATCAGCTATTTCTTGGCGCATCCCACATGTACAAAGGCGGTCCCTTTGATCCGGAAGGCTTGTTAAGCACCCTTCCGGCGGTGGTCACGGTGCTGATGGGCTACTGGAGCGTGCAATGGATTAAAAACCATGGAGTGCACACCTTCACCAGCACACGGCTGGCGGGGGCGGGGGTGATTACCTTGGGACTGGGATATTTTTGGGGCATATTTTTCCCTGTGTCTAAACCCCTGTGGACCAGTTCCTATGTGTTGGTGTCGGGCGGCTGGTCGTTGATTTTGTTGGCGGTGTGTTTTGAGCTGATTGATGTGCAGCGGTGGCGATCGCTGGGCTGGGCTTTTGAAATTATGGGGCGTAATGCGATCGCAATTTTTGTGGGCTCCGGCATTGTGGCGCGAATTCTCTATCGCACCAATATTGGCAGCGGAGAAGCAGCCCCCAGCACTTACCAATGGCTATTTGAAAATCTCTACGCTTCCTGGGCAGGACCCTGGACCGGTTCGATTTTATTTGCCATCACCGCCACTTTAATTTGGTGGGGCATTTCGTGGTTTATGTATCATCAAAAGTGGCTGCTGCGGATTTAGGTGGGGACGATAGGGCAATGACTAAGGCAGAAAAAGGGGCGATCGCTCGATGTGAATGGGCAGGCAACGATCCGCTGATGATTGCCTACCACGATTATGAGTGGGGGCAGCCGGTCCATGGAGATCAAAAGCTATTTGAGTTTCTCGTTTTAGAAGGGGCTCAGGCGGGATTAAGCTGGTCGACAATTTTGAAAAAGCGGGAGGGATATCGCCGCCTTTTCCACAACTTTGATATTGAAAAAGTGGCCCGAATGACGGACGTGGATCAAGCGCGTTTATTGAAGGATTCAGCCATTGTTCGTAACCGTTTAAAAGTTGCTTCGGCAATTAACAATGCCAAAGTAACGCTCAAAATCCGGCAGGAATATGGATCTCTGGACCACTATTTTTGGTCCTACGTTAACCATCAGCCTATTCTGAATCACTTCGCCTCTTCAGCAGACTTACCGGACCAAACGGAGTTGTCAAAGGCTATTAGCAAAGATCTCAAAAAACGAGGCTGCAATTTTGTCGGTCCGACGATTATTTATGCTTTTATGCAGGCGATCGGGATGGTTAATGATCACGTCACCAGTTGTTACCTATCTCCCGTTTAAGCCTTACCAAAGATCCCTCGCGCCCCTATTTCTGGGCAAGATCGAGCAGTTTTGTCCCCCAGTGGATCGCCTATGATGGGCAAAGAATCTGTGGAACAAAGGATGATGAAATTGCAAGGCATTTTGGGGGCAGCGATCGCCGGCGTATTAATGGCACCGGGGGCAGCGTTTGCCCAAAGCGTGGAGCAGTGGATCGAAGCGGGTAGACGGCTGCGAGCAGACGGGGATTTTGTACGGGCGGAGGAGGTGCTCCAGCGAGCGGTGCTGCAATATCCTGACAACTCCAGAGCCCATGCCCATTTGTGTAACGTTCTGGATGATTTGGATCGGCTGAACGCTGCGCAACAGGCATGCCAAAAGGCGATCGCCCTGGATAGTCAAAATGCGTGGGCGTATTTTTTGCTGGGGTTTGTGGCGAAGCGCCAAGGGGATTTTGATGTGGCGATCGCCAACTTCAAGCGTTTTATTCAATTTGAGCCGGACGATGCCGTTGCCTATAGCAATCTTGGGCAGGTTCTCTACGAAACCGGCAATGTCACGGAGGCGATCACCAACTACAACCGCGCGATTCAACTTAACCCGGACGATCCCGTGGTTTACAACAACCTTGGCATTGCCCTGTCCCGCCAGGGAAATAGCTCCCAGGCGATCGCCACTTTAAACCGCGCCATTGGGATCAATCCCAACTACGCCCTGGCTTACTACAATCGCGGCAATGCCTACTATCGCCAAAGTCGCTGGAATGCAGCGATCGCTGACTACGAACGGGCCCTACAAATTGACCCCAATTTCCAAAACGCACGGGATAATCTGCAAAACGCCAGGCGGCGCGCTCGTTAATTAATGAAGTAGACTTAATCGGAATTAAGGAAAGCGATCAATTCTTAGCCTTAAAGAAGCGATATTGATTGCTATTGCGGCAACTCTGATACAGCACGATTTATTGCCGATAAGGTCGAGTAAATAGTCACTCTATTGCAATCGAGAACGCTTCAATGGGCACCAGCCTGGCTGGTGCCCTATTCATAGGCAGATCCGCCACTATAATTACTAACCGCTACTGATCCTGGGACTGTTGCTCCCGTAGTTGCTGAATGAACTGGCGCGATTCCGGCGTGGGTACAAATTCCACCTCCAGCAACCATGCATCATCTCTGGCCAATAATATGTCGATCATGCGCTCGAGAGAAGCCACCTGGGCAGATATTTTCGGCTTCGGTTCCTCCGCATTTGCAGTGAGGTTCTGAACAAGGATTTCAAAATCTTGGTAGTCAAAAAAGACCAACACGACCCGGCGATCGTCCCTCTCTAGGGCAAGGTAAACCTCCTGTCCCTCCACTTCAAGGATGGGAATAAACACCGGTACGCCCCGAAACTCTTCCACCTCCTCACCCTGTTCCTGCAACAGAGAAATCGCCTGGGTCACCTGCTCCGTGTCAGGAACCATACCCAAGGTAAAGGCCGCGTTCTGATTTTCAGGATCACTACCCTGGGTCTGTTGAAACTCATACAGCTGCCCTAGAGGAACGGGAATCACCCTAGGGTTGTTATCGTCCGGAAACAGCTCGTCCCGTTCAACAAACGTGTCAGCATTTTCTTGATCAATAAAGGCAGGAATGCTGGAGCTGTCGACGTCATTGAAAGAACCGAACAGGGGCTGCCCCTCGTCGCCCACAATGGTGTACACCGGAATGGCAGACAGCTTTTCGATAACATCCTCTTCTGGAATGGCCACTGCCGGCAAAGGGATAATGCCTAATTCAAGGATGACTGGGCTAAGTAATAAAGCCCCGCCCATTCCTAAACGGCGTCCCCATCGAACCAATGATTTTTTCAATGTCATCTTTGCAATGCCATCTGTACAACTACTTTTACAGCGCTGCTGATTTCAAGAGATGAACTGATCGCTGAAAGCCATCAAGCCACGTTCAGAACGTTGCGATCCTATCCCTTGATTCAGCAACGCCAATTTTACGACTTTAAGAACGCTGCCAGGGCTTCCACCTTTTCCCAGGCGGCACCACTGTTGATAATATCCTGGGCGATCGCCACCCCTTCTTGGTGGGCGGCGATCGTCCCCATCTCTTGAGTCATCTCCCCCACCTGCAAAGCTAGGGACGCATTTAACGCCACCACATCCCGCTGCGCTTGGGAGCCCTTCCCTTGCAAAATATTTCTCAAAATCTCCGCATTTTCTTGAGGCTCTCCCCCCAGCAACGCGGAGGTGGGAGCCATATCCAGCCCCAACTCCCCTGGATCAACGGTAGATTCAGTAACCCCCGCCTCCGTCAAAATTGCCAGGTCCGTCTTATCCGCCAGCCCCGCCTCATCCAGCATTTCACGGCCGAGGAGCACCACCGCCCGCCGCGCTCCCAAGGACTGCAACGCCCCCGCCATCGTGGTCAACAACACCGGATCAAAGGTGCCAATAATCTGTCCCGTCGGCTTCAGGGGATTCACTAGCGGCCCCAATAAATTAAACACCGTACGAATTTTCAACGCCTTGCGGAACGGGACCACCGCTTTCATGGCCGGATGCCAACCGGGGGCAAACAAAAATGTAATTCCCACCGCCGGAATTGCCGCCCGCACCGTCTCGGGAGCCGCCCCCAAATTCATCCCCAACGCCTCCAACACATCCGCCGAGCCCGACTTACTGGACGCCGCCCGGTTTCCATGTTTCGCGACCGCCACCCCTGCCGCCGCACACACAAAGGCAACGGCAGTGGAAATATTAAACGTGGAAGCCCCATCACCGCCGGTGCCGCAGGTGTCGATTAATGGCGTCGGCAGGGGATCCCCTGTTTCAACCGCCTTGGACTGGCGCTGCAACACCCGGGCCATTCCCGCCAGCTCCGGCGCGGTCGCCCCTTTTGCCTGAAGCGCTGCCAAAATTGCCCCGGACATCACCGGTGTCAGGGCCTCCTGCAACCAACCCCCCATCAAAGCTTCCGCCTGGCTCTCCGATAGGGATTGGCGATCCAACAGTTGCTTCAGCAGTTCGGACCAGTTAGCGGGGGCGATCGCGGTAGAAGTCATGGGCACAGGATAGGCGGCTTAATAAACAACAAAAATAACAAACAAACTAAACCCAGCAAACCAACAGCAAAAACAATACCAACGTGACGGACCTTCACATCCAGCGACATTCTAATCTGCCGATGCTAGGATATTGTCCCCTGGGCTTAAAAGTCGTAGGGTTCATGCTTCTTCAGCCCAGATTTGCGGACGTAATACAGAGGTAGAATGTTAGCCTCCCAATCTGGAACTCATGGTCCGAAAGCATTGCGGAGAGGGCATTCCAGCTAATGGTTTTTTCCTTTCCTTAAAATTGACCTCTCTTATCCTCCTTGTTCTGATTGATTTATCGATTTCGCCACAGATGACAAGTAAGTAGGTTGCAAGTGAAAGAATAGCGAAAGAGCCTCGGTTGAGTGTAGGTTTATTTGTTCAGAGGGCATTGTCAAATTAACCTGCGATTTTCTGGATGAAGCACTGACGTCCTGCTCGCTTCCAGAAACGCTACTTCTATGCAGCAGAGGCTAGCTGTGTCAGCTCACGCCAATCCTCAAAGCGCTGGCTCATCGTTGCTCGATACTCACTCGCTGGTTGTTGATGTTGATGGGGATGAAAGTAACCTCGTATCGGCTCAAACGCTGCTAGG
>ERZ1740065.2043-NODE-2043-length-12467-cov-11.140670_pt1 | contig 12467 bp, 6 predicted proteins | sample MGYA00581738_ERZ1740065 | MGnify/ENA primary metagenome ERZ1740065 (study PRJEB43018, sample SAMN04849749) | marine metagenome | isolation source: floating plastic debris | place: Pacific Ocean | collected 2008-09-01 | study: EMG produced TPA metagenomics... | reverse complement strand
GTGTGCGCGTGAGGGGGGGGGGGTGTGTGTGTGGGGTGGGGGTTGCTTATTTATTGACTTAAATGGGCAAATTTGGATTACAAAGGATTTCAAACAGGTGAAAGCCTCCGCCTCCGTGTCTCTCTCTCTCTCTCTCTCTCTCACTCACTCTCACGCACGCACGCACGCACACACACACACACTCCCTCATAGTTCATGACGCAAGGCAGCTAAGGGCAACAGTACCAAAGAGGCTAAGAACTCACTTGCCCAGACTGGGAATTGCTGCGCCAATAAATTAATTGAAATGCAATCTGTGTATCTATTTAGCCGGTGGGCAATCGAATACACATTGATTGGGTAAATTGGAAGGAAACTAGATAGGAAATTCATTTCCATTCATAAATGATTATACTTTCTTTGCCAAGGGTAACACATTTCAGTGGCGATGACCTGTGAACACGTGAGCACGTGGTTTGCTTTTCAACAGCTGTAAGCCGGCCATGCAATCTTTGTGCTCTTAGGCTTGAAGGCATGAAAGTAATTAATATGCAAGAATCTGCTGAGAGACGGATTACAGCATTAATTCCATCCAAACAGGAAACTGTGTAGTCTTTGACTCCATCCAATTGGTTCCTACAGCTGTTGACGGCTGGCGAATTCTCACACATGGGAGGAAATAAAGTCTACCACATAGGTACGTGCTTTGCAGATATTTCAGGGGGTTCCGTTGTCAGAGTTGGTCTCATAATTGAAGTAGATGCAGATAGTGCTAGTAACGTCATTCTATTCCTCACCACTGACTGATGAATGACAATTACAAAACTTACATAAACCAATGCAAGAATGAAGACGATCGATGAAGCGCTAGGCTTTAAATTTATTAGGAAAACTCAGGAGCACAGAATGAATGTATTTCAGCAGTAGGAGCTGGTAGCTCCTTGCCTTCTCTGAACTCGTGTTCTCGTCACCTCAAAACTCAGCAAATGTGTTAGCGGCTCATTTAGCTGCCATTGTATTTTGTTGCCGACTGGATTCAAGCTTGAAAAGAACCGAAAGGAAACCATTTCAAAGTAAGTTTTGTATTTCAGTAAATTAGCACATTTTTGCTTAAAAAACTCAAAATATTGCTTTTCTTTGTATACTTGAACACAAACTCTTTAGTAATTAGCGGACTAAACTAGAACTACATTAGTGTCCTATTGTCCTCATATCCTCTTTATTTAGGTCAACCTACAACCTCCAAAAATAATCTCTAGCATATCACTATTTCAATAGCTTCTCTTCCTTCTCCTTTCACTGCGAACTGAGAAGTGTAGTTCCACAGAATTGAAGAACAATTTATTCACCATATACATAGACATAGACATAGACATAGATCATAGATATGTGCCTCTGAAAATATAGCCATGTCTATTGCTATATCATCTTTGCAACGAAATGGTAACATCATCTGCTGCTGTTTACAGGCTGAAGATGAATCAAAACAACGGTACAGCAGCAGTCCAGTTGACAGGAAGTGATGACATGTCCAGTATCCAGATAGTGGCCCTATTCTCAAACATAGCAGCATTAATCATCAACATCGTCCACACCATCATAGTCTGGCAGCTGAAGAGTCTCAAGAACACCGCTCACAAGACGACTCTGCTCAGCCTCACATTCAGTGACATCCTATTCTGTTTCACTCGCTGTGTCTATTATTTCCCAGAATTCCCGTATCGAATGGGAATCAAACCTGATGGAGTGGAAGTGAATGTTCCATTACCCGTTATCATCGCATTAGACTACCCAACGAATCTCTACTGCTGGATATTTTTAATGACTGCAGTAGTTCAGTTCATGGCCATATACTACCCTCTGCGATTCCAATATCATCCTTTCATCGCTCATTTGAAGAAGATAATGGTGTCCACATTTGTGCTATCGTTTGCGATAACGGTGGTCGAATTTCACTCCATAAATCTGCTTGCAATGACAGGGCAAGAATTCACCAGTGAGACCATCCATGGAAAGATAGTTACGGAATCACTCCCGAGCATGGTTGCTATAGTGATACTAACTGCCGTCATTATCAAATTAGTAAAACGGCACAACCAGAAAGCTTCAAAAAAATTGGAGAAGGCAAGAAAGGCGGCCATTTATGTAGCATCCGTGTTCATCATCTTCATCCTGACCATGATTCTAGAAGTGCTGCTATTCTATGCGATGACAGTAACTCAGAACATAGTGTATTACGATGTAAAAGATATTGTCATGGCATTCTACGCCGTGATAAACTCGGCTCTCTACATGTTTCTGTCGAAAGACTACACAGACCTGACGCTGAGGATCTTTTATCCATGCTGCAAGACCAAGAAACTACGACTTCGATCGCGGAGTCGTATCCACTGTATCACTGTCAGGCCAGATGAGGCTTTGTCAACCATCTAACTTTGCTTCTATTTCTATTGAAATGTTGTAAATATCAATTTATTCTCCACGAGTTGATTTTTTATGAAGTGTAAATTGGTACATTTCTTCATTTATGAAAAACATTGCGTCTCCGTATGAATAATAATTTATTTAATGATAAAATCTAATTTGAGATATTCTAGTGTATAACTGCTATATAATACTATATAATACTATAGAATACTATAGAATATTATAGAATGCTATAGAATGCTATAGAATACTATATAATACTATATAATACTATAGAATACTATAGAATACTATAGAATACTATAGAATACTATAGAATTCCTCCGAACTTGTATTGAGGCTAAATATTTAGGGCAGTCAGGTTTGAAAAGCAGTCGTCGGTTTTGCACTTGCGAAGACCGGACACCAGGGATCCAATGTTTTCAGTGATTTTCTCTCATGATGGTGAGAAATTCTATACTGACAGAGCCATCTGTTGGTCAAACGGCTTTTCTGCGCTCACTTGCATTGAAATGTAAGTTACTAAATCGGTACCATCAAATATGCATTATCTGTCAGTATGGCAGCAGTATGGTTTATGCAGAAGAAACGAGACGTTACACGAAGTTCGGTTGTTCAAACTTTGAATCCCAGAGGACAAGCCTCTCCCTGGTTATGATCCAATACCTTATGATTTTTGAGGCATTTCAATTTAGGCCCTGTGTGATAAAGCTGTGACCTGGCGGATGAGAAGAGGAAAGTCTACAACTACCGACTCTCCAGGGCTCGACGAGTAGTGTAAAACACCTTCGGTTAGTTTTACAAATGCCTCTGGTGCCCTCCTATGCCATTGTGAGATTTACCATGGTGTTTTTACTAGTAGTAACTAAAATATGTCCATGTGCTTGTGTGTTATGTATATTGCGTGGAATTTTTACACAAGAATCCTATCAACAAGATGGGCTTACGGTACACAACAATGATGGCATAGCCAGAAAAAGCTATTGATCTAATCTGAGCTATGTGCGTGCCACATGACTTTTTGATGACAGCTGTGGATCAACGTTATGCGCCACTAGGATTGTGTGATGTACCAGAAGCTGATAGGTTGATTTAGCACCTGAAATGTCCCCGCGAAATCAGCGATCTGAAAAACGCCCCAAGTCGGCTCTGCTACAAAACCAGCCCCACTGGCCATTCAGCATTTATATGTCCTCTGGTCACACCTGAAATAATCCCTGAGAGCTGTCCATGCTTAGCTGATAGCCACATCTGCATAACCCCAGAAATAAGTACACTGCCACTACCACCACAGAGCAAAACTAGAATGTAGTAGTAGAATAGTTTTATGCCTCTCCAATTTGACCAGTTTTAGTTTGTATCAGCTTTCTCTAACTTTTCCTTTATTGCTGAAGCAATTTCTTATTAGGCTTAACAACTCTGGAATCTTTGACGTTTTTGTCTGCTTTTTTGTAATGTAGAGGTCGTTCTCATAATATTTCGATAAAACACACCATCTCCTCATCATTCAGAGTAGAAACCATGGTTACAGTGAGAATATTCTGGCGAGTATATTCTGGCAAACACGCGTGTATTTTGGCGGCGTATTACCAAGTTCCGGTTGAATGCATCCAATCAGACGACAGTATGAGGAGCATTTGTTGTTTGTAAAATATGGACATGTCAAGCATTCAATGAATGGCTAAACGAACGCATTCTGCTAATGGAATGCATTCGTTTTCGTCTATTGCTGTTTTCACGAGTGCGTGGCAGGCCCTTGAGAATTCCAAGCTAAGCTGGTGACTAGAAGTGTTGCCCTATAGTAGCAATTTTGCTAGTACATGGTTTCACATATGACTGCACAAAGCATCACCCCTGTGGGCAATGAATGAAGCGAAGGGAAACATTGGAGGATATTAGAATGAACAGTTTTCCTTTTAAAAAAACCAGCTCAGTGATTGGTGATAGGGAGAGGGAGAGGGAGCCGTCAGATGTAACCATCACTTCCCATAACTGATCTTTCATCAATCCAGCTAATTGAAAAGCTGCTCAGCAAAAAAGTGTCTTTCATTAGACATTTTGAGGAGTTGTTCAATTACCACTTGGCTCGCTTAGCGGAGCTACAACAGTAATGAGTGAACATGGGGAGAGAATGCTTTGTTATCAGTTGTTGATAATCTACATGTTATTACAGGGCTTGGTAAGCATCCAGTGAGGATCTGTGCCCAAACCTGTGGTGAGTGAACATCTGTAACTCTGAAAGTACCTCTAGCTATTTTCACTCACAATACAGTTAATCAGAAAGTGGCCCTACGTAGAGTGCTTCATGTACTGAACACATGTAGATGTGGTAAAGGTGGACCAACCATCATCATGAGATTCTAGCATACAAGATCCAATGCGGAAGTTTGGTACTAGAACAGAGCGTTTCCTGTCAAAAACTGTAATCGTTCGATTGTCATGTTGAAGAAGTTTTCAAGGTCCACCAAAAAATTACAAAATTTGCCAGTACTTCGTATTTCACAGCCCGCTCTAATGGACTTTGAGCAGATAATACTGCAAGCCCCACGAGACCCCATCCATCACAAACTTGAGAAGCAATTGCTGCTGATCTTTTCAACAGGTTAATGACTTTCTAGCACTTATCAAGTCTACAGTAGGAGAGAAGAGATATAAGACAGCCCCAGACCATTACGCAATGGAGGTGGGTGAAGTGTGAGAAAAACTAATCAAAGTTCCTTTAATGAGATTTTCAAGCACCATTATAAATATAATGCTAGAAGCAAAGGAGAGTGCAAGTAATCAAGTTGGTAACTATATAGTGCTGTGATACAAGAGCTGTAACAAGAGCAATATCTGGTGCGTCATTACTGTACAGCCAGGATAAATTGAAAATAAATGGCAAAGGAGAAAAAACGGACCATGATCCTTTGGGATAAAACAAGTGTGAATTGGCTGGCAAGCCTAAAATGTTAACCTGGATAACTCAACGTCATAGAACTCATTCGTTTAGCCTTGATTACAAACATAAGGCAACAGTCTAGGGAGAATTTTGTCGACAGGAAATAGAAAAAGAAATATGAAAGGAAAACGGTTTAATGATATGAGAGTCTCTCCAAAGATTTCTCAGAAAGAAACAATTTGATGAATTAAAAACTCTGTGCTTGTCATTCTCCTGTTGATTTTCGCGCTCACTGTCGCTCACTCTCACATGTGCTGATGCAAGAATATCTACGGGAGGATGACAAAAACCAAAAACTCTAATCTTGCTCCATTTCACTCTGTCGTTGTTTGACTGTGAAGAAAGTAATCAGTAAAGATGTGTACGAAAAATTGACATTCATCGAACTTTTATATCAAATTCTGGCTTCTAACGCATCAACTGCATGCAGTGGGCTTCCCACAAACTAACTTTCTCCTTTGTGTATTTCACATATATTATTTCCAATCTTCTTTGCTCATGTGTGGCAGAGCGTAAGCTTATGCGGCGTAGTTGATTGCATTTTTGCAAGTGTGAGACCTGTACTCGAGTACATGTTTTACAAGATGTCTAGGCTCTGTGGTTAGTGTGGACGCAGTGGGAGACCTGCGGGTGGATGCCAATGATCTACGAGTGGCAGGTAGTGAGGCTAGTAGGAGGTGCCATGTTGAGCTTCTGAGAACTTGGATGGATGTGGTGGAGCATAAGCTACTGTTTTGTAATCCTTAGCACATCCCTCTTGCAGGCCGGCTGGAATCCCAATAAACTTTACAGCGGCCATGTTGCTAATTATAAGCTGCTATGGAGTAGAGTGCCGGCTGTTGATAATAACAAAGGATGATAGTTGTAGAGCGCATGGCGCCCTCACTAGTCTGCAGCTTCTTTATGCTGCAGACAGAATCATTCCTTCACAACTGCAGCAGGGCTGGGAACTCAAGTTATTTGTCTTCTCGATTTTTGTCATTCTCCTGTCGATTTTCGCGCACACTCCCGCACTTGTGCGGGCATTCCTGCACACTCCCACGTGTGTCGCATGCACACATATCGACGGGAGAATGACAAAGTTAAACATGAGAGATTGGTCATCGATACCTTTAGATATTCTTTTCGTCATGTGTCTATTTTCACCCATATGCTACAGAATGTTGCTGTACCATTGGACTGGTTCAGAGAAGATTTAGTCTTCTCCCCTTTTTGCATTTGGGCTCTGCACTTTATTCCTTAGAAATAAGAAGATATAAAACTGCAGGTGATATCGATCAGGGACACATCCAGGGAACTTGTCATGTACACAGATTATGGCACGCACCAGGGGTGGATCCAGGAATTTTTTGACTGACGCAAAATTTATCAACTAATAGCTATCCGAAGGGCAACTTGCGTCTGCTGGCTGCTTAACCGATTGTTCAGTGATGCCAAATGCAGTCACGGTTTCATTGTCTATTTTCTACTAGTTGACAAAAAAATAGTCGAGGTAGGCTCTTTGAATGGCGCATCAGTCGTGTTAGCCTGAATCCACCCTTGAACATGTTGAGGCTATATATTTTAGAAAACCTGAAAGAACTTCGGAAATTTGCTTGCTTCCACAAACAAAACTGCTCTTTCTCCCAGAAGGCAAAATGCTCTGGCAGCGATTGTGTTCAAGCCGTATATCCACCAGCAGAACAGCTGGCAGTACACTCATGGTATTCACTCTATTGTTACCGAATGAGGCCTAAGGTGTGTTAATAATCAAAACCCATGGAGGCGTGAGTAGAATCAGCTGATTAAAATATTGATTCGACCTGACGTAAACATGGCATCCGATAAACAACCAGCCATTCAGGATGACCGGAGACGAATTATACGCCTGAGAAAGCACAGTGCCGTTAACCGGTCAGACCATGGCCATCATCTTTGCTGGCATCATCCTGGGAATTTCAGAGAATGCTGGTGAATGCACTCGGTGAATGTAACCAGGTCACACATAGGGAAGGACCTATTTGACCGGAAATTACTTTTAACCAGGAGATCAGTACAAACTATCTTAACCAGGTACATCTGCTACACGGTATTAGTACTTCATGCAAATTCAGGAAAGCTCCACCCATTACACACTTAAAGCAGTTAGTTTCCTCCCTGCTGCAGTGATGTCTGCCCGTTGGGCTTCATTTCCCGGAGCAACAATCAATAATCAGCTGGAAAGAATCGATGAAGCCCGAGACTCTAAATTCTCTGAAATATGTCTATAGTGCTCAGTATTGTCATTGGATGCCACAAGAGAAGGTGAGTTATATTGTCTTTAATTCATAGTTTAGTTATGAGAACTTTATCATTGCAGTTGATTTTTGCTCAAACTATATGCAAACCATCCATAGCTTCATAACAATCAGAGTTGAATCTTGCAAATCTTCAGTGCAAGAGCAGCTTTCGTAAAAAAAGGTTTTACGTTGGACTTATTACATAAACCTAAAAACATGAAACCTAAAAACACGAAAAATGCTAAGTTTGAAGCAAATGTGGAAATAATTGTTCTGAGATTTTTAGAGAGTCAGTTGTATTCAATGGTGGCACTCTGCAGAATTTAAAATACTACGCAGAAATTGAAGAATTAATGTACTTCTATGCTGTGACAAAAGAAGATCTGAGTCACGGAAACACACATGCTGGCAATTGTCAGCAACTGCTTGAGAGCACATGCAGGCACTGACTTGGTACTGCTGTGTGGGCAATTTCTGGCACTGGTGACGGGGAGGTTCACGAAACCCAAAATATCAACTTTCCTTAGATGTGCAGCTACTTACCATATTCCCTCAGAACTAAGAAACGCGCCTAAGTAAATAAGATAAGACAACTCCTCACTGAGGAAGTTTGGTAGTCGTATGGAGAACGGCGTCTAAACCTGGCGTGAGATGAATGTAAATAGGTTTCTTTCACGGGGCATCTTTAATCCTTGTGGTAGGAATATAGCAGGCATAGATAACAATTGTCCCTGTATTTACCAGGAGTCTCTTGTACTTTTGCAGCTAGAAATTGGAGCTAGAATTGCTATTGTTGTTTCCTAATGTTCTCCGCTGACTTATCTGTTCGATCCTAGTCGTAGGGGATATGGGTTCTGAACTATGAGTACTCAAACTTCACACAAACATAATCTCCAGTATTTCTGGTCCTACAAGCTGTCACCTATGATAGTGGGCCCAAGTGAAGACACCATGATAGGTAATGATACATATGAGATGACATTTTTAGTGGAATATTTTCATTTTTAGGTGCGGGATGAACTGGACTGAGGAAAGCTCATCGATTCTAAAGACAGAGCGAAACGTTCTGGATGTTCAAATCGCCGCGTTCTCCTCAAATATAGTAGGCCTGATAGTCAACATCACCCACATGGCCATTGTTTGGCAATTGAAGAGTCTCAGGAATACGGCTCACAAGACGACCCTGCTTAGTCTCGCGATCAGTGACATCATCCTCTGTTTCACACGCTGTGTGTATTATTTCCCGAAATTCCCGTATCGAGCGGGCACTGAATCCTGCAGTACACGAAAAAATATCCCAACCGTGATTGTCATAGCCATGGATTATCCAACGAGCCTTCACTGCTGGGTATTCCTTATCAGCGCTGCCATACAGTTCATGGCTCTCTACCATCCTCTACGATTTCGACAGCATCGTTTCATAACAAACTTAAAAAAGATTATGGTTGCCATATTCCTTCTTTCTGTATTGGTATCATTCATCGAGTTTTTTGTCATCAATCTGATCATCAGTACTGAGGAGGAGTTCGCGCACGCCTCATTTTACGGGAAGATAGTGACGGAGTCCTTACCAAGTACTGCAGCCGTAGTCCTGTTCATAGCAGTCATCATCAAGCTCACGAAGCTTCAGGCACAAGAGGTTTCGAAGAACATGGTGAAGGCTAGGAAGGCGGCTGTCTACGTGGTTTCCGTCTTCCTCATCTTCCTCCTCTGTCTGTTCATTGATGTTTTCCTTTGTGTTGCAACAATAGAGACTCGTGACATTGCCTTCTACGAGGCAAGAAATATCATTTTTGCATTTTTCACTATTACCAGCACAGCCTTGTATATGTTCATGTCTAAAGAGTACAGAAGGATGATAGGCAGGAGGCTTAGACTTTGCTGTCTGACAGAGAGAGGAAGAGTACGCCCCATTAGTACTGTTCATTTTATCACTGTTAAGTCATTTGACACTTCATCCACTACTTAACCTAATTACTTTGTTGTTGGAAAGTCTTTGTACCTAATTAAATATTTTGATACACTCAGCACATTCTAGAGAGTATTACGGTTGACTTGACTGAACTCATCGTACATATGGCTACCACAGCAACCATCACAGAGTATATGAAAATCTATTCAGATTGCTGGAATAATAAACATTAAATAAAAAAAACTTATGCTTTCACGTTTCACTTCTTTACCGATGCATTCCACACTTATCGTAGAATCTTGGCCTTTATTCTATATTTTCTATGTTTATGCCTATGCCTATGTCTATATCTATGTCTATGTTTATGCCTATGTCTGTGTCTAATGTCTATGTTTATGCCTATGTCTATGTCTATGTTTATGCCTATGTATATGTCTATGTGACCAAAATATAAAACATGAAGGCCTGCGTTTAGAAAGCGTTAAGAAAACTGTGCCAGAAGCAGTGCCATGAGACACTCTGTGACCATGTGACCAAGCTTCTAATTTGTGATAGGCTGTCAGTTATCATAGTAACCACTGGTGATGCCAGAAACATACGGAGGACATAGTGGTTAACTTCGGTCAAACTTTTCTATTCCCTTGGCTTTAAGGTAGTAAACAAGATTTTGATTGGTTGAGAGCTGAAACGTTATGGAAACCTAAGATGTCCAAGGGACGTCATGACAAACAATCTGATCCAGCCAACCATCATGCATACCTATAGAGAAACCAATTCTCTATACTTCCCTAAACTCTACTCTACATATTCTCCCTTACCTGGCATGGAGCACATAACTCAAAAACACATGAAAATTATCTGTCCCTGTGATATATATATGAGACATCAGGAGTTGTCTGACCTTTCAGTGCTGTAAAATATCAATGGACCATTTGAACCGAATTGAATGGTTTACCTACAGTTTTCTAACATTGCATGGTTTAAAAAGAATTTTATCGCTTTTAATGTGCCATTTGGACCTCGGTAGTCGTGTAAGACTTTGGACAACTCTGCTATGCTAGAGAAGGCATAAGACTTTTCTGCTCAGCATTTATCAATAAGTGACCAATTACTACACTATGCAGTGTCATACCTCTTAGAGGTAGATGGCAATTATAAAATAGAATGGATTATGACTTTCCGGAATGCGCCGCTGTTACAGGGTAGTCTACTACTCACTCCATTACTGCTACTAGTAATGGTAACATTTACTAGTAAGAAATGGACAATGGACTAGCATCAATTCCAACAATGCATACCACATTCTTATGTATTATACTTGACAGGAAGCTGCCTCAGTTTGCTCAAACACACCAGCCACTGACAGAATGAGGGAGAGTAGTATCATAGAGGTGAGCTACCACTTCCTGTTGTTCACTGCGGTACCGCAATCGTTATAAATGCTATACGCAATCCATGGCAGCTACAAGCAGGGCTTACACTGCATTTATCTTTATAAGGGAACTCTAGCAGCCTATGATAATGATGTCAGGTGCGTAGTCAGTATGAATTCTCAGCCTCCCCCCCCCCCACTGAAACAGGGAAATTCTGATTCACATATGGCAGTCAGGCAGCCAGATGCTGCAGTTGCTAGACCCGAATGAAATTGTGAGAATAAAGTACCTAATATTGAAATCATGTGTGACAGAGATGGTGGCTGTGAGTTTCAAAGGGAACAAGCATTCCCTCTAGATGTGGCTGTAATTTTCTTACAGGAACTGCGGGGGGGGGGGGGGGGGGGGGGGGGGGGGGGGGGGGGGGGGCCCCCTCCCCCAATAGAAGCACTGACCGCTTACTGTGGAATTGTGGGAATTGTATCAAGAATCTAGTAAAAAATTTGTAATCTTAAGATTTTTTATGACAATCAATGCTTGTCTCATACAATGACATCACAAATAAATGCCTTTGATGATGTTTGCGAATGAGCGATAGAAAATGCGATCAAAAAGTTCTAAATTCGCCAGAAAATACATTTTACAACAATGAGGAAAGCATGCGCTCCCTGTCCTAAGATAATATATGGATGGTATTGTAATATTAGCGAGATCACACCAGAGAAAAGGTAGTATTTTCAGTTGCATCAGACCGAATGCTAGTTCTGAGTGCACTGAGCTGATATCCGCTATTTCCCATAACGAGAACTCCAGAATTTATAGCTGCCGAAATACAGGCTAGGATTCTTAGTTTTCTAATGTTTACTTCTTGCTGCTAGTAAATATGGAGTGCAAAGTGTGGCATATCAAAGTTCAGAAACTGAAAAATTTGACAAATTGCATATTTTGCATGACAAATATCCTTATACATGTATCCCATCTGGATATATTCGGAAACGAGATTTGCAATAAAATGATAGAGAAGGTGACCATTTAAACACTGATCCAGAAACAGGAACCCACCACAAGCACACACTTTTTCAAAAGTAAGTTAAGTCTCTGTTTCTATAGTAACAAGTCGTTGCTTAGAGGAAATGTGACTCGTGCATTTGCAGAACCAGAAGGACATAGAAATGGTTGGAATGAAGGATGATGTGAAAGATATTCCTGACAACCCAGTGTTTACTCCAGCAAGTATATCAACAATGATCAAAGTTATGGAGAAGGAGATGACTAATTTTGGTGCTGTATTCGGTGAGTGAAGTTATGAAGATTTTCAAAAAGAGATATCGAGCCTTTTAACAAATACAAAATCAGAATTGGGCTGTAAACTATTGTTTTTCATCGCAAGGTCTACTGTATGTCCAGCTACTAGCCGCTAGCCATTGTGACGTCATGCAAGTTTTACGCAAGATTAGTGGTAGTATAGTTGCTACTAGTTAACTACCTGGCGAAAATAAGATGGGAAGTCCATTGAAAAGTGTGTACAGAGAGAGAGAGAGAGAGAGAGAGAGAGAGAGAGAGAGAGAGAGAGAGAG
>ERZ1740065.2042-NODE-2042-length-12473-cov-11.108955_pt1 | contig 12473 bp, 15 predicted proteins | sample MGYA00581738_ERZ1740065 | MGnify/ENA primary metagenome ERZ1740065 (study PRJEB43018, sample SAMN04849749) | marine metagenome | isolation source: floating plastic debris | place: Pacific Ocean | collected 2008-09-01 | study: EMG produced TPA metagenomics... | reverse complement strand
CCCTCCCCCCGGAGCCACCCAAATCTCCTTTTGTCTTGTCCCCCCATCTGCCCCCCCCCCTGCTCACATGCTCAACTGTGCAAAGGTTATGGGAAGGTCTCTGTCTACCGAAGTCCAGCTGCTGATGGCTCTCTCTCTCTCTCTCTCTCTCTCTCTCTCTCGGCACGATGAACTACTGCACTCCTTGTTCACTTTGTTTATGTTTCTGTGGACAAAAGACTGTCTCTACATCAGTCGGCACTCAGCAGTGCCGTAGACTCGGAAGTTGGTGCCAGCCGCTTTCAGCTGTGTTTGTTTGAGCTGCATGGAACATCCTTTGCCCAAGTGGTTGTGTGCAGCAGTTATCTTTGCTCAGTGCCCTACTCTCTCTCCCACTCACTCACACTGTCAGCGGCTGACAGTGAAAATACTGTTTGTTACATCACAGTGTAGCGAGAGTCACTTAGGACAAGTGTAGTGTCTCCTTCCTTGCGTTCCTGCTTCCTGCCCCTCATTTCACTTAACTCTGCTCTTCCTTCTACCAACCATATGATTGCCTATTTTTGACTTTTCCTCCCATACAGTGCCTGCAATAACGTGCCAGGCAAGTTCCTGGTACGCAGCGTGAGGGCCTGTACTGTCATACTTTGTTGATTTGATAGTATTGCTCCCCCTCCTCCACTACACCCTGTGACTAGCGAGAGCCTGCGTTATCTTGAGATGACGTCTGCCAGGCAACAATAGACATGCCTATTTACCATATATGCGGAAAGTTGCTAAAGTCATGCCCACACACTCGCGCACGCGGCTCAAACATCAGCTGCCAATCAAGCATGACTGACTGTATGCGGGACTAGGACTTACGCCGGTCCTAATTCATAGCACTATCTCCAGATTTAGAGGCCCCCATTAGCAGCGGTGCAGCAGTGAATTAGTGTCTTTGTGTTATCAACATTGCTACTTAGCATAGTGATTATGTTGAATATGCTCACAGGAAATGGTATGAATTTTAATACAGTACTAGTTGCAACAGCTGGGACCAGCCTAAAGCAGCAGATGATTACGGTGAGACAGCTAGAACTCTACTGTCAACGGATGTTTGGGAGAGCCGAGGGGGTGGTAGGTAGGGTGGGAGAGAGGAATCGAGAGCGAGGGAGAGCAGCAAGGGAAGATGGAGAGGGGCAGGGGAGAGAGTCTACTGACGTAGTCGGGTGAAGGGAAGATGGAGAGGGGCAGGGGAGAGAGTCTACTGACGTAGTCGGGTGAAGGGAAGATGGAGAGGGGCAGGGGAGAGAGTCTACTGACGTAGTTGCGTGAAGACTGACTGCTGCTGATTAGAGAATGATTGATTCAATACTGAACGCTGTATGATGGATCAAATAACCCGTTTTGCTGTCACTCTCGCTCGCTCTCCCTCTACTGACCGTCATGGCTCACAGCCAGACTGTCTGGCGTCTCGTACCCCTCCCTGTCAGGTACCGCATTCTGTCACAGAGTCGGTGAGGGAGAGGTGTGACACGGTTGTGACCTGTCTCGTGATGGATTGCAACGGTACATGTGGCCTCGGTTGGGCGCAGCAAACCCGTGGTCTCATATTTCACAACTGCAGCATCAAAATCTCGCCCAAGTAACAGTTCTTGGAACTTTATTCACTTCACATTTATAAAAGTGAAAGAAAAATATCTGTCAAGTCTTGTGATTGAACAATTGGCAGCAACCAATGAAAACTCTCCATTCATAGTCACTTGCATATATCGTTAGTGCTGTCAATAAATACTACCCTCTGTCTGCATACATTGTCAAATATTTTTATCATCCTTAATTTCCATAAATACAAAATACATTATTTAATTTAGATCTTGTTACTTCTACTAGCTCAAGGGCTCCCGAGGCTGGAGGCTAGCCTGGAGAGTTCCTGTACTCTAGTAGTTCGGGTCCACACTCTCTGTACATTGACCCCCCCCTCTCTCTACACTGTACAAGGCTGCGTACCATCGCTGGCTGGAGACAATGGTCACTGCAGCAGACGTTATGATACCGCTACTAATTGCCGGCTATCCACTGACATTTCAGAGCCGCAGTCGCTGTTGCAGGATTGATTGTAGTCCTGGAAGTCAGTGGCTGTTGTGTTGTTGTTATAGCCATCTTCCTCGTTGCTGTCGTACTGTTCGTGGATGTCATCGATGAGATCGGCGTGTTGGCTGTCATTGCCGCCTATGATATCGTCTACTGGCCGAGTGAGCAGCTGTCTCTCGTACTGCTTTGGCGATAGATCTTTGGCACGGATGAATGTGTTTCTGATGAGCACGGCTTGACGGAGGCACTGCTCAGCGTCTGGTATTTTCTTCAGTTTACTCAGACTCTGCTTAAGAATCTTGGTTCTCTTCTCCTTGAATTTTTTGATCGTTTTTCTGCAGTGGTCATCGATGGGCTCGAGGAATGCTAGTTTCTTCTTCATACTGAGTAGTTTAACCATACCAGATCTGGTATACGGGAGTAACTATACGAGGCGGCGACGGCGCAGTGTGCAGTCCGGGCGCAGTGTGCAGTTTGTCCGTCTGCTCAACTTGCCAGCGTGAAATAGTTGCAGTGTAACTCAATTACCAGCTGGCCAAGTTCCGACTGTCCAGTTGATTCTGTAAGAAATTAAAGACAATTGTTACACACCCGCCGCCGCTGCTGTCTCGGAGCACAAGTTGAAACATAAACGCCCATTGTGTGGCGAGGCAAGGAGGCAGTCTCCCTGCCTCAACTTTCTTAGCTTCAACACTTCCGCTGCGCACCACGGTCTATTGTTATCTCTGCTCTGACGCGTGTGACTGCACTGTCAGGGAGTAAAAACCGCGGCATTACGTCACGCCCGGCCGACTCCCTTTCATTACTCATGCATATTTTTCCAAATTACCAGCAACAGTGAAACCATGATCATAAATGACACATGCTTCACCAAAAAAAGTCAAAGCTGCTCAGAAAGAGATGCACCACAGGGGGCCTGCTGCTGCTGACCGAAGAATCCAGAACTAGTCATGAACTGTAGATGGTCACCTCTTCCAATAGATGTAGTACTGGTGACTAACGCTCTCGGCAGCACTGCTGACTAACGCTCTCGGCAGTGGTACATGCTGCTAGCGGTTATGAAATGGCACATCTACCGCCGAGGTCGAAGTTGTCGTCGTTCAGTTACTATCAATGCGCAGTGACTCATCCATGATGCCCTATATCCATCATTACTAAGCAGCGTGATATACAGCTAACCAACCTCAACCCTGCATGATAGTACATGATAGTTGAGACTGATAGACGGAGGTGTAAGTTACAGAACACTATCTACGATGTACTTACAGCAGCGGTTAGTTCCTGGTGGAGTTGGCACTATCCGTATTGTGGAGACAGCAGTTCGGCTCGTGAGTGATGGTATCTGCTGCTGTAGTCTACTGTGCTGTAACAGAGTTGTGGTTAAGTGGTAGCGATGCTATCCGGTCAGAGAAACGCGAAGTGTGGACTTGTTGGCTTGGTGTCAGCCTGCGCAATGATGTACGTAGATTGCAGCAACACTTCACAGCTGATCGCTTTGTTCGTTATTGCGCCCCTGAGTAGGCTGGCATAAGTTGTTGATATTAGCCAATCAGAAGCCAATATCGTGAACAACCTTCGTTGATTGAATGAAGGCCGTTTGTGCACTGACGACTCTATACACGGCTCGATGTAAACAAAACACTGACACAACGTGACGATCCGTGCATTCCCATTGGCCAGTTGGTCGGGCCGTCCCATCACGCTCCGAACAGTTCCAAGTTTTTAATGACCAACGGAATTCCACAGAATAATAAAACTTTCCAACGTATCATCGAATGGCTCTGCCATGAATCGGCTTCCCTGTGGCCGGTAAAAAGCTGTGACAACTGGCTAGCACACTGGGAACATTGTACACTACTACATTGTACACTACTACATTGTACACTACTACATTGTACACTACTACTACTACTACTACAGCAGAAGGAATCTGCCTTGAGCCAATGCTGTATTGGCTCAATCTCCGACTTTCCATCCCACAAACACCTCATGACCCGCTCACTGTTTTAGGCTGAGGGCAGGAAGCTGTTCGCGGCGGCCAGGGACGGTGACCTGCAGGCAGTCATTGATCAAAACAGAATCAACTACCAGGACATGGACGGCCAGACAGTGCTGCACAAGGCGGTGGCGCACTCGCAAACAGCCGTAGTTGAGGTGATATGCAAATATCGGCCTGTGCTAAAGAGCATATGCGACAACGTGAGTAATCGTGGGCAGCCCTGCGTTTCTTGTCCTGATGCCAAAGCGACACTGTATTGTAGATGTGAATACTGTCATAGATAACTGTGCAGGTGCTTGCAAGGTGCCCTGCTAGCGAGAGCACACTGCCGCTGCACACGCGATAGCTGCCTCACAGTATAAACACATAGCTGGCTGTATCTATCAGAGTTGATTAACCTGGAGAGTGCGAACAACGCTCGGGTATTTGATTTCACGTGCTGTTTAAACACGTAGCGATTGCGTATTCGATTCCTGCTACGAAGCTTCTTAAATGCTACGGAGTATGAAGTCTATAAATCCCTGGTATTGGGGGTCAGGTACATGTGGGAGGCCGTGTCAACGACAGCCCGCAGTGAAAGAAGTGTGTGATTATAGGTAGAAGTTAGCTGATCTACAGTTGAATGACCCTCTCCCTGTCACTCTAATGTACTGTAACTAGGATATTGAACTGCCTGCTGCTCGGTGCAGTGCAGTGACCGCTGGCAACACACTATCTGCGATGGCTGCGCTGTGGCCAGGGCCAGTGGCTAGGGCGGTTCCCTACTCCACTATTAGAGACTTATGTTCGAGTACGACATTAATATAACACTTTGAAGTGCCAGACTGGTACTGTCTTCATCTGTCTCCATTTTAAATTCACATTTATCTAGAGCTCTGTCTCTCTGTCCGTAGTTACTTCCCTCTCCCCACCTCTCCCACCTCTCTCTCCCCACATCTCTCCCTCCCCCCCATCTCTATAAGCATTGGTAGCTGTAGGTCCTCTGCTGCTGTTCTATGAATAAGTTTCATATTTTACAGGACGGCCGTTACCCACTGCACTATGTGTACCTACATGAGGAGAGTGCTACAAGAGATAGCATGGTAGCTTCTCTCTTAGCCAGTAATCCTGATCGCTATGAGTTCACTCCTGATAAGGTGATCACTCCCCCCTCCGTCCACAGTTTTACCTGCGCTTACTCTCCTTATTTTTACCTACTGTTAGCTGAACTGTTGATAATGATGGATGTTATGGAAGGGACCCTCTTTTCCGCTTTTTTGCGTTGATGGAGACTGGGGAATTGCGGTAGAGGAGAGGGGCTTGAAGTGTACCATTAATGCAATTACAGCCCCTAACTAATCTTCTTTTCCCCAGGATGGACTAAACCCGGCTGATTATATCAGCCTTGGCCAGGCTCGCCGCAAACGCCTGCTCACCTCTCTGCTGCTCTGACACTGCACTGGCTGCAGCGATGCCCCTATCACCGGCTCACTGCACAGCACCTGCAGCAGTCTGCCATCTAGGGTCGCCACTACCCTCATCATCTCAGCAGCTGCTACTCCCAGTGACAGAGTGCTCTGTGGACCTGCCGCCCCAGTACTGTGCTCTAATATTATTATTGTTCCTGTTGGTACGTTGTCACTGCGGGAGACATCTGGCCCACCGGCTGGCTTTGTCTTACTTGTCAAAAGAGAGACTAATTAAGAGCTGTTAAGGTATTCAGAAGATTAGAAGAGTGAAGTTTGTGAACTGTCTAGGTCATAATCCTCTATTTTGGTACTGTAAATCCTGCAATTATCACAGGCTGTCACTGAGCGACTGGAGAAGTGAGTTCAGCTCTACAGTGACAGTAGCTGGGAAAGTCAGGCATATTTTATAGATCTGTGAAGATGCTAATCCACATTCTTTCTTCAAGGGCGTTAATTATGAATGATGCTGCTTGATAGGGGAGAGGTGATAGCCAATATCTCGATGTAATGAGGTGTCCCTAGAACATTGCTCTTCATTAAGACTTTGATTGGCCTGAAAAGGAATGTACAACGAAGACATGGCTACCCTCGCCAATCACTTTCCATGACCAAGCGACGGAGACCTGCTAATCCATCACATGTTTTATCTCTACTCCATCTCATGCGCTGCATGCATCCTGCGCATCAGTAATGGCCTGTCAAGTTTCGATTTGACTGATGCACTGGCAATGACTTGTGAATCCGTGTGCTTAACGTGACGGCAGGTAGCTATACATCAAACTCTATGCTATTGAGGGGTTGCTGATAGGGCATTCTAGCTGTAGGATTGGAGTAGAGTGTTAAAAGCAGGGCTTGTGGGTTGTTACCACCCTCCCCCCACCCTGGGCCTCCAACTGACAGATAAAGAGGGTGGACCTACGTACAAATACAAACACAGCTGACACGGTGTTGAGGGAGATGCATACTACAGATGGGGCTACATTGCGCAGCTGCTGTGTGCACGTGGCGCAGAGTACTGCTGTCAACATGCCGGCATATCCTTATTATAGAGATCCCCTCATTTCCTGATACGAGCAACAATAAACTACTTAGTGATCATTCCTTATCCATGATCCAGTTGGTGACCCGATGGCTGATAAGAAAGCACCTGCATACCGTCATCACTGCATACTTACTGTACATTCCCTATCGGCTCAGAAATAGTCTGTGAATTTTATGACCCTGGTTTAAATTTATCAGTTGCAGCAGAGTTGCTGGTTGCAGTACAAAGTTGCTGATTGCTGGTGGCAGTATAGAGTAGTAGTTGCCAGTTGCAGTACATAATTGATGATTGCTGGTGGCAGTACAGGGTTGCCGATTTTTTAAACGGAATGGAGTTGACGAGAGAGATAGAGACGGCTGATGAGAGGACTTCTTGTGTAAACTTGAATATAAGATAAAAAATGCATGTAATATAATAAGACCTATATAATAAGACCGGATATCACTAAGAAGTAGAAACTGTAAGTAGAGTGTAAGTAGGGTGTGAGAGTTGAGATTTCAATGTCTGCTGTAACATATGCTTGCAGCAGTGAGTGACCAGTAAAACCTATATGTACCAATCTAACTAGTTATACATCTGATGTCATGGAGTCGCTGTCTGCTGATGTCATGGAGTTGCTGTCTGCTGAAGTTCGTTAACTGATGGCTCCCTTTCCCGATAAATTCTGAACGTGAGAGAACACTTCACTTTTGGATCCTTGACCTTGAGAGGTTAACGTCGTTGTCTCGTCCGTTCTGTCGTCACCTAGAATATAGAGCCAGCCTCAAGGCACAGCCACTCAGACGTCACGTTACTGTGACATTTCAATACAAATTGGCGTCCTTCCCACCAGCAGATGGGAGACGCGTTATCACGACTCCATTTATCGATATTTAAGCGTAATTGACTCTACCTTCCACATGCCGAAGCCTGACAGACGAGGATACTGCGGTGAGCTCCACAGTCTCATCGGCCTCTGAGCCTACGCATCAACACAAACAGAATAGTTCGGGACAATCATTGATGGCGTCATGGAGTGTCAGGAGAGGAGGCAGCGATGATTTACCCTCGACGACGCTGCCTTCTGCACTCTGCTTGTGTGATGGAGCGTAGAAGATCAGCATGCTCATGACGTAGACATTCCACAGGCCATAGACACCTATTAGTTATAACCAGCAGCTCACACACACTCGCTCCCAATAGATACCCTGCCACTGCGCCGCCACTTAGGCCAGTCAATCGAGCGGCAGAGCCTCGTAGTGCAAGAAAAGGTCATTAATGCGTGCGGACACTACAGGTTGACTTTCATGCGTGCCGACCGCAGGTGATATAACAGTCTAGTCGATGTAACGGAACGGGAGAAAATCCATATTCAAGATGTCAACACCCTGGCCACGTTGCTGCTCGTGAGCGCCGCACCTCGGAGGATGCGTCAAGACGCTTCACATTAATTACTACTTACCGAGCTGAAAGGCCGAGCTGACTTCGAACTGCTCCATGATGGCGTAGCCTCCGTCTTCGTCCTCCTCATCAAAGTCGTGGGCGTCAAAGTCCCACTTCCAGCGGCTCTCGTACACTTGGCCGAGCGAGAACGCCGTCACGGTAAACAGTCCGCACACAGACGTGAATATGAGCATGAAGAAGAACCTGTATATAAGACTCTACAAGGGAGAGAGAGAACCGTGCCAGAGTTCTGATCGGAAGGCGGGTGAAGGTGGGCGGATGGCTAGAGTTCTCTAACACCTTGTAGTGAATTCGTAGACTCCTAGTCATGCTGGTAAATAGGCCTCTCTTCTTCCACACGTTGTACAGCGTCTTGATGACAAATATTTGCAGAATGATGATGTAGATGACGCCGGCTGCTATAGAGATGCCGATAAACGCTTTACCCAGCATCGTACCCTGAGGGGTGGACCAGAGTGAGAAGAACGGATCAGCGATCCTCATGCCCCTGAAATATGAAATATGTCCTATTTACAGAGCTTACACAGGCCTTACATGCTGGTATGAGATAGACTGAGGAGCTGCGGTAAGGATCGCAGTAAATGGCAGAGGTGGGTGTGAGACTGGCGAGTTGCTGTAACGAGAATGATGGGGGCGAGTGGGCAGCCACATACCTCTCACACAGGTCAAACAGCAACATCAGAGAGCTGGCGAGACCGACTGATACCAGATGCTTCCAGTAGCTCCTCCACTGGCCTCTCTTCACGTCATCCTAGAACAAACAGCCTGGCCGCGTGGCAGCTGACATCACTTGGCATGTCACGTTCCAAGACGCTGCCGTCACACACACTTACCAACATGTGCTCTCCGATGAATATCAGCCAGTAGGCAAGGATGATGGTGAGGAAGACGCCCTGTCTGATATCGCTCCAGAGGAGCATAAATGGCATCTTGACGACGAATACAAACCAGTCGACTGGAACTGCAGTAGACAGAGAGACCGAGGTGAAGGATGCATCAAAACAGAACGTGACATTCGCAGCAAGATAAGATGCTGTCACAACAAGACAGATGACATCGACACGGCAGCCATACTTACAGTTCATGATGATCGTAGCACAGGCGAGCGCGAGAAGCATTCTATAAAATATATCAGTTCACATGAGAACACAACTCCCACACTAGAGGCCACCGACGCATTGGTAACGGAGAGCAAAGTTCAGGCAAAGTTTGTGTCAAAGAAATCTCAGGATACCCGTGACTAGTTTCCTACTTACTTTTCGAGTAGAACAGGGGAACGGTTTAGAGTGGCGACCCGTTTCCAGTTCCAGATGGTGAGCGGGAGAACCATGGCAAAGCAGACAGTCTTCATGATGAGATAATAGTACGTGAAACCGCCAGTCTGAGCAAACCACTGTCAGCGTCAATAAAAACAATATGAAACCGACAAGACTCCAGACGAGACGGAGCTAATGTCACAATCGGGAGTTGTCATACCACGAGTTCTACTTCGCTCAGCTGACCAATCTTCATGTTGTGTCCGGTATCGAGGTTTGGCGGCATCATGACATTGACCAGGTATTTCCTATAGTGCATGTGACCGATCTCGAACAGGTCTACCATCTCGCAGTCATAGTGGTAGCCGTCGCCTAGCTGCAGATAGAATTATAACCAGTAGTTACAACTGGGTCAATGACTGTGGGTCAGTAACGCCGGTTACCAGTCAATGACCTTGTGAGGCTCAGTGCAGTGAAGAGTTCTCTCCAATGTATCGTTGAGCAGTACAGTCCATGACTGGTCATCTGTATCCTTATAGCCGAGGAGTACATTCAGACCGAGCAACGCACCGCCATCTGAAACAGAGCACAGCCTATGAGGCAGGGGGACGGAGGGGGAGAGAGGGGGAGAGAGGGGGAAGGAAGGAGAGAGGAGGGGGAGAGAAGGGGAAGGAAGGAGGAAAAACTACGGTGAGTGAATCAGATACAGCGCCGGTACCAGTAAACAAGCTGCACTAAGCCAGCCATGTTTTAGTGTAACAGCTGACAAGTTGGTACTAACTGCATAACTGGACTACCAGCTGGTCCAGCAATAAACAAACAAGCTGCTCATTCAATATCTTTTTAGTAGCAGCTCTTTTATGACCAGGTGCTAAAGCTGAGTGAGTCACCACTTAAAACAAAGCAATTAAACTTCATAAGTACCAAGACCAGTGTGGAAGAGCAGTTGGATGTGTCTGACAGCCGACACGTATGGGACAATGTTGAATCCTAAGAACATGCAATATGGACAGGCACCAAATCAGACATGGCTTGTTCTCCCGATATGCTTTTGGCTCTAATCAGGATGGGGCAGGAAAGGGAGGGTGGGAAGATGGCATGGAAAAGAGAGGTGAGACAGGAAGAGAATGAGAGTGAAAACAGGAACGCAAGGAGTGGGAAGACAAGAAATGAAGGAGAAGGAAGACGAGGAAGGGGAGGGAAGATGAGGAAGGAGAGGGAAGATGAGACGGGAAGGAGAGGGAAGATGAGGAAGGGGAGGGAAGATGAGGAAGGGGAGGGAAGGGACAGGGCACTAATCAGTTTGAGTCTGAGGCTTGGGCAATGATAAAGTCAGCGGTAAGCAGCACTCTGACGCTGCCTGCGTTGACCTTTGAAGAACTGTACGGACAGGAAGTAAGAGATTAACTAATCATTACTGAAATTGACTTACCCAGGCCTTCATAAGCGTTGGATTCACTGTGCTCAATTTGAAATGAGAGAACAGCTACGTGGTACATGAAGCTTCGACTCATTGCAAGCTCACCTCCATCCCTCGGCAAAGGGTACTGAAAACTAAATACTATGTCCTTAGCTTGAATCTAAAAATATAAGTAAGGGTGACAAGAAATGGCACGAAAATCAAAAGGAAATTAGAAAATTATAATGATCTTACATGGCGCTCCTCTATAATTGGATCGTCTCTGCCTTTGATGACAACACAGCTCTCTGAGGCGGGCCTGGAAACATGCCACTCTTGAGACCTGTTGAGCGCACACCACGTCCCTAGCGTCACTTGTGTGTGAGTAGCTTGTGGAACTGGAATATTACATGGGAGCGTCACAGTAACCTAATTGACTGCTGCATCAGTTTAATAAGTAGCATTGACATACCTAGAATGCCACCCATAAGAAAGAAAGCAACAGATAAGGACAGAAGGAAAACCGATATTGCCACCAACTTCTTGGTACTGATATTCTCAAGAACAACTCCCGCCATGATCAGCTCAGATAGTACGGACTGTAAAATAAGAACACGTGGCTTAGTATACATGACGACCACGAAAAAGTCATTAGAGGTAACGATGGAAATTACATGTGACAGTCACTTTAATGAGGTAATATCAACGCATGCTGCCTATAATATTTGTATATGACATTCATTCTCACACATATCTAATAATATCGAATTCACACCAAATATGAAGTAAAGTTTACTAGAAAGAGTCGATCAGCAACGAGATCCGACACGCAGCAGCTCGACTGCCATTCATAAATCGCTTAGCCTGGTACCTACAAATCTGGTTTAGCTCAAAACAGGGACGATAGCGCATCACTCCACATTTATCATGCTGCATTCGCATCGACACTATCAGTTAACAGAACCACAGTTTTACGTATTACCACGATAGTACTTATATGGTCGATATCTAATATCGACATTTTTGGACTACAGACTATCTCGATTTTGTGCCCTCTTTTACCAAGAGAAGTTCATGATCTAAAGGAAAAAAGAGTGTCCAACCGAAGAAGTCTACTCTACCTACCTCATTCTAACATAAGTAATCAGCAGCTTTCATATGTCTCAGTTGCATATAATATAATATGATATTCTTTAGGTTTGAATAAAGCTCTATGGATTGAATAGGGTACTGGAAGCTTGTTCATACATGATTTTTAAGTTCGTTCTCGCCTCGCCGTGGCTGCAATGTTTTACCTTGTCATTTTCATTACTGAGTAGGCTTTAGTAGTTATTTGCATATCTTAGCTGGAAATCTCATTTTCTTCGAATGACTCTTATGGCCTAAGCTCACTTAATAGCTGCTTGGTGTAGTAACATTCGAGATAATCGGAAAGACTGAAAGGGCCATGGAGTACACACGGTATTCCAATATTCAAATCCTTGCTAATCCTACTGCACAAATTTCAGAACTCAGAAATATCGCTTGATACCGGTTATGTATTACTTGAATATTCCATATGCTGTAGGGTTTGCACATAAATTAGATCTACGGGAGTGCAGTGGGCAGAAATGGCTGACACAAAGGCCCCTATCCAATCAACAGCCGGTGCTGTTCCTATGAAGAATGATAAAGGTATGTGGCCATATTGTTGCTTATAATTCTTACTGAGGTTTTCGTGAGATATATATATCTGTCGATCTCTGAATGGTGGGGGGGGGGGGTAAAAAAGGGGGGGAGGGGGAAGATACCAAAATGGGGCGAATTGGCTTAAGGGAGGGCTATAGTGGGG
>ERZ1740065.2040-NODE-2040-length-12475-cov-5.878824_pt1 | contig 12475 bp, 14 predicted proteins | sample MGYA00581738_ERZ1740065 | MGnify/ENA primary metagenome ERZ1740065 (study PRJEB43018, sample SAMN04849749) | marine metagenome | isolation source: floating plastic debris | place: Pacific Ocean | collected 2008-09-01 | study: EMG produced TPA metagenomics... | reverse complement strand
ACGCAGGCCCGCTTCGACGTCCGGGTGCGGTTTGTAAATGAGTTTCGCATTAGGATGTGCAGCCCGCACGGCGGCCAGCAGGTCGATGTTGCGGCGTACCCCGGTGCTGCCCATTGTGACGGAGGCGTCATCTTCGACTTGTCCGACCACAAGAATGCGGTGACCGTCGGGCAGGGTTTCTGTCGCGCCCTCCAGATTATACTTGCTGACGCGCTGGCGTCGGAGTTGTCGGATCAGCGCCTGGGCGCGCAGTTCCTGATCCGGTCGCAGTTTTTCCCGCGCGGCAATGAGCTTCTCCAGTCGGCTCGGCTGGCCCGGATCGTAGTAGATACCCAGATCGTCGATCACCAGCGAGAGCGGTGGCACCAGTTCTGCACCAAGGCCGCGGGAGCGCAGAAAACCATCCTCGACACGCATCGCATCCCCGTGGCCAACCTGCGCCTTCCCGGCCCAGATCATCCAGGGCCGTTTTGTCGCGCGTGCCCGGGCAGGGTCATCTTCGAAGACAACCGGCTTTTGCTGCCCGAAGAAGTCTTGCAGCGGCGCGCGCTTCCACAGCCGCATGCCTGAGGCGACCCACCCCTTGTGGTCATCGCGCCAGGCGCGGGCCTGTGCGGCCAGCGTCTCTATCGCTCGGTCCACATCGCACAAGGTATCGTCGTAAGGGTCGTACCATTTCGGATAGAGCATCATCGCAGCGGCAAAAATCTGTGCGCGGGTGAGTTTGCGTTGACGGCGCTGCACCGGAAATTCGTCATCCGACAATCCCCACCCGACGTAGAATGGCTGCCCGAAGACCCGCGGACGGTGCCCGGCGAAGATGGCTTCGAACCCGAGTTGCGACGAAACTGTATAGACGCCGACCGCGCCTTCGAAGAGCGTCCAAGGGCTGATCGGGTCCGTCAGGAAGCGCACGCGATCAGAAAGGTCCTGATCTTCGAAGTATCCTTTTCGAAATCCGGCCACCGTTTCGGGATGTGTCTTGATCAGAATGGGCGCGCCGGGGTGTTCCTCCTGCGCGACAAAGAGCATCTCCAGAAAGCGGTTGCGGTCCGCGCCGCAGGCCGTCACCGACGCATCGCCGCGCGTCTGATCCAGAACCAAAACGTACCCGGGGGGCAGGGGGGGAAAGGTGGGGTCCACCGCGCTGAACTTGGTCAGATGGGCTTCCTGCATCCGGGCGATGGCACCACGCGCCGTGTTCAGCAGCGCCGTATCATCAAGAGGATGCGTTGCCAGCAGGTTTTCCAGATCCGACGGGCCGGAGGGATCGTAGTGTACGCCCGCGTGGTCAATCAAAAGCCCGAGCGGCGGCTCACCTTCGCGCCCCGGGTGCAGGGATCGCAGCCAGGCGTCTTCTACCCGCACCAACGGACGCCCCCGATGATCCGCGACCTTTTCACCGCGATGCGCGGTCGGGCTCATGCCCCAGACCCCGACGAGATCATCCGGCCCGGGCGCGCCGATTTTGATGTCATATCCGCTGAGCGTAAGGATGCGGCGAATGCGCTTCTGCGTCAGGAAACCGCCGTTGTAAACGTATAGCCGCCGGGCAGTTTCCTCCCCGGCGGCTTTTGGGTCACGTGGCGCGCCCATGCAAGGCGTCAGTTCGCCAACTGGTCGATCGAGGCCGCAGGTCCGACAAGCGAGCCGAAGACGGCAGAGACGGCCTTGTTCCACTGCGCCAGCGGCGCTTCGGTCACATAGAGCGTGTCGCCGTCGCGGATCACGAAATCGCGGGCGACGAACATGCCGTTGGGTTCGGTCAGATCCAGCAGATAGATCATGCGTTGCGCACCGATCAGGTCATCCCGCCCGAGCACCTGCGCGGCCACTTCGGGTGGTTCGTTCCGGAAGACAAAGACGCCCGTGGCGTCAGATGTGGAGGAGACGAGACCGCCGACCTGAGCAATGGCTTCGAGCGCGGAGAGGTTCTGAGACTGGAAGGGAACGCGCGCCTGTGTGCCCGTCGCACCCAGCGCGGTGAAGGAACGCGTGTCTTCTTCGACCAGAATACGATCCCCGCCGCGCAGGGCAATGTCGAGCTCCGGATGATTGTAAAGGTCCTGGAACCAGATGCGGCTGCGTTCGGTGCCGCGAATAACGGTGATCTGTGCGATTTCCGGCTCAATCGTGACACCGCCGGCGCGGGCGAGCATCGTAGACAACGTGCGCGTTGGACGCTCGATGGCATAGACCCCCTGTCCCCCAACAGCGCCGGTCAGCGACACGGTCGAACCATCCCCCGCCTGACGCCGGACCTCGACCTGCGGATCAGGGGTCTGCTCTTCGAGTTTGGATGTAATGATGCGGCGAATGGCTTCGGGAGAATTGCCTGCCGCGCGGATCCGGCCCGCGTAAGGTACAAAGATGAAGCCGTCCCCATCCACCTGAACGCTTTCAAGCAGGGTTGCATTGCTTGCCTCCCCCGCAAGCAGCCCGTCGTCCACGTTTTCCCAGATGGTCAGGCCCAGGATGTCCCCCGGCTGAATGGTGTCGGAGCCGATCCGGGCAGACGTCTTGAAGCTTTCTGAAAACCCAAGGGCGGGGACAACCGCGATGGCGCGTGTCACCCGGTCATTCACGGCGATGACAAAGGCATCACCCTCTTTTTGAACCGAGCCCTGGTAGATCTGTCGTTTGTTGGGACCAACATGCGGCAGCCCGCACGACGCCAAGACGGCCAAAGCCGTCACAAGAGCGATGGGCCGCGCCCATCGAAAACCGGAAGTTGTCACTGCTCGGTCTCCTCGACCTATTCGAATTCTGCCTCAAATCGCCGGTTTTTCCGGACGTATTGCGCTAAAGCGTACCTTCATTGTTTTTAAAAATCCAGCATTTGCACGTTGTTGGGTCACGTCACGAGGCGAAACTGTTGCCCATGCGCCTCGGTTGGCCGCTCTTGAATCTCATAAGGATCGCGCCCCGACAGCATCAGATCGACAACGCTACGCAAAAGCTGTTTCCGTCCACGGCTGGCATAGAAGCTTCCCGGTAACTGACTGGTCTGCAACAGAAAACGGCGAAAACCCCTATAGGCTTGAGTGTCCGGGCGGGTTGGATCTGCAAAGAATGCCGCCAGCGGTTGATCGGACACCAGCTCCGGCTTGGCGTATACCGCGTCGCCGAAGGCTTTCAGCGGAATTCCCCGCCAAAGTGCTTGCTGACCTGCAGTTGAATTCACCGTGACGGCACTCCTGGCCTCATCAAGGATGCCGGCGAGTTTCCCGCCCCGAAGGTAATGCACCCGTTTCGAGATGCCGTGTTTGCGCGCAAGGCGGCGGATGTCGCGGCGCAAAGGCACGCGCCCATCTTCGAGCGGGTGCGCCTTGAAAACGAGATGGTGATAGGGCGGGGCACCGCTGGCAAATTGCGAGATCACGAGGTCGAGGAACTCGGATTGCGTGCCAAAAGGCGCGTGCATCTGGAAGGCGCTGTCATGCTCCAGCTGCAGCAGCGCGAGGTGATAGGCGAACCCGCCGCGTTGCAGGCGAAAGGTGGCGAGACGGCGTTCGAGCGCCTGAAATGGCATCAGCAGCAAGCGCTTGAGGTAGAGTTGGAATTCCTGCGTCACATGGAGTGATCTGTGGGAGCGGAACCGGCGATACCGCTGGTTCAGCATCATTACAAACCCATGATAGAGCGCGCCGTAGAACACATGTTGCCGCATGTCACCCCAATGGCTCGGCGGGACAGGCGGATCCAGCGTGCCCTGCGCCTGGGCGTCGCGCATGGCGCTCAGCGGCATATCCATGAGCGGCGAATGCCCGTTCGATCCGCCCAGTTCGTAACTGACCCAATAGGGGCGCAGGTATCCTTCCTCGAAGACATGGACCCTGATGTTGCGCTTGCGCGCCTCGGCAACCGCGCTCGCATGCATCCAGCGGGTATCGCCATAAAGGACGATATCGGTAACCGCCTGATCTGACAGCAGATTGGCCAGAAAACGCGGCCATGCGTCCCGATCCCCGCGGTAGGGAAGGTAGCTGCGCCGTTGTGGCCAGAAGACACTGTCGCCGCTGTTGAAACCGACACGCCTGACGGTGGCCCCGGCAGCTTGCAGTCTTTTGCCGAGCTGAAAGAAGAATGGTCCATGTGGGCCCTGAAGGAACAGGAAGACACGGTCGCGGTGTTGGAATGGAGGTGGTTCGGACAGGGGTTTTGTCACACGTGCGGTTCACTCTTTTCTGTCACCCCGCCCGAGTTATGGCATTTTGCACCTCTTGCGGCAAGCGCGGGGACTTGTCAGCATCGGATTGCGCGGCTAACTCCGAAGCAGACCGGCAAGAGAGGACCCCATGTTCACAGGCATCATCACCGACATCGGCACGATTTCCGACCTCACCCAGGAAGGGGATCTTCGGGTGCAGATCAAGACGGGGTATGACACGTCATCCATCGACATCGGGGCATCCATTGCGTCGGATGGGGTGTGTCTGACGGTGGTCGATCTCGGCCCGGGCTGGTACGCGGTACAGGGCAGCGCAGAAACCGTGAGCAAGACCAATCTCGGCGCCTGGACTGTCGGCGGGCGGGTCAATCTGGAACGTGCTCTGCGGGTGGGCGATGAACTGGGTGGGCTTATTGTCTCCGGTCACGTCTATGGCGTGGCGGAGGTGATCTCTGTCTACGAAGAGGGGGACAGCACCCGTGTCGTTCTGCGTGCGCCCAGCGATCTGGCGCGTTTCATCGCGCCGAAAGGATCGGTTGCGCTGAATGGCACGTCGCTGACGGTGAATGAGGTGGACGATTTGGACTTCGGGATCAACTTCATCCCGCATACCAAACTGGCGACGACCTGGGGTGACGTGGCGGTCGGAGACAAGGTCAATCTGGAGATCGATACGCTTGCCCGTTACGTTGCGCGCCTTGCAGAAATGAACAGCGGCTGAGCGCGGGGGACATCTGGTCAAGCCCCCGAGGCTGCGATATGAGCCTGCCCATGTGGAATGAAAGGCACGCGCGCCATGAGCTTTGAAACCCCCGGGCCCATCGAGACCGATCTGCGCGCGAGGATTGCGCCGATCCAGGAGATCATCGAGGACGCGCGGCAGGGCCGCATGTTCATCCTTGTCGATCATGAGGATCGTGAAAACGAAGGGGATCTGGTGATCCCCGCGCAATTCGCCGATGCGGCTGCGATCAACTTCATGGCCACCCATGGGCGTGGCCTGATCTGTATGCCCCTGACAGCCGAGCGCGTTGAAACGCTTGGGCTGCCGATGATGGCGGTGAACAACTCTTCCCGCCACGAGACCGCCTTCACCGTGTCGATCGAAGCCCGGGAAGGCGTCAGCACGGGGATTTCCGCTGCTGATCGGGCGCTGACCGTCGCCGTGGCGATCGACGAAGACAAAGGGCAGGCCGACATTGCGACCCCCGGGCACATCTTCCCGCTGCGGGCGCGTCAGGGCGGGGTGCTGGTGCGTGCAGGCCATACCGAGGCCGCCGTCGATATCAGCCGCCTGGCCGGCCTGCATCCCTCGGGCGTGATCTGCGAGATCATGAAACCGGATGGTGACATGGCACGGCTGCCGGATCTGGTCAGCTTTGCCGAAGAACACGGGCTCAAGATCGGGACCATCAGTGACCTGATCGCCTACCGGCACAAACACGACAATCTGCTTCGGCTGCGTGACGAGCGTATGGTGACCTCTGCCTATGGCGGAGAGTGGCACATGCGCGTCTTTGCCGATGAGATCACCGGCACCGACCACGTCATGCTGAGCAAGGGCGATATCGCGACCGACGCGCCGGTGCTGGTCAGGACACATGCGCTCAACGCCCTGGAAGACGTTCTTGGGCTTGGGCCGAGCCCGGCGGATGAATTGCCTCGGGCGATGGAAATCATCGCCGAAGAGGGGCGCGGCGCGGTGTTGCTCTTTCGTGAACCGCACCCCAAGTTGCGTCTGGACGGGGACGAGGACGAGGGCCCCCGGACCATCAAGCGCACTGGCGTGGGGGCGCAGATCATGTCGACCCTTGGCCTCAGCGATCTGATCCTGCTGACCGACAGCCCGCAGACGAAATACCTCGGTCTCGAAGCCTATAATCTTTCCATCGTGGGCACCCGCCCGATCACCAAGGAGTAGCGCATGGTCGCCAATGAACAGCATTACGTCCTGCCGCGCCCGACCTTCGACAAACCGGTGAAAATACTCATTGTAGTCGCGCCCTACTACAAGGACATCGCCGACAATCTCGTGGCGGGCGCCAAAGCCGAGATCGAGGCGGCGGGGGCCGACTGGGATCTGGTGGAAATGCCCGGTGCACTCGAAGTCCCCACCGCCATCGGCATTTCCGACCGACGCAGCAATTTCGACGGCTACGTGGCCCTTGGCTGCGGGAGCCGGGGGGAGACGACACATTACGAGACGGTTTGCAACGACAGCAGCCGCGCCCTGCAATTGCTGGGGCTGCAGGGGCTGTGCATCGGCAACGGCATCCTGACCGTGGAAAACCGCGCTCAGGCCGAGGTGCGCGCAGATGTAGACGGACAGAACAAAGGCGGCGGCGCGGCGGCAGCGGCCTTGCATCTGGTGGCAATGGCCCGTAAGTGGGCGTCCCAATCGAAAGGCATCGGGTTCAAACCTGCAGGGCAGGATACGCTGATCGCCGGTTCAAACGACGGAACCAAAACCGCATGACATCGCTGCATGGCAATCTCTCCGGCAATCAGCGCCGGAAAATGAAATCCGCCGCCCGGCTCTACGCGGTGCAGGCGCTTTTCCAGATGGAGCACTCCGGGCAGACCGTCGAGGCGGTGAGGTCAGAGTTTCTCGATCACCGGTTTGGCGCCACCTATGACGGTGATGAGATGCTGGACGGGGACATGGCGCTTTTTGGCGAGGTGCTTGAACAGGCAGTGAACTATCAGGCGCCCATCGACCAGATGACCGACCGTGCTTTGGTGGCGAAATGGCCGCTGGGTCGGATCGATCCGACCCTGAGGGCGCTTTTTCGCGCTGCGGGTGCGGAAATGCAGGACAAGCAGACCCCTCCCAAAGTTGTGATCACCGAATATGTCGATGTCGCGCGGGCCTTTTTCCCCGACGGCAAGGAGCCGAAATTCGTCAACGCCGTGCTGGATCACATGGCACGCGAGGTCCGACCAGAAGCTTTTTGAAACCCCGCGCGTTTGCGTTACGTTGCGCCTAAAGGAGATGCCCATGCCACGAGTCGTCAGATTATACGTGAGAAGCGCGATCACCGGGTTTGCCGTTGCCGGGGTCTTCGTAGTCCTTGTTTTATGGCTGAATATCGCGAATCTCGGGCACCTTGTGTCCACCTCTGATATGGCGATTGTGGCGGTCCTTGCCTTTTGGATCCTGAACGGGATCGTTTTCTCGGGCGTACAATTCGCATGGGCGATCACGGCAGTTGCCGCACAAGAGGACGGCCGGGGTGGCGGTGATCACGGGCCGCGTCAGGGTGTGCCCGTTCTGGTTGCGGCAAAGGATCGCAAATTGGCCCGTTAGCGCTATTTTACGCCAAATGCCTCTGGACATTCTCGGTTTAGGTGCCATCTTTTACATCAAAGGAGATCAGCAATGCTTGATTACATTCTTCGTTTGATCCGCGGCGCCTTTTTGCAGCCTCAGCGCAACGAACTGCTGATTCCCGTGCGCGTCGAGAAGAAGCACCCGCTGCACAAGCGTCGCTAAGAGCATTCAACAACATCAGGTTTGGTGCGGGCTGGTTGTGTGACGGGCCCGCTACATCCGTTTGGTATTTATTCCCGAGGACCTGTATATACAGGTGGGCGCCAGGTAACTTGGCCAGGGCCAGGACAGAGCCAGCTCCCTCGGATTTGCTTAAGGCCACTGGAACGTAACCAGTCACGCGAAGAGCAGCACCCGTCACCCAGTGCACTTAGTCTTCAGCCCGGTCAGGCACAAGGGCAGCACACCCGGTTCCAGAATATTCTTGATCGATGTTCTTGATATGTTCATATTGAACATATGGCGCATGATGATCTGCAGACATTCCAACCAGGCCAGCTTCTGGCGCGCGGGGTTGCACGTCTTTTGTCTGGCTACGGCTTTGTCAGCGTCGAGGAACTGGTGCCCGCCCGCGGTTTGCGCGTTGACGTCATGGGCCTGGGTCCCAAGGGCGAGATCTGGGTGGTCGAGTGCAAGTCTAGCCGTGCGGATTTTCAATCCGACCACAAATGGGATGGATACCTGGAATGGTGCGATCGGTTCTTCTGGGCGGTAGATGCGCAGGTCCCCTCCGAATTGCTGCCATCTGAGACGGGTTTGATCATCGCAGATGCTTATGGTGGCGAGGTGATCCGCATGGGACCGGAGGAGAAGCTGCCCGCCCCGCGGCGCAAGGTCATGGTTCAGAAGATTGCAACAACCGCCGCGCGGCGGTTGCATGGCCTGCGAGACCCGGAAATGGCGGCTGAGTGGATCTAGCCGCGTTTCGGTCTCATGTTGCGGGCCCGGTTGGCTGCGGCGGTGATTTCATCAGCGATCTCTTCAGCATCGTCGGGTGAAAAATCCATGGGAATTTCAACTCCTTCCGACTCGATGTAAATGCGCACCATGCCCTTGTCGGTCGGCCCAATCTGAAGGCTCGCTTCGATCTCTTTTTCGGTGTCGATGCCCATTCCCAGTCTCCTGCTTGAAGTGGAAGCATCGCTAGCCTGCGCCGACTTGAAACGCAAGCTGCCATGCGGTTTGGTGATGTCATGGAAAATGTGACAATTCGGCAGTTCACCTCTGATGATCGCGATTGGCTGGTGGCCCAACACGGTGAGCTCTACGCGAAAACAGAAGGGTTCGATGCCAGTTTCGGCGTGCTGGTCGCCGAGATTCTGGATGACTTTATTGCGGGCCATGACAGCCGGTCTGAGCGGGGATGGGTGGCAGAAGAAAACGGCCTGCGGCTGGGGTCGATCTTTTGCGTCAGGCTGTCTGAAACCACTGCCAAGCTGCGGCTGTTTCTGCTGGTTCCGGAGGCGCGGGGCAAAGGGCTTGGCAAACGGTTGCTGGCAACCTGCATGGGGTTTGCGGAGGACTGCGGCTATGACGGCATGCAGCTTTGGACGCATGAAAGTCACGCCGCGGCCTGCGCGCTCTACAAGGCCACGGGATGGTCTCTGGATAGCGCGAAACCCGTCCATTCCTTTGGTCAGGACCTGGTGGAGCAGAGCTGGAGCTATCGGTTCTAAGCCTCTTGCAATCTGCAAACCGGGCGGATAAATCCAAGGCAGTGCCGCCTTAGCTCAGTTGGTTAGAGCGCCTGATTGTGGATCAGGAGGTCCCCCGTTCGAGCCGGGGAGGTGGTACCACCATCCAATTCTGACAGGTTGTGAAAAATCCGGTTTGGACGTTGAAGCCCCAGAGAAACTGGCGCGCTCAGAGCACGATGCTCAGCAGCAGGGGCAGGGTGATCACCGACAAAAGCGTCGAGACAACGACCAAGCCGGCGACAGCCGGTGCATCGGCGCCGTATTTCTCTGCAATCAGATAGCTGGTGACCGCCGCCGGTGCTGCGAATTGCAGCACAAGTATGCCAAAGGCCACATGGGGCAGGTCGAACCAGATCCCAAGGCCCCAGCCGATGCAGACGCAGAGCGAAATCTTGGCCAGCGCGATCCACAAGGACCGGCCAAAGTTCTGCGGCGTCAACCGGGCCACGGCAACACCGAGCGTGATCAGCATCAGCGGAATCGCCATCTGGCCCAAGAGCGACAGCGTGTTGGTCACAACTGGCGGGGTCTGCCACCCTTGCCAAAGAAACAGCGCTCCCAAGAGTGTCGCGCCGACCATCGGTTCCTTGAACATCGTTAGGGGCGAATTTGTCCGCGCGACTGTCCAGACCCCGAAGGTAAAGGCAAAGATGGACGAAATTGCAAATACCACGACCGCGTATCCCAACCCTTCGTCTCCATAGGCAAAAAAGGCCAGTGGCAGGCCGATATTGCCTGTGTTGCCCATGAAGATCGGCGCGAGATAGGTGCGCAGTTCCAGCCCCGTCAACCACACAAGCACCCATGCGCCAAGGGCTGCCAGCGCATATCCGGCCGTCGCCGCCAGGCTGATCTGCGACAGGGATTGTGCCGGAATTTCCGTTTCCATCAGGGCCACGAAGATGAGCGCGGGCACGGCCAGCGTCATGGAGAGGCGGGTGACAAACTGCACCCGGTACTCAAACCCGAGGCGTACCCAGAGAAATCCCATCCCCGCCAGCAGGAAAACCGGCGCGGTGATCTCAACGACTTTCAGGGCGAGGTCCAAAGTGGTGCCTTACATGACTTGCGGTGAAGCTCCGATACCCCTCCTAGGGGCAAACACGCCTCTTTCCAACCGCGATTGTATTCTCCGGGCTCACTCCACCGATATCGTCTGACGGAGCTGACCGGTCACCCGATCGAAAATCAGGATTTCATCCGCGTCGGTTACCACACCGTACCAATCCGGCCCTTGGGTAAAGCTGATCGCCCTGGCGTTGCCGGGCAATGTGATTGCCTCAGGCAAATCGGGGGGAGGAGCATTGAATCGCATGACAATCAGGGCGATGATCAGTATGACACCGCCAAGCATTGTGGCGGTCAGCACCGTCACCAAACGCCGCAGAAACCGCAGGTTGGCAGGCTCTTGCGCTGCGTCATCCGGGTTCACTTCAGGGTTATCCATGCCACTCCGCCAAATCCGCTTTACCATCGACGACATGCCGCCGCCGCGCCTTGATAAGGCGCTTGCCCGCGATGCGCCAGTGGCGGCCGCGCTGTCGCGGACACGTCTGGGGCGGTTGATCTCGGACGGGGCAGTGCGTGTCGATGGCGATGTTGTGCGCGATGCAAAGGCCCGGATCAGCGCAGGCGCGGACGTCGTGATCGATATTGAAGAGGCGCAAGACAGTCATATTCAACCCGAAGACATTTCGCTGGATGTGGTTTTCGAGGACCAGGATGTGATTGTCGTGAACAAACCCGCCGGTATGGTGGTTCATCCGGCACCGGGTACGCCGTCGGGCACTTTGGTGAATGCGCTGCTTGCGCATTGTGGCGATGACCTCTCTGGTGTTGGCGGCATGAAACGGCCCGGCATCGTGCACCGGATCGACAAGGACACTTCCGGTCTTCTCGTCGTCGCAAAGTCGGATGCGGCGCACCACGGTCTTGCCGCACAGTTTGAAGCGCATTCGGTGGAGCGGTATTATCAGGCTCTGGCCTATGGGGTGCCCGATGCAAACGACCCGCGATTGCGTGGCATCAAGGGCGCCAGTTTCGAGCCGGGAAACATCCTCAAGCTCACCACGCAACTGGCGCGACACAAAACCGACAGGCAACGGCAGGCGGTTCTGTTTCAGGGTGGGCGGCATGCGGTGACCCGGGCACGGACGGTCGACCGGTTTGGCTCCCCTCCGGTCCTGGCCCTGATGGAATGCTGGCTGGAGACGGGGCGTACGCATCAGATCCGCGTGCATCTTGCCCATGCAGGTCACGGGCTGGTGGGAGATCCGACCTATGGCGGCAAGCGCAAACTCGCCGCCAGGGCGTTGAGCGATGACGCCGCCGAGGCGGTGCGGGCCTTTCCGCGGCAGGCCTTGCATGCAGCGGTTTTGGGGTTCGAGCATCCGATCTCGGGGCAGGGTATGCGGTTCGAGGCCCCCTTGCCACCGGATATGAGCGATCTGCTTGCCGTGATCCGGCGGTCTGACACAAATCGCAAGCCTGCGTGAGCGCACTGTCATGTGAAGTGTTAACGCTGGCACTTCGTGTCAGTCTTTCGTTAATCGAGTGTCTGTAGTGTTTCCGTTAACATTTTCAGGTGCGCTGACTTGAACTGATCAGTTCAGCCCTTACATTGCATGTTAAGCCCTTAAACATTGGGAGGCTCCGATGGCAAATTATGCAAATCTACCGGCTCCGACGCCCGAAGGCGGATTGAACCGTTACATGCAGGAAATCCGCAAGTTCCCCCTTTTGGAGCCAGAAGAAGAATACATGCTGGCCAAACGGTGGGTCGAGGAGCAAGATACTGATGCTGCTCATAAAATGGTGACGTCTCACTTGCGTCTGGCGGCCAAGATCGCGATGGGATATCGCGGATACGGGTTGCCGCAGGCCGAGGTTATCTCGGAGGCGAACGTAGGCCTGATGCAGGCCGTGAAGCGGTTTGACCCTGAAAAAGGCTTCCGTCTCGCCACCTATGCCATGTGGTGGATCCGCGCGTCGATTCAGGAATATATCCTGCGCAGTTGGAGCCTTGTGAAACTCGGCACCACATCGGGACAGAAAAAACTGTTTTTCAATCTGCGTAAGGCGAAAAACCGCATCGGTGCGCTGGAAGAAGGCGATCTGCGGCCCGAAAACGTGACCCGTATTGCCACCGATCTTGGGGTGACCGAAGACGAAGTCATTTCCATGAACCGGCGCATGTCGGGCGGGGACGCGTCGCTCAACGCAACCGTCGGGTCCGAAACCGAAGGCGCCATGCAGTGGCAGGACTGGCTGGAAGAT
>ERZ1740065.2039-NODE-2039-length-12477-cov-11.357189_pt1 | contig 12477 bp, 10 predicted proteins | sample MGYA00581738_ERZ1740065 | MGnify/ENA primary metagenome ERZ1740065 (study PRJEB43018, sample SAMN04849749) | marine metagenome | isolation source: floating plastic debris | place: Pacific Ocean | collected 2008-09-01 | study: EMG produced TPA metagenomics... | reverse complement strand
CCACCCCCCCCTCAGCCATGACTCCACTCACCCTCAGCCATGTCTCCACCCACCCTCTGCTATGACTCCACCCACCCTCTGCCATGGCTCCACTCTGACACATTACTAGCGGACTCCTCTGTGACAACTTTCAGGTCATGAGAACCACTGTCTGAGGGCTTCTGTTATGAAATGTACACGCAAGTTAGAGATTGATCTTGGATAATATGAAAGGTCTCACACCTTTGAACTGGTCCATGTAGTTACCGAATATTCCGGCAGCAGTTGATCGATGTTCCATGGTCAATTCATAGGCAAGCGACATCTTTATATCATTTGCACTGTCTTCGGCCTCTGAAAACATTCATACACTCATCATCGACAAATTCCCCACTCAGTTAACGCAGTTGGATGTCTGTTATGCTCTACTGCTTTTCATAGGATAGCGTAGGACGCAATGCCTAGCTCCTACCGCTGTCAGTTCTATACCTACTGTACGCATTTGCACCTGTATCATTGTACAACTATTGCAGTTTCCTTGCAAGAGTGTTTATGAGCGTTCGAAAAACCATGCAATCCTTTCCTTTGGAAGTTGTTCTAGAGCTCTCGGCGTGTCTCAGTTAATAATGGCGACAAACACTCAGGACCCATGTGCATTCGAAAAGTTGTCATGAAGTATTTTGCCTTGCATCATCTGTATACTCTGCATACTCAACCATGTTCTTCCGGCCCTGAAGTCATTGAGAGACGCTTGTTCGAGCACTCGCAGAACGCATGAGTCAGCTGGCTGCTGAGCGGGAAGAGCAGCCACCATAAGAAGAGAGATTGGTAGGACACGGCCTTGATTACTCACCCATACAGTCCACCGCACTGATGATAGTTCAGTGGCAAAACTAGTCAGGTCAACAATCCTATAACGTTGCAAACACGCATACTTACTTTTCAGAGATGAAAGTATTGATTTGAAGTAACTTTTAACATCTGCAGCTTTGCTGAATGCGGCTGCGATCTCTTTCTTAAGCTGCCCAACATCAATTAGCTGTTCTACAGCTACAAAAGAAAGGTTTACGAGATGACTTCACACTACAAAGGTGCTTGTTTCAGCTGTCTTTCCATAGTGTTCTCAGACTGCACAAACCCTAAGGTGCCTCCAGGAAGCTCATATGAGTATCCCCTCACGCTCTGCAGAAAAATTGTTGGTGAATTGATATTGATGCCCAAACTTGTGAAGCAAAAACATACCCTGGGACACAGCAACCATGAACGCAGCCACAAATGCAGCCAAGAATGCAGCCGAGAACGAAGCCACAAACGCAGCCACGAATGCAGCCACGAACACACACCCTGACACGGATGCTCACACAGATGTTGGCAATGCTTCTTTGATTTTAGCATAGGATGTGAAAAAAACTAAATCCAATCTGTGCTTGAAAGCTAGCTAATGGATTTCAAACCTCATACTGAATTTAAATTTTCAAAGTGGCTTCAATCCAACGAAGTAGATAGCTCGAGCACATCAGCTGAGAAACCTGCCCGACTGATGCTAGTGGGAATGATGATTGACAGATATTGAGGTCTTACTCTGATCTGTGGACACCTGCTTTGGGTCAGGAGTCAAATCCTTAGCATTTAGGCCGGTCAGGGGAAAGTCCATCTCGGTCTCTGGATCCTTCACTGTATGAGATATTGTTATAAATGCATTATCCTTCACTGTATGAGATATTGGTATAAGTGTTGGTTAGTAGCTATAGGGCTCAACTGACACTTAGTGCACTTAGTCCTAACGCCAGCTATTACCATAGAAGTGAACTAGATAGTGAACTTCTGTGGGAAGCTTTATAGGCTGCTAGCGATGATCTAATCCATTGCCTACCATGAGCATTCGGTAACCATGTTCATGCAAGCAAGCAGTGAGTCGATGCTTCTAAAACTCTGAAAGTGCCTATAGTGTCACAATTCAACTAATATTTGATCCGAGTGGTGATTTCCCCTATGGGTGGTTACATGAATACATAGGAGTATACAGCACAATCTCAATGCAGATCATCAGGTATAATATAGCAGCAACCACAAACCTTTCTCGCTCCTATGACTCAATGGGTACAGCAGTATAACTAGTATAACTACGGTTCAATCCACACCTCAGAGTTGGAACGAATGCCCTCTTATCACTGAGCCACAGGGAACAGAACAAGGTTCTAAATGTAGAGCATTTCATTAAGATCATTCAGCTAAGTGAATCATGCATTGCTATAAGAATTCTAAGGCAGCGAATCGCACAATAAATGAACCTTTTTAGAGGAAATCGTAAAGGATTGTTGTAGATGAAGAATTGAAGAGAGGGCCAGAGGAGGTTGGTGTGGGTTGAAAAAGAAATGGAAAGTCCATAAGGACAGAGGTGGAATGTGTGAGTAGGTGGAGCTAAGATTGACTAATTGTGAAGTTGCGAATAGTTTTTGAGGGATTTGCGAAGGGGGAGACATGTGTTGAACTATCATGTAGCAAAGGGATATTATGTGGACACAACATAATTCTAAACGGTCTGACAGCACTGTGGTTGAAAAACCGATTTCCAAAAGTTCCATTTGAGGGATAGGGGGGGCAGTGTAGTAGTTGAGATTTGAACAAGCTTTATAATAGTTTTATACACAGATTGCTCTAAAGTTCATAGCTAGTATCAGGGCTACACTAACGAAAGCAAACGCTCAGAGAGGACATGGCAGCTTTAGTCATTCTCCTGCCAATATTTGTGCATCATCAGTGAGCGGCAGTGAGCGGCAGTGAGCGGCAGTGAGCGGCAGTGAGCATGAAAATCGACAGGAGAATGACAAAAACCGATGAGAGGTATACCATGGTGTTTATGTTTTATGTTTGTTTATGTATTTAGGTTTCAGCTCCATGATGATTGTTTCTAAGACACGTGACATGGCTCTAGCAGTCGAGTTGAATCAGAGCCCAAGGCTCAGTTCCCAGTTCAAGATCCATCAAAATTTCACTGGAGCTTACTGATGCCTGGGAAACATCTAACCTATTACAGGATATGATGGGGGAGGCAAGCACAAACAGACTGCAATATAAAATAACAATGTGCAACCAGCTGTACCAGCTCCGATGATGTAGGTACCTAGACTCCCTCTCAGTCAAGTATGCTTAAAATCAGAGAACTGGGATAACTACCAGCAGTCAGTATCTCTCATGGTACCACGCCTGGTGCACCTTATATCCTCAGATCTCAGATTACTTTGCTAACTGACATAGAGCATGTGACAATGTAATCCACATATTATGCTGACATAGGTGTCATACTCATTGCTCTTTGCTCTTTGCTCTTTGCCAGCTAGCATAACACTGGCATCTTCCTCACTAGTGGCATGCGGCTCACTAGTACAGTGTAACAAAACATAATTGACTAAAATATTCAAACTATAAGAAAACATTGAATGAGAATCGAGAAGCAAACTTTGAATTGTTGCCATGAACTCGGGAAAGACAATACTGTGTACATGTACATACTTTCATATGTTGGTTTCCCCTCTGGTTGTGCCATGGTCTCCTTGTTCTTTGCCTCTGTGGGCGACAATGTGGCCATATCAGCTCTCTTGGTAAATCACTTTTTACTGTCTAGTAGAATGAGGTATCTACATGCCAATAGGTATGTTACACAAAAGCACTATGACAATATTTGATGTTGTTCAGATATGCTGCATTTCATAGCATTAAGTTGACAGTAAGTAACAGTAAGTAACAGAACATGACAGTAAGTAACTGTAAGTAATAGTAAGTAATAGTTATTGTGTCATGTTGGTTTGATAACACTTGCAAATCCTAAGAGGATTCTTTAAGAAGTAGCAATCTGGCAGCAATATGGCAATTTTATGACGGCAAGAAATCAAAGATTTGACTTGTCTAGAGGCACAACTACCACGTGATGATGTGGAATTCACTTTGCAGCCATTTATAGAGTAGCACAACAATGTTCATGAAATACAGTTTATCGGTTTCACGGAGAAAGAAATCTAAGTACCTAACGTAGTTCATAAGATATGTCAGAGGACCACACAGTCTCGAAAATAGGACTAAAATTGTAGCATTAGACATTGGACAAGTGAACACGGTATTACTGAACTCTCAAAGTAACTTACGCTATAGAACTGATGATATGTCTTAGAACAGCACTAGTGCTGCTGACCTGGCAGAGTGGAGTGATGTGGGTTATGGGTCAAACTTTGGAAATTAGCCAACTAGTTCATTAGTTGCATGTACCAAACTGTGGTTAATAAATTAGGACATCTGTTTGTGAGTTCTCTGGTATCAAAAGCCAATCGTGGCATAATTAGCTCAAAGTTTCTCTGAAAGTTCACAAGATTGAATATACACCTTAACATAGATTCGTTATACAGTATACGCCATTAAATTGAGCTATATTTCCTCAGAAATATGACATCACACATCTTCGTACTGCAAAAAAACTCAAATAGCTACAGGTTCAATTCTGAATGAATGACTAACTGCAGGCCCTGAAAACCCCTCAACTCCTTTAGTACCCTCAGAACTTGAATGGGTATAGAGTAAATGCTAAGCTGACCCTCGCAATGCGGTTGGTGCACACTTTGGTGTTTGTCATTCTCCTGTCGATTTTTGTGTCACTCCTGCTCACGCCAGCGCCTATCTGCGCTCACACTCGCGCCTATCCGCGCCCGTCTACGCTCACTCCTGCTCACTCCCGCTCACTCCTGCTTACTCCGGCGCGTGCTGATGCACGAATATCTATGGGATAATGACAAAAGCCCTCACTTTTACCTAGAAATTAGCTTAATACAACTATTTAAGGGAACTGTAGTCTTTTGGATTCAGCACACAAGCAGTCATTACAACGTATTCGTTTGATATATGTTATGCTGCTTCCTACAGCAGATTATTGGAGAGCATTGTACGAAAAATCACGTTTCGAATTCTCAGAAAATCAGTTGACCTGCGGTTTTTGTATACGGAAAAAATGTGCCGAGCGATGGACTTTTTACAAAGTTTTTATTGATGCAGTATATGAACACAGCAAATAAACATATAAATTTACTGCATACGCTGGCTTAGAAGGAAGAATTATGTCAAATATAATTTAACAGGGTAGGAGAAAGTATTCTTACCTACAAACAATGAACTAATATATGTGAGGAAAGGAGAGTCCCAAAATCGATGAATGCTGATATGATCCGTTCTGTAATACTACGTAACAGTTAGAGTAATATCCAGTAAAGACACCCATTCAGTGAATTTGTTAGTAACGCCCTGTGAAAGCCAAAGAGGCTGTAGCAAACTAGCTTCATGCCAGCTTCACGCCAGCGAGAAAGCTCCATTGGTCATTGCTCGTATTATTACGTCAAGCGATCTCTTGAGTAAAGTGCGGGACCGCGCCGTAATGTTCACTGGTTCTCCAGCTATTCTAGCATTAATTATCGCGAGAGCATATCATCCTTCACATTACGCCCATCAGGTACCGCCCACTGAATGCTGAGTGGCTGAAACTTCAGACGGTAACTAGGCAACCGGTAACGACTTATAGACACGGAATTTGGCGTTTTTACGTTTATTAGCAAGAAGCCGCTTCGAAAATACAGCTTTGACCTGTTTGACTGACATTCTTTCACTGTGTAGGAATTACTTTAATTAATGGCTTTTTTCACAGAGGATCATAGATATGATGAATACATTAGCCTACTAGCTTGAATACTAGTGAAATTACCAGCTAAAATATGCTGTCATTGTCAAATATATGCTAAGTATTTTCCATATGCCAGAATTGAAAAGATGTCATGAGTTAGTTCATTCACTTTTATTTGCATATGTAAATGCTGTTCGGTTCTGTCATCATGCATAGCTCTGTGCTTCATTGCGCTATCAGCAGATAAAATAAATCATGATGTAATCTCCTGATTATTCATTTTAATGCTCAGATAATTTATGGGTCATAAATAAAAGCTGATCTAGCTCATGGATCCGCGGCTGTCTGTACTTACTGTGTTTAGGCCTTGCTCATACTGTTATTCTCACTGTGAAAACGCTTAACCGCCTACATGTATGAACTATGAACTATTCGTGTAGCACTGATTTGTGTGCAAATTCCTGCTAGCTAAATCAGTCTGCTTGTAGATGATTCTTACCAGCGGTTGGTGAATTGGATGGAATCAGTGGTTTCCCTTAACTGGCTAGGGCTCGTCTCTATTGTCGACTTAATGCTTGCCAATCCCTAGACTTGAATTCACCACACAGCGCTGAGCTGGACGAAGGTCATTGCTATGCAATTGTGAGTGTATATTTACTCAACTAAAGACTACTAACATAAAGAGTAGGATGGAAAAATACATGAGGAGCCAAATGGTAGATATGGGCCAACCATGTAGATGAGACAGCGGAAGACCCGAAGGTTTATGCTAAGGTTTATGCGTACAATCAGATATGACACAGAGATGGTGGAGGTGGATGCATCAACTGACCACAAATGGAAAACCCTTATCTGTTTTTGGAACCTTTAAGGGACAACCGGAAAAAGAAGGAAGATGACGACCACCGCCATCGCCATTACTGCCACTACCACCACCACTGCTCCACTGACACCAATACCACTGCTACGACTACCACTGCTACCACTACCACTACTACCACCACTGCTACCACTACTACTACCACTGCTACCACTACTACTGCCGCCGCCGCCGCCGCCGCCACCACCACCACCAGTACTACTACTAGTACTACTACTTCTAGCAATAGTAATAATGATGATAATAATGATCTAAACCTATTCTTCCAGAAGGGTGGAGAATAATAAAACTTGTAATTGAATGATATGTACACATCATATGCTAAACTAACATTGCACGGACAGTATACAGACAGTGTAACAACACTTTCAAACCATGTCAAACATTACATTGCTTCAAGGCGAGAACTACTACTGGAAGTTTGCTATAAACTGTAAAGAAGTTGGAACTAACTCCTACGAACTGTAGCGATACCCAGGATATGACACTGTAAGTGTGGCAAATGTTACATGGTTTCATTTATAGCATTTATAACAAGTTATTCAGCAACGTTATGAGAGCGTTTGTCTTAGTTATAATATAACTCCGTATTATGGAGCTTAGTAAGCTTATATATCACACATCCCAATCCGTTATAGATACAATCGGTATCTTTTGCTCTCACTAATAGCCGTCATACTTTAGGCTGCAATAATTACTTCGTGTACAGTAACAACTAAACTTAAATATTTATTCCCGAATCCATGAAAAGTGTTTGTAGATGAAAAGATCATTGCAATCAAATTGAGTTGAAATTGATCAACCTTTATTGCATATGCATTGACGTTATATTAAGGGGTTTTCTACCACATTAGATTTTACCATTTTCTTTAAACTACAGCCTACCACTTACTTACTACGTACTAGGTACCACTTACACATACGTACCACTTACACATACGTTTACGTCAAATTAAATATAATCTATCTGCGTAACAATAGCTATCAGATTATTTTGTGTCATTTTTCCCACCAATCTCTGAAATACCACTAGTCAGGATGTCGATGAGAGCCCCGTACTCAGCTGCGGTTACCTTCTCATCCTCGATAGCCATGTCAACCGCTTTGGTTAGCTTGATATTTGCAACCAGCACTATATTAGACATATCTGAAGCTGAGTTGAGCCTCTGAGAGAGTTTCATTGCTAGTTCGTGCAGTGTACCATACAAAGCGGTACAGACTGCCACCACGAGGCCAATAATTGTAGACTTATCCGCAGCAAGCACCCCCTTACCGATTATAGCTCCCAGGATCACGCTCGTAAGCATCAGCACCCTCATGATCGATCGCAAAGCAAATATGGACCTGCTGAGCAAGTTCATCCGACTATTTATCGATGCTTTGCCTGCCTCAAGGGCGTCGTGCCATTTGACCATGTTTGCCAACCGCCTCTCATTCGACTTTTCTCCTAAAACATAGAGGTAAATGAGACCGACTCCACTGTGCAGAACCTTTTACTCCTATGTCGGCATATGTGCAGCTGTGTTAAGCTTATTAATGTACCTGTGTTAAAATTAATCTTATATGCAGCAAAAGCATAGTAAGTACAGTAAGTACAGTAAGCACAGTAAGTATGGTAAGTATGGTAAGTACAGTAAGTACAGTAAGTACAGTAAGTATGGTCTATGCGTGGACTAAGACGGCTTAACATGCAGAGCATGCTGACATAAGAGTAAAAGTTGCCAATTCTTTAGGATATACCATCAGTCAATGAAATCACCGAAAGCTTCTATTTGGCTTCCACCTGATCTCTACATCTGATAGGAAAACAGATGTTTCAGCAGATTTCAATTCGCTGTTTATTATTAAGTTCATTCATTCATTATGTCTCCAAAAGCGGGTGAATTTGTTTAAAGAGTTATTTGTTCCCCTGTACCAGTGCTGCGTCTACTGCGATCATTTAGATTGTTTTTATTCTAAGGTTGATTGCGTCTCCATTATTGTCTTTCTTGTAGTTATGATGTTAGGGCTTTTGTCATTCTCCCGTAGATATTCGTGCATCAGCACTTTCGGGAGTGAGCGGGAGTGAGCGGGAGTGTGCGGGAGTGAGCGGGAATGAGCGAGAATGAGCGGGAGTGAGCGGGAGTGAGCGGGAGTGAGCTCAGATAGGCGTGGGAGCGAGCGCAAAAATTGAGAGGAGAATCACAAAAACCATCTTCTCAGTTTTGTGTCAGGACAGCTCTGTGTGCTACGAAAATATAAATGAAAATGATCGAATAATACTTCTTATTAATTGGTGTTACTTATGAGAGTGCTTGCCCTGAGTAAGCGTATAGTCATCATGAGATGTGCCAGTTACTTTAGTAGCTCAGTAGAATACAGAGGAGTAATACTGTCTTACGAGTAGTCAATGCACAGCCACTACAATCCTGCGTAAAATTCACTGAAAAATCAATGTTCATACTTCAATATTGCTCACCAAAATTTTTTTGGAAAGCATTGAGGATTTCTCTGGTAACTAAATGAAAAGAAAGTGTCTTAGCAACTCCTTATTCTACAAGTTCATTTTTAATTTATTTTTAAGTGACCTTGATCTGGTAAAGTTTGTTGACATCTTACCGCCTTCGAGTCCCTTGTATTGCTTCCAGTGAGTCATTAGTTTCCCCAGCAGCTCTGCATCCTCACCTGCGACTTCCATCAGTTTCTGGATCAGCTGCTTATCAGAGTCCGAGTCAATGTCTGAATTTGAAACACCCGAAATGATTTCTTGCTGTCCAGAGGTCGGAGGTCAGAGTTCAGGGGTGATGCGGTACACAAAAATTAGAAAACATCAGGTGATGATCAGTCAACATTTTATAACTGTTTATGGACATTCATTTACACTGTAAACAGCCTGAAAAATTTTCTACAAAGGATAGATAGTGGCTGTCAGCCTACTGGCTCTTTTCAATCTTATTTCGGCACACGCGGCTATTCATATGCGCCAGTGTCAAGCCGGCATTAGTCGGCACTTGGTATCTTTTCGCTGCTCAAGTCTAACACCAGCGCACATGCTGGAGAGAGCCTCCATAGTTTTATGATAACACCCGTTGGGGATAGAATGACCCTGAACTACTCCTGAATCTTATAATCCGAGCAAGGGCAGCTGATCGACAGAGGATTGCCACACCTCCATGAACCATGCATCAGTGCTTGGCATTCTCCTGTTGATTTCGTACAAACTTTTGCACATGCATCTGCGCGCTCCCGCGCATGTGCACATACTCCCACACATGTGGCATACACGCATATCTTTGGGAGAATGAGGAAAGCCCTTCTATCTACCAACAATAAGTGTGTGAGCAATTGCATGTACTTACAGTCACGTATATACCTTCCAGGTGCGTTTTTCTGGTCTTCAATTTCCTTCATGAGGTTTCGCAGATCATTTTGAAGGCATTCTTCTGTAAAAATATCCATCATACAGGCTTCGGGATTCACTCAAAATTAAGGCCTGTATACTAACAGCAAGAGGAAGCATCCACTTTAGATGAGACTTAGACACATTAGGCGTGTTCGGTTTGCAAATGCTTTTAAATAGCGAAATGTTCAACTCCAAAGCATTACTGACTGCACACACTAAGAAAACATCGACCGGGTTGACCACGTCTGGGAAATTAAACGCTAGCGCCTTACCACAACCTTTATTGCTTTCGCAGCTTGAGTGCATACTGAGTAAACGCCGAGTAAACGCCGAGTAAACGCTCTCACTGCTGTTGGTGCACGCGTTGAGAATAGCCGAATATTTTGATTAAATTAATTGCTTTTTAAACAGCCGTGCATAATTACGGCGAACATGTTTGCACTCCAAACGCGTCTTTTATCTATGTTACGTAATGTATGCTTGTATATAAAAATATGGGTCAGACACTAGGTGAGGAGGTTTCGGTAGTTTGGACGTTCTGTAGCCTATCTGCTTAGGTGCCTGTCATAACTCAAGGGGAATATGGTAAAAATTCGTAGGAAGATTTCCACTGGGAGAAAAGGGAAAATTACTCCGAAAATTGTTTAGTTATTGGTGTGCTAGATGACCAATGCATAATTTCAGATAAATACGATGATTGTCAGATAAATATGATGATTGTCAGATAAATTCGATGATTGTCAGTAAATTGAAGCTGTTGTGTTTTCGCCTTCGCTTAAACTTGTTGGTTTAAATCTGATCAAAAGATCGGAGGAAATTTGTCAAATCAAATTTAATTTTTTTTAATTCTAATTCATCTTCTATAATGATTTCCCCTCATTTCATTAATCACAGTGAATTCCAGTAATTTTTACCAGTTCATTGATTGCATTCAATGGTTCTATCCTCATTTGAATTTAGCTTTCTGAACCCATGTATATCACAAACCGTGTATCATGTCCATGTCTATGTCTATGTCTATGTCTATGATACGGTGTATCCACACCAATGAAAATAAGTATTACCACAATGGTTGTCTGTTGATCAAAGAAATTGAGTACCATTAATTCTTTGACTTGGACATGGCTATGAAATTAAAAAAGAAAACAAAGGAAATAGAAGAAATAGAAAAATACCGACTAGTACAGAAAGCTTTTAAGTCCTTCATACTGTCCGAAATGCTGTCGCTGAGATCATTATCAGAAGCCAGGCGATCGAGTTCAGCCTCCAAGCCCTCTACAGCTGTTACCATTTCTACAATCATTCAATCGACCAATTGTTTGATGCATCGTCATGGTAACATGTTTAACTGTCGGACAAATAATTGTGTGTTTCTGGAAATTTTCTCGCAATTGGCGTGAGAATGATTCCAATGCATTCCTGAATGACTGTAATAACAGTAATCAAGTTAATCAGAATATTCACCTAATTTCGATGAGTGTGCTAAAGGCAATGAGAGAACCTACTTAGATTTTGCTCTATACACTCGTTCAAAATCCAAAGGCCATAGAACATATGATGAAGCCCGTGCATTCAATTTCCTAGCTTTGGTGAACAGAGCCAGGCTCTTATGTTGTGCACTGCTAGTCAAGCGTTTGTAGCTAAATGTTTGCCTATTTAAAGATGATTAGTGTCCAGTGCGTTCCTGAAGTTTCAGGGCTGCTAGCGATGAGTCTTCAAAACTTTGGCAGACAATGGCCAATATATGGGATATGTGGGATATGTGGGATATGTGAGATATGTGGGATATGTGGGATATGTGAGATATGTGGGATATGTGGGATATGTGAGATATGTGGGATATGTGGGATATATGCCGCTGAATCACATTGATATCCGGAGCTTATACAAGTAAACGTGGAGAGAATCTATTTCATAGTAATAACACGTTTTGATTGTTGTTGCGATGTAACAATGTTTCCCAATCAGCACACTGGTTGCTGAAGCCATAGAGCAAAATAAAAGGATAAATTAGCTGGACGAAATCAGATGAATCTGACTCTAGCATCACCAGGTCCTGGGGCTAATTATAAAATGTCAAAATCTGAATCACATACACTCATTGGTTAATGCGAGTCACATATTCCTACCTGCTGTGACACTTGTGTAGTGCTGGATGCAAGCGGAAACCAACTGCTTGCTAACATCGTCGCTTTTCGCGTCCCCCATCAAGACTTCCTTCGTTCCTCTCAGTAGCTTCAGCAGCTCTATGTAAATGTATGAAAACATCTATTCCATTAATTGTAACACTAAATAACTTTAAGGAGTTATCTTCTCATGTGTCAAACCATCCTGGAGCGCCATGTATTCTGTCAATATGCTCTCCAATGCGGCTATGTCATCTCCAGACAAGAGCTCTATTGTTGACTTCAACTCGGAGGTTTCATGAGTGATTTCTAGAATGACGAAAGTTTGGAAATATAAACAGTAAGCTAAAAGCCCTGAGAGGGCAGGGAGGGAAGGAGGCAGGGAGGCAGGCAGGCAGGAAGGAAGGAAGGAAGGCAGGAGGGCAGGGGAGGAGGGGCTCGGAAGGAAGCG
>ERZ1740065.2038-NODE-2038-length-12478-cov-4.495854_pt1 | contig 12478 bp, 8 predicted proteins | sample MGYA00581738_ERZ1740065 | MGnify/ENA primary metagenome ERZ1740065 (study PRJEB43018, sample SAMN04849749) | marine metagenome | isolation source: floating plastic debris | place: Pacific Ocean | collected 2008-09-01 | study: EMG produced TPA metagenomics... | reverse complement strand
GATGGTAAAGTAGATTTCGGGATCCAGGTCACCGATCTCGTAAAAGGTATTGCCCGTTTTGGGGTGCATCATCAGGCCGTCGGTGTTGTAGCTCTGTTGGTCTTCGTCGGAAAAGCGTTTGACGGCCAGGGAAAAATTGAGCGAGTCGTTGTTGACCAGCATGCGGATACTATCGAGGTGGGCCCGGGCCAATTCGCGATCGCTACTGGTGATTTCGGGTTTGATGAGGATGTGGCGAACGTGGATGTTGTTTCCCCGCCGCTCGATGAGCTCCAGGATGTGGAAACCAAATTCCGTTTCGATCACCTCCGAGATTTCTCCCTTCGACAACTGGTAAGCCGCCGCTTCAACCTCGGGGACGAAGGTGCCCCGCCGCTGCATGCCCAGGTCGCCCCCAATGCGCGCCGACCCCGGATCGTCCGAAAAGATTTTCGCTAGGTCGGCGAAATCAGCCTCCTCCTCAATGATGCGCTTGCGCAGGTCGGTCAACTTTTTTCGAGCCTTCGCCTTTTCTCCCGCATTGACCTGAGGAGCGTAAACGATTTCGCCAATTTCTACCTCCGAATTGAAATAGGGCAAACTGTCTGTTGGAATCCGAGCGAAGAAAGCCTTGACTTCGGAGGGCGTCACGGTGGCACTGGCAATGACGTCGGAGCGCATCCGCTGGACGAGTAGTTGGTCGCGCAGGTCCTCGCGGAAGTCTTCCTTGACTTCGTTGATCGAACGGCCGTAATAGGCCTCAAACTGAGCCATATTTCCGTTCATGTAGCCCAGGATATTTTCGATCCGCGCGTTGAGCTGCTGTTCAACCTCCTCCTCACTGACCTCGATACTGTCGAGCTTGGCCTGGTTGAGCAGCAGTTTTTGCGCCAGCAAGTTTTCCAGAATAATGCAGCGGTACTCGTCCTCAATCCCACCTCCCTGTTGTTGTTGCAGCAGGGAGAATTGCTCCTCTACGTCCGAGAGCAAGATCAGTTCTCCACCAACGGTTCCGACGATTTTGTCAATCACTTCTTTGTTCTGCGCTTGCAGTACCGTACCCAGGCTAAAAAGTAGGGTTACCAAAAGCAAATTCCTCGTGAAGCTATACATGGCTATTGATTAAAAATTTGGATGTTATTGCGTCGCAATTCGCGATCGTAAATCTCTTCTTTTTTGTCTTTGAGCAACTTTATCTTGCGCTGGTGCAGGATGACCTTGGTGGCTTGGTCCGCCACGTAAGCCATCGGGGCGATCTCGTTTTTCGCCACCAGCTCGTTGATCCGCAGCAAGTAGCGGTGTCCCTCCGCCGTATGGCTAAATTCGCGACCTTCCCGGAAGTTGCCTACCCCCACCCAGCCACTGGGCAGTTGCTCTAAGACCTTGGACACCTCGTACCAAGCACTGTCTTGCAACAAGTAGGCACTGGCATTGTGCTGGCAGTAATTGGTCAGCGCCGTCAAGCTTTCTTCCCCCTGCTGGCCATTGCGCCACAGCTCTTGCAGGCGTTGGGCTTCCCCTCCCGCCAAGCGCTCCTGTGGAATTTTGACCAGGTGGCAGCGCAGCAGCGGCTCCTGTAAGACGTACTGCGACTTGTGCGTTTCGTAGTACTCGGCCAACTCCGTCCGCCGAATCGTCGAGTCCAGTTGCAGTTCCACGATCAGCTTTTCGTAGTTGTGTCGAATTAAAGAGGCCCGGTAGTCCCGTACCAGTTCGTCGATGTTTAAATCTTTTGGGATATTTTTTTCCGCTTCGTGCATCAACAAGCTCTCGCGCACCCAACGTTCGATGAAGGCGTTGAGCCGGAGGGTACTATCGGTAGCCTCGGTACCGGGGGGGATCATGCCCTCCAATTCGGAGAGGTGGAGCCGCCGGTTGAACACCTGGGCCAGCAATACGTCTTCCTCCTGCTCCTCGGGGGAGCAGGCTAGTAAGAGGAGCAGGAAAAATCCTCCCCAGTACCTTCGATCGGCCAAGAGTTTGCGCATCGGTCTTATTTTTTCACCAGGGCGTCAAAGGCCTTTTGATTGACCTTGACCTTATAATCCGCTTGCAGTTCTTTGATCCACTCGGCTTCCAGGTAGTCCTGATAGTCGGCGATGACGTAACCCCTAGCCTCCTGAAGGGTTTTCTCGGTAGGGGGCAGTACGGTCTCAATTTTATAGAAAAAGCTGCTCTTATTGCGGTTGTTGATCTGCGAATCGGTGATGTTGCCCACCGTCCAATCGACGGAGTCGATCACGTCATCCTTGCCCTTTTCGACGGTCTTGGATTGGTAAGCGACCAGGGGGGCTTCGTCGGTATTGAACTTCTCCAGGACGGCTAGGGCCGCATTCTTGCGCGCAAACTTGCGAATTTTGGCCAGGTTCTTCTGCCCCTCGGGTTTGACGGTAAAGGTGATGACCCGGGCGCGTTCCTCCCACATATAATCTTTCCGGTGTTGCTCAAAATAGTTTTGCAAGCCCGTGGTGTCCTGGGAGGCCTTGTCCCACACCAGCATTTTGGTGGCTTCAAAAAGTAGAATGCCCTCTTCGTACTCGCGCATCAGCGCGCGGAATTCCGGGTATTTTTTCTCCAACTGTGCTTCTTCGTACTGGAGGGCCCGATCGGTCACGAATTCCCGATACAATTCGCGGGTCACCGATTCGGGATTTTGATCGGGGCGGCTACCTCCGCGAATTCGGGCGCGGCTCGAACGTTGGCAGTAGACCGAAAATTCATTGAGGTAAACGGGGTTCTTATCGCCGAAGCGGAACAGGACGGCCTTCTCCGGTTGGGGGCCCGCCTTCCATTTGTGACTGAGGTAGTCTTCGCCCAGGCCCGCGATAAATTGATCGAGGACGGCCTTTTCTTCCGAGAAATCTCCCTCGGTTTTGATGCGCTCGATCATGGCGGCCCGCGCCAGACCAAAACGGGGGTCGCGTTTGACTTTGGCCTGGAGCCGGCGTTTGGCCAAATCGTAGGATTCGACGCCTTTCTTGCTGATCCGTCGGACGATGTGCCAGCCCACTTGCGATTGGATGGGTTCGGAAATGGCGCCATCCTGCTGGAGGGCAAAGGCGGCATTTTCGAAATTGAGGTCGTAGCGGTTGATGCCAAAGAAGCCGATGTAGCCTCCCTTGCTGGCGTTGGCCTTATCCTGCGAGTGGGCCTTGGCGAGCGCTTCGAAATCCGCACCACCGACGAGGGCCTGGTGCAGGCTGTCGATCAGCTTTTTGGCGGCGATGTCGTTGGCGGTTTTACCCGTCGTTCGAATGAGGATGTGAGCGGCTTCGACTTCCCCACGGGCGGAGCGCTTCCCGTGGGTCTGTACCAGGTGGTAACCCGCTCCGGTCCGAACGGGGCCCACTACAGTGCCCGGAGGTGTATTGTACACGGCGTTTTCCAGGTGGTAAAAGCCCTTGGGGAGGGGCGCGGTGACGAAGCCCAGGCGCCCGTTGTTGCCCTTGGCGGAGGGGTCCGCCGAATTTTCCTGTGCCAGTTGCGCAAAGGAGGCGCCTCCCTGGATCTGTTGGAGCAGGCCGGTGATCTTTTGGTAAGCCGCCAGGGTGTCGGCGGGGGAGGGGTTCTGTGGATTTTTGATTTGGATCATGAGGTGACTCATGTCGATATCCTGCTGGCTGCGCTCGTAGAGCTCGCGTACGAGCCGCTCGGTAACTTCCTTATCGGTGAGGTAGGAATCGGCCAATTGTTTGCGGTAGCCTTCCAGTTCTTGCTGCAGGGAGGGGATGGTATCCAATTGCATGTCGCGGGCCCGTTGGACCTTGAGCTTGAACTTTTTGTACAAGCCCAGGTACTCGTCGAGCGATTCGCGGGAAAAATCCGCCTTGTCTCCATTGGTCTTGGTGTAGATGTATTCAAATTCGGATACTTTCACGTTTTTGCCTTCCACCGAAAAAAGCGTGGGGTCTTTTTGGGCGTATCCCAGGCTTACCAGCAGACACATTACGGCAATAGCAAATATTTTCTTGGACATGAGTTTCTGAATTTTTTTCTAATTAAAAATCACGCAAAATTAACAATTTTGATGGGTATTAGGTGCTACGGGAGAGTTAACATTTGTCGGTCCGGTCTCACTCCTGGTAATAGACGCGTTTCACCCTTTCCGAAATGTTGGTCAACACCTCGTAAGGGATGGTGTTCAGGCACCGAGCGAAGGCTTGTACGGGCCATTCGGCCCCAAAAATGATGACTTCATCACCCACCGCCGCCTCGGGAATGGCACTGATGTCGATCATACACATATCCATACAGACGTTGCCGATGATCGGGGCCTCCCCTTGGCCCACCAGGACACGGTAGCCTTCGTTGCCCGCGGCGCGCAGCAAGCCATCGGCGTAGCCAATGCTGATCGTCGCAATTCGCCGTCGATGGTCCACCCTTCCGCCCCGTTGGTAACCCACACTCGCGCCGGCGGGCAGCTCGTTGATCTGAGAGATCCGGGCTTTGAGGGTCAAAACGGTCCGCAAGCGCTCCTGAATTTCCGCCCGGCCGTCGATGCCGTACAGGCCAATGCCCAAACGCACCAGGTCCATTTGGTATTGTGGAAAACGCGTGATTCCCCCCGTATTAAGCAGGTGCCGCCAGGGGCGATAGCCCAGTCGTTTTTGCAACCGATCGTAGGCCCGCGTAAAGGCCGCCGCCTGTTGGTGGCTAAAGGCATCGTGCGTGGGGTCATCGCTGGCGGAGAGGTGGGAAAAAATCGAGCGGACGCGCACCTGAGGGTGGCGCACCAAGAAGTCGCCCAACCGCGGAATCGCCGTGGCGTCGAAGCCCAGTCGGTACATGCCCGTTTCCAGTTTGAGGTGAATGGGAAAAGGTGCCTCCCGCCGTTCGGGGATCAGGCGGACGAGTCGTTCCAAGAGGTCCAGGCGGTAGATTTCGGGTTCGAGTTGGTAGCGAATCAAGCTATCGAGGTGATTGGGGTCCGGGTTGAGCACCATGATGGGACTGCGGATGCCCGCCCGCCTCAGGGCCACGCCCTCGTCACTGTAAGCCACCACCAAATAATCGACCCCCTGGTACTCCAGCAACCGCGCCACCTCGTAGCTGCCGCTTCCGTAAGCCGAAGCTTTGACCATCACCATCAGTTTGGTATCGGGCTGGAGAAAGCTGCTGTACACCCGCAGATTGTGCAGCATGGCGCTGAGGTTGATTTCCAATACCGTCTGGTGTACCTGTTGGGCCAAGCGATTGGCGATGCGCTCAAAAGCAAAGACACGCGCGCCCTTGATGAGAATGGCCTCCTCCCGAAAGTCATCAGCTTGAACTTGAGCGAGAAAAGTAGCGGTGTCGGGAAAAAATTGTCGTTGAATCGTGGGCCCTAGGAGGGGGTCTAGGCTGGGGATTTGTGGACCGATGCCGGTCAGACGTTGGACGTTTTTAGCCGCCAGCAGTTGGGCCACCTCGCGGTACAGGGCCTCGGGAGGCAGGCCGCTTTGTAGGATGTCCGAGAGGATGAGGTGGCGTTTTTGCTGAGGGCTTTGTTGTTCCAAAAATTGCAGGGCAATGTCGAGCGCCTTGAGGTCCGAGTTGTAGCTATCGTTGACCAATACGCAGCCATTGATGCCGGGTTTGAGTTCCAAACGCATTCCCACCGCCTCCAGTTGGGCCAAATGCGGTCGGATGACCTGGAAGGGATAGCCCAGCCGCAGCAGCAGCGCCCAACAGTGAATGGCGAATTCGATCGAGGCGGCGTCACCAAAGGGGAGGTGCAGGGACTGCTCCTGGCCGCGGTAGTGGGCCCGGAGGGTAGTGCGTTCCCCCTCGGCTCGTTGCTCTACGATTTCGAGTTCGGCCGGCTGGCCGGTCGTCGACCAGCGGAAGTGTTCCGGCCCGGAGTAATCCCGTAGCTGTTCTCGGATCAAGGGATCGTCGACGCGGTAGATCAGGTGTTGTGCGCCCGCAAACAACCTGAGCTTTTCGGTAATTTTCTCTTCCTTGGAGGCAAAGCCCTCCCGATGCGCTTCCCCGATATTGCTCAGGATCCCGATGCTGCACTGCACCAGGGGAGCGAGTTTGGCCATTTCTCCCACCCGCGAGATGCCCGCCTCAAAGAGGCCCAGCTCGTGACGGTCCTCCAGCAACCAGATCGACAGGGGTACGCCGATCTGCGAATTGTAGCTCTTGGGGCTGCGGACGATGGACAGGTCAGCCTGGAGCACCTGAAACAACCACTCCTTGATGATGGTCTTCCCGTTGCTGCCGGTGATTCCGATGACGGGGAGGTCAAATTGCTCCCGGTGGTACTGAGCGAGTTGCTGGAGTGCCACCAGCGTATCGGGCACCCGGAGCAGCTCGGCTTCGGGAAGGGCCTCTCGGGGAAAATCGCGCGCCACGACGAATTGTCGCAAGCCCGCCTGGTAAAGGGCCTCCAGGTAATCGTGGCCATCGCGTCGGGGACCGGACAGGGCAAAAAACAGGGCTTCGGGTAGGAAGGCGGGATTACGGCTATCGAGCAGCAGGTGTTTGATGGGCCGTTTGTCGACGGTCGTCCGGCGCGTCCGAGCGCCGATGATGCGGGCGATATGGGCCAGGGAATAAGCCATGGGGAATCAGAGGTCAAAACCGATGTCGCGGCGAAAATATTTTCCTTCGAATTCGATCCGTTCGGCATTGGCCTGGGAGCGCTGTAAGGCCTCGCGGAAGTCGCTACCGTAGGAGGTGACGGCCAGGACGCGTCCGCCGTTGGTCAGCAGTTGTCCTTCCTCCAATCGCGTTCCCGCCTGAAAGACGATGCTGTCCGTGGCGGCCTCCCAGTGATGGATGGGCTTGCCCTTTTCGTAGGCCTCGGGGTAGCCCCCCGAAACGAGGAAGACGGTGGTTGCCGCGCGCTCGTCGATCTCGATCTGGGTTTCGGCCAGCCGTCCGTCCGCCAGTTGCTGGCACAATGCCACCAGGGCGTTTTGGAGTCGGGGAAAAACCACCTCCGTTTCGGGATCTCCCATGCGGCAGTTGTATTCGATGACGTAGGGTTCGCCCGCTACGACGATGAGGCCAAAAAAGATAAAGCCACAATAGTCGATCCCCTGGCGGTGTAGGCCTCGGATGGTGGGCGCGATGATCCGACTTTTTACCTTTTCCATGAGGGCTTCATCGACAAAGGGAACGGGCGAGACAGCCCCCATGCCCCCGGTGTTTAGTCCCGTATCGCCCTCGCCGATGCGTTTGTAGTCTTTGGCGATGGGCAGGAGGCGATAGGAGCGTCCGTCGGTGAGGACAAAGACCGAGAACTCGATGCCATCCAAAAATTCTTCTACGACCACCTTGGCACTAGCCGCTCCAAATTTTCCCCCTAGCATTTCCCGAAAACCCGCCTGGGCCTCCTCCACACTGCCACAAATCAATACGCCCTTCCCCGCCGCGAGGCCATCGGCCTTGAGTACGATGGGAGGCGTCTGGCTGGCCAGGTAGTCGAGTCCTTCCGCTTCCTGTTCGATCGTAAATTCGCGGTAAGCTGCCGTGGGGATGCTGAGCCCCGCCATAAACTGCTTGGCGTAGGATTTACTGCCTTCCAGCTGTGCCCCCTGCGCCGAGGGTCCAATGACGGGGATGTTGGCCAAGTCGGCATCCGCCCGGAAAAAGTCGACGATGCCCGCTACCAGCGGCGCCTCCGGTCCGACGATGACCAGGTCGATGGCCCGGTCGAGGCAAAATTGCTTGATGGCGGGAAAATCCTGATTGGACAGGGCGATATTGGTACCACACTGGGCAGTACCCCCATTGCCGGGAGCGATGTACAGCTGCTCACAAAGGGGGCTTTGCTGGAGTTTCCAAGCGAAGGCGTGTTCGCGGCCGCCGCTGCCGAGAAGGAGTAAATTCATGGTGTTCGAGTGATTGATTTGCCCCCAAAGATAGAAATTTAGACCCACTCCCCAAGACCCCTCGGGCTCCCCTACGATTCCTTTTTTTGCCCTATTTTTACGCTACATGAATCCTCATTCCCTCTTCTGGACCCATTCCCAAGGCAGGATACACCTCCTGCGCTGGGGCGATGGCCCCCAGCTCTGGATCGCCCTCCACGGCTACGGGGATCGGGCCGAACAATTTGCACCGCTGGCGGCTGCTTTGGGTCCCGGCCGTACGCTTTACGCGGTCGACCTGCCCCAGCACGGGCGGACGGAGTGGGCCGAGGCCTACACACCGGACGAGCTCCAACAATTGGTCGCGTGGATTTTGCAGCGAGAAGAGCGGTCGACTTGTCGGTTGGTGGGTTTTAGTTTTGGGGGGCGTCTGGCGCTGGCGACTTGGCCGCGCTTGGGCGCGCGGGTGGCGGAGCTGTACTTGCTGGCCCCCGATGGACTGGCCACCCGCAGTTCCCGTGGCCTCACCTGGTTGCCCCTGAGCTGGCGGGCTTGGATCATCGCGCGCTTGCGCGAACCGGCCTGGTTGCTAAACCTGCTGGCCGGCTTGGGACGCTGGGGTTTGGTCCCCGCTTTTCCCCGCCGTTTTTTGGAATACCAACTTTGCGACCCCCAACGACGGGCGCGGCTGTTTCACACCTGGCGCATCATCGACGCCTTTGCGCTGGGCAAGGCCCCGGTGCGGCGACGTATCCGGGCGGCGGTTCACCCGGTGTGGCTGGTTTTTGGAACGGCGGATACGATCGTGCCCCCCGATTTGGGGCGGTATCTGGCCACCGGCGCGGAGCGGGCGGAGCTGTTACTGCTGGAGGCCAAGCACCACCAATTGGTCGCGGCCTTCGCGCGCTGGTGTACCGAGGGGGAAGGCCCCGAATGAACAGCGCGCGAAGGCCGGTCGGAAAAGGATTTGGAGGGGCTTAGCGAACCTCGGGGGTATTCTTTTTCAAGGAAACCCGTACCCCTACTTCTACCGAAATATTGTTGATCTTTTCTTGGTTGATGCCAAAGCTGCCATCGGTGAGCTGATAGTGAAAGGTCGGCTGGGTAAAGACGCTAAAGCGGGGGGAGAGGAAACGTTCGACTCCAAAGCCGAGGTCGACGGTGAGAAAGCTTTGCTCGATAAAGTTACCCGATCCCAGGATGCCGTAGTTCTCGGTCACGTCTTCGTAGTTGATGCGCTTTTCTTCGGGCAGATTGCTGGGGCTGCTGCGCAGGCCATTGTCGGGATTGCGGTGCCGCTGCTCGAAGCGGATGATCTCGTTGTTGTGAATCACGTTCATGGCGACGTTGACGGCGGCCCCACCCTGGCCGTAGAATTGCCACTTGCCCCGGTGAGTAAAGCTGTAGCGGGCTCGTAGCGGAATGCGGAGCACGTCCAGTTGGGTTTCTTCCCAGCCCTTGCCTTCGTAGCCTAGATTAGCCACACCAATTCCGATATCGTTTTGGGTAACCAGGAAGTTGATGGTATCGGCTCGGTAGCGTTTGGAAGCGTAGAGGGCACCCCCTTCGATCTCCCAGCGGCCAAATCTAAAGCCCAGGGTTAGTCCCCCGCCGTAGCCGGATACGAAGCGGTTGTAGCTTCGCTGACCGTATTCCTCGTTGTAGGGCGTCATGACGTAATTGAGGTCGCCCATGCCCATCATACCCACCCGGAGGAAGGACGGGCCTTTCCAGATTTCGCAGGCCAGACAAGGCGTTTCCAAGTTGGGCGTCTCGGTGGTCAGGGGGCCGAGTTCCTGCCCTTCTAGCTTGGGTAGGAGTCGCTTGACGCTCGTATTCAGAGCGCTATTCATTTCTTTGTCCCGGTGTTCGTGCGCTCCGACGGATTCCCGGGGGCGGTCCGATTGAGGCAGCTGCCGTTCGGCGCTGCGGCCGCCGGGCAGCATCTGGGCGGGGATGGCCTTCATGAGGGACAGGGGGCTCGTACGGTACGAGGTCGGAGGAGCCGCTGCGGTTGCCGATCGATCGCGATCCAGCTCTTCCGCTCGGAGGTTGGTACGGAAGTCACCGGTGGTCGAACCGTAGGCCAGGGGCGTGGTAGCCACTGCCGATCCCGCCGCGAGCGGGGAATGGAGTGGACTGCGTCCGTTGGCGAGGGGAGTCGATTCGGCGATGGTGGGAGCGGTTTGGGTATCGTCCGGAGTATCGTTGGGGCTGGTGGCCCGGTTGTGGTGCTCGGTGGGGGCTACTGGGAAGCGGAAGGTCGACAGTTGTTCGAGGGGGAAGAACTGTAAGACGGTAAAGATAGCCAGCAGCAGCAGGGCCACTTCGGCGACCTTGTAGCGCAGGAGTTTCCGGCGTAGGGAGAAGGCCTCGTCGAGGCGTTGCTCCATCAGCGGCCAGTGGTTGGAGTTGTAGGGAACCTCCATTTCATTGAGCAGCTCGTAGGTGACCCCATCGAGGTAGACGTCTTCGATTTCGAGTTGCTCCTCCGTTTCGACTTGGTCGAGTTGTTGTTCGAAGCGGTCCCAATGGCCGGCTTCGGGAGCGGGTTGGATTTCGCCCAATTGGTGGCGGATGTTGTGATCCAGGGCTTGTTCGGACAAATCGGCTTGGGCGGGATCATTGAGGATCCCTTCGAACTGCTCCCAGTGTTCGGGCTGGAAGGGCTCGTCCCAATTTTCCAGCGCTTGGCGTACCCTGCTGTCCAAGTAATTATTCTCCATATCTGATGTATTTCGCCTCCAGCAGGGCTTTGAGTTTGATACGTGCTTTTACGAGATTGGAGCGCGAGGTGCTCTCGGTGATGCCCAACTGATCGGCGATTTCGCGGTGCGAGAAGCCTACGATGACGTAGAGGTTGAACACGGCCCGGTAGGCGGGCGAGAGGGTTTGGATCGCGGCGAGGATGTCTTTTTCGGTACAGTTGCTAATGGCGTCGGGTTGGTCGGTACTGACTTGGTAGGCCTGATCCAGGTCTTCGGTGCGACGACGGATGGCTTTGCGGTAGTAGTCGATGGCGGTATTGACCATGATGCGGCGGATCCAGGCGTTGAGCGAGGTTCCGGGCTGGTATTTGGCCACGTTGCGGAATACCTTAATAAAGCCTTCGTGGAGGATGTCGAGCGCGTCTTCCTTGTTGTTGGAATACCGTAGGCAAACGCCCATCATCTTGCTATAGTACTCTTCGTATAGCTGTTTCTGGGCCCAGCGTTCTTTCTTGACGCAGGCTTCGATCAGATCTTTCTCTTGGTACTGCAAGGACAAAGCGATATCCATGAATGAACAATATTTAAAGTTAACGCAATTCCTCCGAAAATACAAAAGGCCCAACTTTCGGTGCGCGGGTTGGTGTACTGCCGATGGTGGATGTTGGTAAAACGGTAAAATGGTCGCATTGCTGCTTTTCCGAGTTGGTTTTTTGTCAAAATGCCCCAGTATCGACAGTTTGGAGGGGGGGGCGGTATTTTTACCGGTCCGATTTTTGGGAAATTTGTACCTTCGTACCGCTTTTTAGAGCCGTACCGGACAGTACGCCGCTCACGAATCTCGACCAACAAATGATTACACACATAAAAGGGACGATCACCTACAAAAGCCCCACCTACTTAGTGGTGGAGACCGCAGGGGTCGGTTACCACATCAACATCAGTCTCCACACCTACACCAAGGTAGAAAAGCTGGAATCCTTGAAGATTCTAACTTACTTGCAGGTAAAGGAGGACAGCCACACGCTTTATGGCTTTGCGGACGAAGCGGAGCGGTCTTTGTTTATCCTGCTGCTGAGTGTTCAGGGAATCGGTGCCAACACGGCGCGGATCGTACTGTCTTCCATGCCACCGGAGGAGGTGCGCGCCGCAATTGTTGGGGAAGATGTCAATGCTTTTAAGCGCGTCAAAGGCATCGGTCCCAAGACGGCGAAAAGGATTATTCTCGACCTCAAAGACAAGGTGCTCAAAGATTCGGGATCGGAGCTACTCCAGATCAAAATTCAAGACAATACTTCAAGGGATGAAGCGTTATCAGCATTAGTAGCGCTGGGATTTTCTCGGATACAGGTTCAGAAGGTTCTCAATCGCCTGTTGAAAGAGCAAACCACCCCTCAAAGTGTAGAAGAACTGATCAAAGGGGCCCTAAAGCAATTATCTTGATACAGTTTGGTGGTTTTCAACCGTTTAAATAATGAAAATTAGTTAAACTAATTGTGCCTTTACCCGTACACCATGCGGGTAGCCTTTCCCCAATGAACCAAATGCTGGATACCAACACGCGGATTGTTAAAACTGGGCAGGTACAACTAGTAATTCGAGATGCGGCGTTATGGCACTGTATAACCTATTGAATCATGAAATAGTCTGCGATAAGACATGAAACAAAGACTATCAAAGAAAGACTATAGCTCAACCGAATTATGAAGATAGACGGACTTTTACTCATCATACTGCTCACCCTCGCCGTATCGGTCAGCCTCTTTGCCGAGGGTGGTGGCGCGCACCTCGACGACCCCTACGCCCCCGAGTATATCCAGCAAATGAGTCAGGACACCATTTCGCCCATCAACGACCGCTCGGGAGATTACATCAACAACCCCAACAACAATCCCTTCGACTTGAGGGATCCCGGCGTCATCGAAAAGGACGTAGAATACGATCCCGCCTCCGGCAATTACATCATCACCGAGCGCATCGGCTCGGAGT
>ERZ1740065.2037-NODE-2037-length-12478-cov-11.044675_pt1 | contig 12478 bp, 6 predicted proteins | sample MGYA00581738_ERZ1740065 | MGnify/ENA primary metagenome ERZ1740065 (study PRJEB43018, sample SAMN04849749) | marine metagenome | isolation source: floating plastic debris | place: Pacific Ocean | collected 2008-09-01 | study: EMG produced TPA metagenomics... | reverse complement strand
ACCTAGCATACTATCGCCGGCTTTAGTACTAGCTTATGAACCCTCCCTCCCCCCCATGTCTCTCTATCCACCAGTCTACCCATATGAATATTCTGTGTATCCCCCTCCGTTCATGATCTTTCATCCACGCCTATTGACTGGTCCTATGCCGGCGTGTCTCCATCCGTCGCAGCGGTTTGATGGAGTGAGACTATTTTTACCGCTTTTCTATCGTCACCGATTCGTGTTGTATCTTGTTTTTTGTTGATGGAGGAGGAAGAATTATTTTGAGTATAAATAAGCGGATGATGTAACTGCAACGGTTCACCAGCAGGTGGCAGCACCAGGCTAACGGCTTATTGATGACCCCTCAAACTGAGCCAGTGTCATCAGTCAAGCAGCGTGAGTAGACGATCATCTATCAAACGGTATTAATGACTCATTCCAGCGCTGCCTGCTCCCTAGGGAACATCCACTGTGTCTCTCGTGAACCGAGAGGCCTGGATGTTACCCAACTGCCCCCCATACATCATGTCTGCTGCCCATCTCCTCTCTCATGCACCAAGTCGTGTCGGCACTGCTGAGTGTGAAACAGGCGGAAAAGAACGATATTGCATGAGACACGTAATACGCGATGATCCGAGTACATTTTACACAGATTAACATCAAATGGCATATAGTGCATGCAGAGGCTGTAATTAGTCCTATTTGGCTTATTTCGCCTGGCAGCGATCTCCACACATGGAACAAGAAGGCGTACTTCCTGCTGCGTTACTTAGCCATTCTCAATCGGACCAGCGCTGAGCGCGGTATACAGACCCTACCAGCAGGGTGATATACAGCTTCAAATATCACAATGTCCGATCTCCTTGTAGGAGAGTGAGGTAAACGGATGATCAAAGAATGATCGGACTCAATTCCGTGTCCCGCCAAATAAAGGTCATTCCGCTTGGTGTATGTAAAGATGAAGATTGCTATCTTTACGTGTTTGTATGCGGCAGTATCTATGACTTTTATCTAATGAGAAGTTATGGCCGTAATAACGGTCTAATTGATCAGTTGTCAGCGACCTCACGCAGGTGCAATAGCTGCAATCTCGCCCTGAGCAACCTCCCAACTATCAGCGCTGACTTGGCAGCTATTATCGTAATGTAACACATAGCTAAAACAATAAGGGGATTTGTTTAATTGCTGTAAATTAGTTGGTTGTAGCTTTAATAAACAAATCTGAACGGTAAAGTGTTTGTATAACTGTTGGAGCACACGACTACTCTGAGCTGTGATTTGTATAAAAATTGTTGCCATTACCAAATCTAGTAGAAACAAGATCAGCGGCCGATCGAGCCACTCATAAGTGATGCTTTATGTCATAAGAATAGTCTAGCTGTGTTTCTATTTCAAAAAAAATAAAAACCGCACTATCCCTGCTCAAAGGTTTAATTGCTTCTTTCTTTTAGTGCAAAAGTGCGTATAATGGCATTCAGCTATTCACTGCTTGTTAAGAAATTTGCATTTCAGGGTGGTCACAATGGGCCAGCCACCCACTTTTGTCCAAAGTCAGTGAATTACCATTCGTCGTATTCACGGAGAAAGGCAGGCCAATTACCGATCTCAGTCTCGCCTTTGTTACCGTAAGAATAACCGTTTGTGGGAGGTTTTTTCACACTGCGTCGCATTCAACGTCATGTTTGATATGCTTGTGGGCTCTATTATGCTAGTTTATATTTCATTATTTTTTGTAAATGAAACAAGCGAGTCGTATTAGTGTGATAAGTTGAATGAAATGGTTTGAACGCGAATACAGGTCGTCTGTTGTCAGAGGCTTGAATACACCTGACTTGTAGTGTGGGTTTTGTTTCCCCAACCCAAATACCATGCTCTTTTTTTAAAAAAACAGCATAGGTTGAAGATCTAAATAGTTGTGCAATAGGCTGGCTGGCTACTGAGAGTCTATGAAAATTAATCCACTGGTGAAGCACCTGCTGTGTTTGTCTGCCCGTATAGAGAGACTAGACGAAGGATCGATCAAGCTGGAGGCTGCCCGAGTGACAGTAACCCCAGCACCAGCTCGCAGTCGATAATTCCAAGCTCCAGTCATCATCTGTTTGTGGCTGCATTCTCCCATACTTTCTCACGGTGACAGTTGACTTTCTGCCCAAACAGCGCCTCATTATTGATTCTATAGTTAGTCACCACTCATGCCAACTAACTGATCGATAGGCAGTCAAAGATCCACTCCAGCACTTTCCATTCAAGCATGAAAAGCTCAATAAAATTATAGTAAGCTTTTTTACAGCTTTTTGTGTGACTGGCCATGTCTCAGGTTACATTCTTACAACGAGTCGCCAACTGATTCCTCTCCCCCATTATCAGCCAAGCACCATCTCTTCAAGCTCGTCGGCGGAAGGCATGCTCCTTTCCTTCCTATTTCCCTCATCTATTTCATAGTGACACCTGGATATGCACTCCATTGTTCACTCCGCTACTATTTGCACAGGCTGACCAGCGATTCAAAGTGTGTTTTCTAAATAAATCAAGTTTACAATTGAATAAAAAACATTTATTCTCATAATTTATCTGAAGCTGATGAACGCGTGACAGTAAAGTCATAGCCAAGCGGCTGGAAGGTCTTCCATAAAACATAATTTCTAGCTTTGGTATTGCTGAGTAACACCATGTTTATTGTAAGGCTGCACACAGCCATGCGTGAAAATCACTCGTCTTAAATACAATAATATCAAATCTTTGGCAAAGATGGAAACGGAATTATGCTAAGAGCTGAGATTCTGCATAACTCTCAACGCGCTGAATATAGTGACAGGAGAGTTAACTTTGATGTCATCATAAATACCATGAAAAACTCTGGTGTTACAGCAAAGCGAGGCCGTAATGTACATCTCACCTCCACTACAGACTAGGGGTACGGAGAGGCTTCGTTTGATAAGCTAAAGCAATGGAAAAATCAGTCTTACCTCCCTAGATAGACATCAATACAGAACTCAGTAGCAAGCGGAGAGCTCGATGATTTAGCCCGTACATTCGTATAAAAAATGGATAAAATCTAAGCTTCACCATAAATGGATGGTGCTGTCATAATCGTGTTGCTGCCACTATGAAAGCAATTAGAGCTCAAAGCATAGCGAGTCTGGGAAGACGTGTGATCTATTCAAAAACTTATAAATAAAAACGATTAACTTAGTTTCAATGGTGTGAGTTAGTACTTGTTGCAGTCATATGAATACGCCTTGTAAGCGTCTCGGAAGGATTGTGACGCGGTTTGGACGCAGTTGGGAGATCTGTTGTCGAACCTGGTAGGCTGCTGATAGTCGAGAGGCGAGGTCTGCCCTACTTCCTGTGGACTGTACCAGCTCGAGCGGTTGTACACGTCCTCCACGGGTACGCCGGCTGGGGACGGGAACACAGTTTGTGGCACGGTGGCGCTCGTAGGATATGGCTGGCTAACTATTGGCTGGGGGCAGCTGGGACGGTAGATGTCGGGACGTGTGACGCTTGGATAGCTTCCTGCGGCGAGCATGGCCGGGGCCATGCCGTTGGTTAGGAGATTGTCTACTGTGAAATTGTTCATAGATATTGGTGTGTGGGGCTCCGCAGGATCTTGAGGGATTGGTAATGAGGTGCCTAAAAAATTATATCACAGTTTAGACCGACAGCTACCAACTGGGTGAGGGTAGGAGAATTGGCAGCTTTTTCCATCATGTCTGCTAACGTCATCTGGTCGACCAATGATCTATGTTCAATGGCTCCAGGCAGGCACTAGCTGACGTGGAAACACAACTAGGCGCCCCACCAAGGCTGAATTTTAGTGTAAAATTCGAAATTCCGTCGACCCGCACGACGGGTAAATAGCAGCAATCATTATTACATCAGGGGTTTGTTGATTAGGGCTGACAAATTCTGGTCACCACAGAACTTGCTGTTTACTCAGTAAACAACTACGCATCACCTATTAGCCATCTCAATGGATATGACATACTATACACGATGGAGGGTCAACAAACAAACACTCCTGTTGATTGAATGACAATCTTACCTCTCTGATCCGACGTTTTTGACCAGACGTGGTTATTATGGGCGGATTGGTCTATGTTCGGCTCTTGCTTCACTTCCTGGGTGGATGATGGGTCTGTCGATTTTTCGGATGGATTGCTGCCGTCTTCGTGAGTTTGGTCAGCGCTAATCCCATCTTTAGATTCATCTCCTGTCTGGCTATCCTTCATACTCTTGTCTTTGCTCTTCTTGAAGCGTCTGCGCCGTCTCAAGTAGCTGCCATTGTCGAACATGTTATAACTCTCCGGGTCCAGTGCCCAGTAGCTTCCCTTGCCGGGTTTCTTGTCGTCTCTGGCCACCTTGATGAAGCACTCATTTAGGCTCAGGTTGTGACGGATGGAGTTCTGCCAGCCCTGTTTGTTCTCCCGGTAGTACGGGAACCTGTCCATGATGAATTGGTAAATACCATTGAGCGTGATCTTCTTCTCCTTCGAGCTCTGGATGGCCATGGCAATGAGCGCGATGTAGCTGTACGGAGGTTTCACCATGTCTTTGCTGGACGTCTGATGCATAGCATACGGAGAGTAAGGCATTGGTCGAGCACCTGTCATGGAGTAGTGGTCCTGAGGAGCATACATGCCCGCCATCGCCGCGCCATAGGCAGGGTTGCGGTAGTAGCTCATGTAATCCTGGTTCGTCAGCGTCGGAGGCATCATCGTCATGGATCTGTTGGCGGAGGCTGTCGGTACGTATCTGGTTGATAGCTGAGCACAGGCTGGCTGCATCACACTACACATCTCACAAGTAAACCGTCTGCATGTGTGCTAGCCAGTCGAGTCGTGTTAGATCTGTTGCAAGGAAGCTAGCCATCGTGCGCTTTATCCCTGCCTACTCGCACCCTCTAGACGCAGTAGCGGGCGAGGTTTGATCTGATTGGTTGATATCATTCTATCAAATGACGATTGCGAGTCATGTCAGATTCGCTCGCAGTGGCTGGACACAGTGAATTGCTCTCACTCTGTTTACATAGGATTGACATCATAATACTGTAGAGATACTTTGTGGTAGAAAACTAGGGATTTGATGAAGTTTTGTTGTAGTTGTAGGGCATTATATCGATATCCTCTGTCATACCTTGCCTCGTGCAGACGTCTACTCAGAGTACGGAGACATGGATCACATTATGCAACAAGCAGTCCAAGAGCAGCACAAACAAAATTTTTGGTTTCAAATTATTGTGGTTGCAGTATCTGTGTGTGATTAGCAGCAGTAGAAGAGTCTAGTTTTAAATTTCTACAGCTCTAGCAGGGAGTTGATTGGATCCAGCTGCTGTTGTATCTGCTCGCTCTGCTCCCTCTCATCCAAACATCCCAGAATTTCATTTGTTTGGAAAGTTGCTGTCTCTCAGTGAGACCTGTTCTCTCTATTAGCACTGTTGTATAATCCATGTCATCATTGTTTGCTCTTTCCAGCTCTACCGCAGAACCGTGTAGCGGCAGATTAGTTGGGTGATAACTGGAAGGATGGAGTGAGTTTGTTCAAACAGCCATCACATCTATGCATACAAAGTATAAATTTCAAAGTAATATGGCAGAATAGGAATAATGGTGTGTGTTAGAGGGAGCAAGCGCCCAAGTCTGGCCAAAGCATTACTGCTCACAATGTGCGCCAAAAAGTTGTCTACACAATGTTTGACTAGCTAAAAGGGTATTAGGTTGACAAAGAAACAGATAACTTACTGTTTCATATGTGGAATAGAGGGATTCGTGTATTTTCTCTGATCATATATCATAGACGTGGGAAACACTGTCCAGCCGAGAATGGGAGGAAGAGCTGGTGGTCGGGTGGGAGAGCTCGATGGCCTAGTCTCCAGTTGGAAGGCCAATGTCATCGATTTCGTCACCACAGCAGTCTCCTCATACCGTGGCATTTTTATCCCATTAGAAACGACTTAGTCATCTAACGGCCTCACCCAGTAACCGCGAATGAGGGTGAACTGGCTGCCAACGCTGCCTCCTCGCTGTCGCGCTTATGTCGTCTGACCGCTGACTCACGCAGGCTCTCACACAGCTGCTGCCAAGCGCCAGCTCTGCGTTCTGGTTTGCAGCACTTCCAGCTTCCCTTGGTGAATAGCTGCCTCACCACAAGAGGCTAGCTGTCTCCAGCTGGCTGCTATAAAAACACTGCAGGCAAAAATAATTATATCATCAACATAGCCGTGTGAAAATAGAATGGAGTACAGGATGTCCCAGTCACCAAGTGGTCGTGTGACCAGAGTCAGCGATGGCCCATTCTACTGGTAATGATATCTTGAGTGGAGCCTTGTAGCGCTGCTATTTACTACTGAACTCGACTTGTGGCTAAGATTTCGGCCTTTAGCTTAGGTAGAATTTGATTTTTCTCTGATAGCTATGCCTCGCAGCAGGTTATAGTGTGGTAGATCGCGATGGAGATAGAATCAGTGATTATTGAGGCAGCAGAGAGAGAGAGAGAGAGTGTGAGAGAATGAGAGGGAGAGAGAGGGAGATTGAGAGAGAGAGAGAGTCTGGGAATCAGAGGAAAGGAATGAAGGAAGTAGAAGAGGAAAGGGAGCGAGTAGAAAGGGAAAAACACAATACAAGGAACCAAGGACCTCAGTTCCTAGGATGGGGAGCAGTGCTATGGCTGCCGTGTACTATAGTGACTATCAGCATGCTGAGTATTCTATTTCTAAGGACAGGCGTCTGCTTTTAGGTCCAAACATTTATCGGCTCAAGACACCAGGAGTCAGCCTCTGTACTTCGGCTGCGTCATTGATGACGCCTGAATAGGCGCTCCATGAGCGAGAGTTTGTCATCGTTTCTGGGAAGTTTGTCATCATTGCTGGAAAGTTTGTCAACTGTAGTGAACAGCACTGTTCATCAATTGTAAAACTTGTAGTTTTAACATCGGACGAAAACAACAATTCATTGAGACGCATGAAGCAAATGTAATGGAGGCACGAGGCAGTGAGGGGTAGCTATCATAAAAAATATCTCACCTTATTTCAGAAAACACGCAACCTCAGCCTGCCGGTGTTATGAAAGGTCAGCTGATTGTTCATGTTATTGCACAAATACACACCAAGGTTTCCATAAGAAAGCAAGCTAGCCTTGGAATTACATATAAACATGTTTACACAGACAACCATGGTGTTTGGTAAGTAAATCCTGACTATACAGGTAGCAGTCTGGCGAGGAATCAAACGCCGAGCAGAGAAATTGATACAGAATCCGCTCAAAACGGCAAAAAATTCTGCGTCATCGTTGCTGCTGCCAACAGCGGAGGCAGCGCAGACTAGGGGACGACAGAGCAGACGATTTTCTCACAGTTTCTAAAGAGAGGGATTAGAACCTGTTGTGTATGATCGTATAGAAATTTTAACAATGTGAAACCAGTTAGAAAAACACAGTGTAAGCATTGGTCGATTGTTAGGCCATGTTAAATGGGCAGGACTGGCTTTTGTTCCTCTCTTTATTATGCCGGCTTCCATGGACAAAAAGAATTGATATGTGCATTAACCATTAATTCAGGCAGGCAAGCCTGCCCGTGTGACAGCAAATGTATTGTGAGTGTTGACATTTTGAACTAACTACACATTGAATAGCGCACAATCACCGATCTTTCTGAGCAAACAGTAAGCTCTATCGGGCAGGACGGTACATTCCACGATACAGCCAGGCGATTTATTTGATCACAAAGGCCCAGCCTAAATATCATTTAGTAATTAACTGTGTTTTGTATTGCTTTGCTTACCAATAAAACTGTTGAATTGACAGAAAAACTTGACACTTATATGATTGAATGGCCAGCAGTTCGGCATAGCATGTGGTTGTTAATTGTCAACATGTCTTAGTGCAACATCACCCATTGAATGGGTGAATTTTTGAATCACTACAAGATGAATTTTTGATTCATTTTCACCCGGCAATGAATGGTGTGAAAGCTACGGAGAGCTCATTGTGATTGCTGCTGCAGCGGTATCTCCCCTTCTCATCAACACCGAGCTCCTATCATCGTAAATTGATTGTTTCACCTGTTATGCACATAACGCAGGACAGAATGCGTCATTCACATCTTCTCCCATCTAATGAGGTGTTTGATAGGCAGCATAAAATGATACCCTGACTTTGTTGGAGGTCTTGAGGTCGGTTATTGGCAGCAAGCACCTGTCTGAGAAATTCTGTGTCACAACTGTTGAAATTGAAACCAGGTGTAGTTGAGCCACCGCTGAAGATTCCAAATGGCATCGCTTTGGAGCAAATGGCAAAGCATCATGGGTAACCATGTGTGCCTCAAAACTCGAATGAGACAACGATGCTCTCATATAATATTCTAGGGTGGCAGGTGAGGCTCAGAAGTGGCAGCGAAATGGTCGGTGTTTTCAATTCAACAACTCGATAGGTGATCTTGACTAATTAATCATATTTCTTCATATTAATTACTATAAGTAGCTGGAGCACATCAACCAGGGCGATAATCAAGTCAGCTATAGGCTTCACCTCCAATTAGCAGCACCTGTGGAGTACCTGTCAAAACTCGCTCCTCAACATGCTACCTGAAGATACATAGTGTATTGAGTTACAGGCAATCAGGAGAGAACCCATTGCTGTGGGTATTTTGTGCGGTGTGGCAAGTAGTTGCTGTCTGTCACAAGGCTGACCCGAGGGCACGCACTCCGTGTATCAGTACACCCTATAGTCGGCTGTTGACTTTTTATATTGCACTATTTATAGTAGTATTAACATATTTTCATAGCGATGACCAACTATTTATTCTGAAATGTCAAAATTGCGCTCACTAGCATCCCACTGTTTTCATTCGCCAGGCAGCCAAAATCTTTTGATGCAATCCTTAGTGCTCCGCACCATAACCTGCATTTGCACAACAGATAAGGAATGCCTACATCCCCCACACCACATCCTCTATCCTATGGCTCAGGTGCGAAGAAAAAATTCAAGGACAGACAACTCCAATTCTAGCTGACACCACGCTATCAAACTGTTGGTGGAGGACAACTCCGAACGGGTTTTAGTGATCTTATTTTATTACATTACAGTATCTCCATCAACTTATTGGCTAGAGTTCATTTTTGAGCTATAGAAATTGCGTGGAAACCGTAATCACAACAATGACTGTATAAAAATAGTTGCTGCATATTGGTCTACGGTACAGATCGAAGGTGAGTAAGACTGAGGTCCTCGAGACTGCGAGTGGATGGATAAGTGGTGGCGAGCAATCCGCGTCACACTAACGTGGACGCTGTGTGCTCAGGATCTTGGTCTTGATACCAGGCCAGCATCTCCTGGCTGAAGTTGTCCGCTACATCACCTGTGGTGAAGCTCGTGTTGTTTGGGGCTCCGAAGGATCTGTCAAAATCGGTACACAGAGCCGTGAGTGGCAAATACATCATACAAAACAGACATGATGGAGTTCTGTCATTAGTAGAGAGGAATTCTAGCATTGAATGTTGATTATCACCATGATGTTACCACCGATTCACACGAGATAAAATGAAATAAAGTGAAGGATACACCATGCATGAAGCTCACAGAAGCGTAGAGATCAACGGAGCCGAATTAACGCTGGCATGAATCTAAGCACGGCGCATTCATCGACAAAATCGACCTACCAATGATCATAGTACTTCCTGTATGAATATCGGGACGGTGTGGTTAGCTATAGTGAGTACTATTACAGGTACAGACATGTGTCGTATGTCACTGCTCATATTTACCTGCGAGCGGGTGTAGGCCTGTTGTCAAGGCTAGCTGAGCTGTATGAGTAGTGCATGGAATCAGATGGACTGGCGCGGCTCGCAGACGGACTCCCGCGATTCGCCGCTTGGGAGTCTGTAAAGTACTAGCCGTGAGATTTGATCGGTCTAAATTATGTGGCGAAGCGCAGCCGAAGACACTTACTCTGTATGCCGAATGTGTACGGCGAGGCGGACCGAGATCCTTCGATGGATGGAGTGCGGGTGCCTGCAGACCGGGCCACAGGCGGTGGCTGAGGCTCGGCGATGGGAGGCCGAGGGTTAGCGCCGGGCAGGCCGCGTGCCCGTCTCAGCCTCTCACTGTATTGGAAGAAGTCTCTCATTTCGAATGGTTTCGACTGCTCATTGACGGCGTAAGTACGAGGTGGCCGTGGAGGCTCGGCGGGGCCGACATTCGCGTACGGGTTATCAGTGGGCGGTACCCTCACTTCTGATTGGACGAATGCGTTGAGATTGTTAAAGAAGCTAAAGGCATTCTCTTTAGGACTACCCTGGCTACTGCTGGAGTCGGTGTGAATGTGTTCGCTACTCATTCTTGGCATGAGGCGCGGCGGTCGAGGCTCTATTGGTATCGGCACTGTCTGATCGCCTGCCGGCGCGTGTGGCGGCACTTTCTCTGCATTCCTCCTCTGAGTATAGTACGGGTTATCGAGCATCTGGAATGGTTGCGACTGAGCGCTGTCGTACATACGACGTGACGCTCTCTGTACGTGATGCGCGTACTCCTTGTCAACGTGCTGAGTAGTTCTTGGACGGTAGACAGGAGGCTGAAAGTTAGTCACATGACCCGCCGCGTCTGCCTGCTGCTGCTGTCTTTTATAGTCAGGCGGAGGCCTATAGGTTGGAGGTTTGCCACTACTGATACTATTGGAGGAGTTGTTCTCTCGTGCACTATACGAGCTACTCATTGTGGCGTGTTGAGAGGAAGTGAGTGTGGAGTCGTTCCTTCTGTTGGCCGAGCGGCGCTGCTTGTGGGCCTTGCGTTCGAGGCTACCATAGGGGTTATTAGATATGTAGCTCTTGCTGCGGTGAGTAGACATGCCGCTGCCGCTGTTAGAAGACTTGTCTGACATCTGACTGCTAATCGTCGAGTAGTTGGCACCTGCAAGTCAGTAGGCAGTCAATTGTGAGAGGGAAGACAACTCCTAGTACTGTAGAACTGGATTTTATAGCGATAGAAATGGCCACGCTTCCTTCAAAATCATCAAGAAATCAAAACGATAGCAACCTAATGATAGTGATACCTTAAATGAGAAGACAACTCCTATATAAGTTATAATGAGTGTAATTTCTATAGGGAATTCTAACAATAGCATTAATTTTTTGTCGCTATTTCCGCGGCTGTGAGACCTTCGTTATCATGTTGTATGTGTTCTATAGTAGCTGATAGGTAGGCGGCAATAGGTCACACCGGTAACTTACCACCAATACTTCCGGCGAGTCGCACATCGTCCATGCTGCCCGAGCGGAGAGGACGGCCATTGGAGACGCTGTAGCCGTGCAGTGATGACGTGCTCGAGTTGGCAGTGCTGGAGCCAGCTGAGTCGAGGTCGAGTGACATCTGAGCAGCCGGTCTGTGTGCGGCAGCGGTGGCAGCAGCGGACGGTAAGACAGACGATCGATTGTACTTGAGTGCTCTGGTGGGCGTGAACTCGTGGTATCTGCAGAGCGAGAGAGCGAGAAGTCATATGATAGGAAGGCATCATAGCCAGACGAGGTGAGTCATACAGAGTGGGAATATGATAGTTAGATAATCGATCTATGCACTCATTGATGGGGCGGCGGAGCAACAGGGCGGCGGGCGACGTACCCTTCCATTTGTGCGAGAGATGCTAAAGATGCTGTGGAGTTTGGGTTACTGGTCATAGAGTTAGCCTGAGATCCACTGGCTCTACTGGGTAGTCGGGTGGCAGAGTTAAGCCTCCGTCTAGTCAGTGGAGAGTGGTCCAACGATTGGAGCTACAAACAAGGAGAAGAGTTACAACTGTTTTCCATGCATGATGGCCGAGATCATTTGACTGGCCGAGATCATGTGACTGGGTGAGATCATGTGACCAGCTGAGATTGACCGACCTGCTGCGAGGATGCTGACTTTTTGGGTGATTTACTCAACGCGGGAGACGATCCCAGAGAGAGGCTGTCTGTAAAGTCGTCAAGAAGAGATTTGTTAGCGCGGCGTGTGGAACGTGACAGGCATTACATTGCCACATGCAGAACAACACGGCACTGTGGTACAATCTACTACGGATACACGACATGCAAGATTAAACTAGAAACTCGCCACAACATGCCTGGGCCTACCAGCAGTCGCATGTCAGGGCGGGACGGGTAGATAGACAGGGACCGAATCAGAGGAACCAAGGCATTTAGAGAGATTAGGTTAAATGCATGCTGAATTATAGATGCCGAAGAAAAAGATAACAGAAAACTGTCACTCTAATGGACAATAGACAGGTAATGACTATGACATTGACGGCAAGGACAAACCTTCACTGGCTAGATCAGCACTGCCTTCGCTGGGCAGGTACTCTATAAAACCAGTCATCTCTCACGTAAGATCGGTAACATATAGATGGAGGGGAGTACCGATGAGGGGAAGGAGGAGAGAGGAGGAGGGAGGGGGGAGAGAGAGGGAGGGAAGGAGAGAAGAAAAGAGAAGGGGCCGAGAGGAGAGAAGAGAGGAAGCGGCAGCAAGAA
>ERZ1740065.2036-NODE-2036-length-12478-cov-14.208565_pt1 | contig 12478 bp, 12 predicted proteins | sample MGYA00581738_ERZ1740065 | MGnify/ENA primary metagenome ERZ1740065 (study PRJEB43018, sample SAMN04849749) | marine metagenome | isolation source: floating plastic debris | place: Pacific Ocean | collected 2008-09-01 | study: EMG produced TPA metagenomics... | reverse complement strand
TATTTGTACTACAAACAACATGAAACTTGTGATCACTGAATATTAAAATAGAAAGAAAATAAGTACCATGATAACAGGTATTGCTTATCAGCTGTGGCATGAGTATTTCTGATTGCTTTAGAAATTTTTTAGCATGGTGGTTAAACAAAAATAACTCCTTTCGCTTTTGCTGTAGTGATCTCGGCTGCTTTATCGAACAGCAGTGAATGTTCTAATTTTGCTATAAAGCCAACTTATCAAGTTAGCTTTGTATTGCCTCTCCTATGTAGCAACCTAGCTTGGTATAAGCTTATTCAGCTTGTTATTAAGTTTCCATGCCACACTGATCAGTTGACAGTGGACAGCAGCGCCAATAAGACATGTCAACGACGTAATAAGACACTTAAACCACATCGCTTGATAGAAACTATTTTTCATGCACCAATTCCATAACATTTGTCTTGAGGATGACAGCATAAGTGAGTTTCTGTGTCACAGGAGTGAAGGTAGTCTGCAGTCTTGAGATTCTAAGTGAAGTGTGATTTTACTTAATTTTCACTAGAAGTTGTTATCTCTTGTGCAATACGACTTGGGACACGTTATGAAGACCGTATGGTATGAGATGCGGTATACGGTCACCTTCAGTGTGCGCTCGTATCCCAGCAGTGTGCGGGATACGGTCACAAACAGTGCGGTTACCAGTGCGGTGTAGTGCGGTTACCAGTGCTGGATATGTGCTAGCACTGGGCGGTTCACAGACATGTAGCATCTGGTTACCACGGACACTATACTATACTTTACTTCACTTTACTGTACTATGCGGATACTATGCTATGATACATACATAGAAATTTTAGCGCCCTCACCATGACAGCTATGCTACCGTCTCAGAGAAACACTATGAAAGTTGAATGCTATATTTTTGATAGCTCTTTATTTTGTATATTCACTCAAAATAAATCGCTTTAAGTCTTAGATGCCATAATAATAAATGATAAACAATAAATGATAAATAACGATTCCCAATGATTTGGAAATATAATATTTTTTTCTAATCTACGTATACAGTGCTATACACTACGCTATCTGAGAAGTAAGATATTGTTATCAACTGCGTAGCTCTTTCTGAAAGTATTATCTGTGAGGCAGTATTGTCATCAGCACTCTAGTATCCTGTGCATGACATGACAGTAGCCTCTCCACTGATCTACATTAGCTTAATATTGTCGCTCTAACTTATCTAGATTATTGGTCTCATGAAGAGTCCATCTTGCAATCCTACAAAGCCTCATATTGGCTAATCTATGTGTCCCACTGGCAAAAATGATTGTACCTTTGAGCTTTGCTGTACTTCATTTAAGTGCAATTTTAAGTGAGAATGTTGTAGTTTAAGCCCTAAATCTCTGAACCCCAGGATCTCTGGTGACTTGGATAAGACTAGTGTAAGCTGCAGCTGCAATTAATCAACCGTCCAACAGGGGAATAGCGAACACGAAAAGTACTAATCAAAGGTCTACGTAGGAAATGTAATTATTCCTAAATTTCTTAGCACCAAGAAGAAGCGAAAATTTTCTGATGACACTGAGAAGACCTCAGATAACCCCAATGATCTGAAACCAATCTTCATGAAGTTCCTTGACTCACAGAACATCATTGGTTCTTCTGAGTTTTCCGGCGTCAATGAAAAGGTCCAGTTTAGCTCTACTTCACTCTCAGCCAATGCTGCTGAGTAGAATTGATTGCCACATATCCGCTCTCATATTTCTTATTACCTCTCCGCTCTTGTATTTCAGGATGTGAACATTGTCTCAGCCTTTAGTAAACCGACGGACAGCACGGGTTATTCTATCAGGCACTCCATAACTGTGGAAATCGACCTTGGTGGTTATGGAAAGGTTGGTTCAGCCAATGTACTCCTTATATTTACACCTGTCTCCCTATGCTTGGTCCCGTACAGGGCTTGAAGGCAGAGAGCATATTATCTATATACAGTTTCAGATTATTATTCCGCTAAGTGTTCAGTTCATAGCCATTATCAACTGTAATCAACCCTACTCTGCACGTCCTGTTCCGACCGCTCTATCCTATAGCTCCGCCCACTCTATCCTATCGCTCAGACCAATCTATCCAACCACAACGCCCACTCAACACTATCGCTCAGCCCACTCTATCCTATAGCTCCACACATTCCATCCTATAGCTCCACACACTCCATCCTATTGCTCCGACCGCTCTATCCTATAGCTCCGCCCACTCTATCCTATCACTCTGTCCATTATCCTACTGCTCCTTCCACTTGATTCTATCGCTCTACCCACTATCCTATTGGTCTGCCCATTCTATCCTACCACTCCGCCTACTCCGCCCCCTTGCTCTGCCCACGCCATGCTATCACTCCACCTACTCTATTGTATAGCTCCTCCCATCACATCACATTGATCGGCCCATTCAGCGGTAAGCCTACCTCCTAGCTCTGCTTTGCTCCATGCAAGTCATGACAGAGTATGAAATAGATTTTATATGACTCAGGGCTATTGTAACAACTCAGGGCTAGTGTAATGACTCAGGACTATTGTAACGACTCAGGGCTATTGTAACGATCTATGGCGTATGTGAGATCAGGTGACAGCACAATTTGGTTTTTACTTTCAGAAGAAAATCTGTCATGTGACATTTGTAAGTAATATCTACCAGAACCCTCAATACAAGGCGGAAAAAATCAGGTGCAGATTTGTCTGGTAAGCCAATCTAAACTCCATGTCCATACATGAAGTGAGCTCGCAACGTAGAGACAGGTCATGACCATTATTTACGGTGACAAAATTACTAGCATGCTAGCATGTCCTAGCATCGGAGTCGAAATAGCTGACACGCGCTTTTGTTATTAAACAAAGCAACAGAATATAGAATTCTTGGTTACGAAAGGTATGAAAAAACGCTACTGCACCTCTACGTTATAATAGATAAGGTGGGAATTCAGTCGAAACGATATCACCGCCTCATCCGAACGCTGCGACAAACTCTGCGACAAACTTGTCACTGCGTAATTTATTCAATCGTTTGTATGAAGCTACTGCTGAGTTACATGAGGGAATTAGTTCGAAAATGTGCATTCTTAAAATTAACGTTAGTGATCTCTTGTATCATAACATGGATTATACATGTATGTCTGGAGAAGATTGCTATGAAAAAGAATTTCAGAAAAGGAATATTTCAGAGTGAACAACAACTATTAGCTATTGAGGATTTGTTATTCCTGCACTTGGCTAGTATCTATGAACAGTCTGGTCGAGAAATCTTGCATTCATGGCTTGATAGCTTGGCCTGCTTTCCTCTGCTTATTTCCACTCTTTATATCGTATAACGGAGACTTGTCGACTGTGAATTTGACGTATATTCCTGTTTACATCTAAGAGCGCACCAGCAGCAAGAAAATAATGAATTCCTTTAGAGACGCAATTGATTGTCACGATAATTTTGTCACAACTTGGAGCCGGTAGTCAAGTTTCAAATTTTTTAATTGCAATTAAACGCAAAACTCGTGACATGTCTCGACGTCACAAACTCCCTTATGCTAATGCTAACTTCCATATGTGGTATTGTTAGCTGCCATTTGATAAAGCTCGGAAGACAGAGCTGTAGTGCTATATCGAAATAGTGTGACTGATTGTATCCCTCCCTTCTACAGATTGGTTGCTTGGAAAGACAAGCGCTTCAAAGGATGCTTCAAAGAAAGATTTTAAATTGAATAAAGTGTAATGTGTGCTTCTTTGTCCAAAAAACATGATTTGCCACCAGAACATAAATTAACACAGCTGTAGCAGTGAGAGACATAGATAATCCCTCGAGGGAGAGAACTAATGATAATGTCAGCTGTCTGTCAGCAATCATCTTGTATAACTATGTTGTACCAGTCTCACTGTAGCAACATGTTCAGTTATATACAATAAATGGAATGTTATAATACAATATATCTGCCAACCTATGAGGCTGAATATAGTGCCAAAAGCTGCTGCAATGTCAATACCAGCTCTTTACTGGGTATCAGTCGATAGAGAGCAGTGGTGTCTTGTGGCTCATTGTGATATTTCAGAGGAGGATAACTCTTATACTGCTGGATATCAAAGACTATAGTTACACTCTACTGTGAGTGAGGAATTGTGACTCCTATTATTGACCTGAGGTCACATGACTGCTCTTGATGCTTTGACATGCTAAACAGTGTGAATAGAGGATAGTAGGAGGTTTGCCCATATCTTTCTGGATTAACATGGGATGATACAAGAGGAATATTTTAGGGTTTCCTTTGTTTACGATGTTACCATAGATACCTTTGTATACATTTTAGGTCACCGCTGTCTGGTCTACGGAGACATTACTTCCGTGACATAGATGTGCTGGTGGAACACATCCCTGAAGTGCTGTCATATTTGAAGGCCGTGCAGGAGTTGACTTCTCGCTCACACCTAGCCCCGCAGGCTATTGATGTGCTGCACTCTGTCAGGTGGTGACCCGATGACATCAGACAATATTCGGTCCGTCGGAATAGCTGCTGACCTGCTGCTGGCATCACCTGAAATACAGGGAGAAATCAAGGTCAGAAGTCCAGTGAAAACCATGTAGTATTAGTATTCTTACCAGATTTAGGAACCTTATATTCCTCCATCATAGGACACACAGTGGATTCAAATCAAACTATGTCGACACAAGATTTACCGATAATGAAAAGATACTGCAAGGCATTCAATGGTCATCATGTCAGGTTAATATTCTACCTGCGCATTGTTGTGACCCTAAATGGGGGAAAGGAACGGAAAACAGTTGTTGAACTCACCAAAACCAGGATACAAAATGAAGCTTGAGCTAGTAGCATATCTGAGGCAGACAAATGTAGTATCGTAACACCAAAATTCACCTTCAACTGCCTCCTCGTCCAACTGGAATCCAACTGAAAATAAATATAAATTATGTGTCTTGATATTAAATGATCATTGTTATCATTGTCATTATTGATTGTGAGGAAATACCTATATTCTAGAGTCACCTGAGAAACTGATGAGATTGGGTTGATTCGAAGCAGAAGAAATATATCAGTTTCCTCATATTGAAGTCACCAACCACTACAACAACAGACGTATGCTTCAGACTCGAATGCAATATAACTCTTTCCTCTCACTAGAATGATTGATGCTGCCTCGTCACTTCAACATAATCAAACTGTCAGATCTTCATATGCCAGAAGCAATTTCCTCACCGTTCGATGAAGTGAAATGCTAGGGATTGGATGTCCCTAGTCATCAGTGTCAGCCTGGTCTCGCCAAGCTGTACTGGCATAATCAGCTGGTTTCTTGGTGAATATGTCAACATCGAGCCTTTTGGGTACAATAATTTGACCTTGAAACTATGCAGAGCTTTGGGAAGTTGATTAATGATACCGCTAGGGTGGTGTTGAGTGAATTTCGGGTTGAAAAAAGAGGAAATTCTGATGTTGTCTTCTCATTATATTGAATAGTATTGGTGCAACGGCTGTTTCGCTACTGGCTCAGGTGCCACAAAGCTACCTCATCAGAGCAGATGTTATACTTTGTTTAGATTTTTTAATCTTCTCTCCAGACTCTGACCTCTGACCTCCCGTAGCTGAGCTCATTGCCCACAACTAGAAAACCTCAACTTTTAAGAGTTGAATATACAGGATTCTATCCATGCCTGTTATTGGGTGGGGGGTGGGGGGGTAGGGGAGTGATAGCAGTCATTTACACACTATTCATGTGATTACCAGCTATTTCTCTAGTGTATGGAACTTCTCTAATCGGTGTGTTTTTATACAGATACTAAGACTTCGTTAGTGAAGCTAGAATACGAGTGCAGTACAGTGACCCAGCCACATCTTGTGAGCTTGAAACGACTTGATGAATTTGTGTCGCAGTGCTATTTTCCAACACCAATTTATCTGGTCCCTATCTCATGCTGGGGTAGTGCCTCTGGACCCGATAAGGGAGTAGGCAGTCTGTGGGCCCCAGGCCTCAGAGGTATCATATTAATGGAAGTGAAAAAGTCATCTTTGCAGCAGTAGGACCACAGAGTGAGGCTTACCAAGGCAGTTACCTGTATATTCCACTGCAATTCAGGATGTGAAAGGCAGTAATATTGCATGCTTTATTGACGACATTAAACAAACATTGTGTACCTCTGATGCAAAGTTGTATATAATCACATTATAGAGCTTTGTGCTTGGGAAATAGTGAAAAACAGTGGAAAGTGTTATGTCATCAGTGCAGTATAAGGGGGTAGTAATAGTCATTTAAATAAGGTAGCAGTGTTGCCAACTCTACAATTTTCAGCGTAGTTATACGATGATTCGGCTTTTACGATCTACGACCTGATGTTTAGAATTTCCAGTCGTTTATACGATGTTTAAATTTTTGCACTCAGCTAATGGGAAAGTTCATTTTATGTGCAAAACTTGACTAGTGAGCGGTGACTAGCGAGCGGTGACTAGCGAGCGGTGACTAGCGAGCGGTGACTAGCGAGCGGTGACTAGCGAGCGGTGACTAGCGAGCGGTGACTAGCGAGCGGTGACTAGCGAGCGGTGACTAGTGAGTAGTGCAGGCTACGTAGTGAAGAGCGATTAGAGATAAAGGAGCACCGGGTTGGGAACATTAAACAAATAGGTTAAATACTCGAGGAAAACGCTAAGGAAATTTTTAGCACGTGCCATAATTTAGTCTAATGCTGACTGAGAGGCATGGAAAACCCTGACAAAATCATTCAATTTTGTACAACTGAAATACTTTTTTCACATATTCTTGAATGTGTTCCGTCACAATCTTAACTGACAAGCAAGATGGTCAATGAAACTTCCACTGGAACACGCTTCTTATCATTGATCAGATCATTGTCTTGCCAGAGTTCAAAGCTCAATTCTGAGAAACTAAGAGACGTGGAAGCAAGAGACCAAAAGTGGCCCACATCGTCTACATACACTCCCAAGGTCCACACAGATAATCCTTGAAAATAACGGTGATGAATTAACAACAGTAATAGAAATAGCATTATAATCATTCCAGTGATGTGGTATTTACTATGATACAATCACTAACATTATATTTCATATTGATAATGGACTATGATAATAACAACAACAATAATAGTAATAGTATTAGCAGATTTTCCCCTATTATCTTCCCCTTCTAACTTGGATACACCGTATTTCTCAAAAATAAGGCGCGCATCATATTCAGAAGTTCGCTTCAAATTTAAGGTTCTAGACACGCGCCCATAAAGTAAGGAATGTTATTACTTTTTTGGTCAGAATTCTTCAGTCAAGGGATTTATTAAGATGCTGCTCAGGGCAGAATGATAGTTCATATTACTTGCAATCCAAAAGAAATGTGTTGAATACTTCATTCTGTACGCTCAATTCCCTTCAATACTCTGCTTAAATGAGGGAAATTCATCCTGAGCAATAGAATGAAACTGGACAAAAAATTGATTGTTTGTGCTAACCTTTATCTGGAGCATTTTATATCATCCCCTTATTTTGGGGTAAGATTCTGTAGATATTCAAGTCTAAATCTGTCGTATTAAAAAAAGTTTTAAAGCTTCTGTCCAATAACATATTCTATTACAAAAATCAAATAATTTTTATCCTATTTAAGTTGTGCTGCACAAAAAATATCCGATGAAATCAATAAAAATTTTGATCCATGAGAAGAAAATTCTAATACTATATGAATCATCAATATGGTGATAGTCAGTGCATCTCATTTATGAGCGCTTGATCTATTTGTTCCTGTTTCTTGTTTTGCCTCCTGGAAACATGTTCTTTTCTGTAGAGAATACCGCAATCTGGTAAAAGGAAAGACAATTGTAAAAAAACTGAAAGCTGTATAATATCATGAGTTTCTTCACAATTCTACAACTTTTGGTAGAAAATATTTGATTTGGAAGTATCGGATTTCCTAGTTGTAGGGATTCCTACCTCTGTCTTGTGTTATCAAGGATTCCCACCTCTGTCTTGTGTTATCAGGGATTCCCACCTCTGTCTTGTGTTATCAGTATTCCTGAAGCTTTGGTTAAGAAGCTGATTAATGAAGCATCTTCAGACGCTCGGATGAGGAGAGGTCAAGATAGGCAACCATGGACTCGTGAGACCTAATACAGGTCGGTGATGCAGCGTTTATACTCCAGCCACCATCACACGAAACTATAAGGACACAAAATATTGACTGATTTGCCAACTTGGTCATGCTTTCCTGAGAGAAGTCTGTGGTTGCTAAGACCGCTTTCGTAAGAATTTTATGTTGAAGGAAGAGGAGAAAATCAATGTGCCGATTAAACTGTTAGCATTGGGTACAAATATTGTTTATAATGTCTTTGACTGTGTTCACCATCCTTCGATACATAGACAATGGCGCCCAATGGTAGCATGTTGCAGTCAATTATCATGATAGACTTGCTCAGAGCGCACTCGTGAGCCTCCGTATGCAACATGAATGCTCAGTATTGGCTGTACCTTATGTGGCAACTCGCAGCGCACTGCGTAGCTGACTCCGCATAAACTGTGTTACTAACTTCTACAAGGCATTGCCTCCTTGCTGTAAAATACCCCTGAAGATCGCAGCCAAGAATGTGCAAGCATATTACATAGAATAACCACTACAAGTGCATAGACTACCTGGAGGGATGTGTACACATAGGTTATAACAGCCATCCTAGAAAGTGCTGCGCCAACACAGGTTATAGGGATATGCTATAATAATATTTACATGGAAGCAGTGAGCCATACCTGACCTCATGACATGCTAGCATGATAACCTGATGACCTACTAACATACCAACAAGGTGAGATAACTCTCTCAAAAGTGCCACAGTGTCAGATATTTGGAAATCTGCTAACATAATACCTCTACCTAAACTGAAAGATGCCTCTGAACCTAAAGACTTTAGGCCTATTGCATTAACACCGATAAAAGCTAGATGCCTCGAGAAACTTGTGCCCCCCATATTAGCAGACACATTACTGAGACGAATCAGTTCACCTACATATATAACAGTAGCACAGACTAGACCTCGCTGGTGTTACTAGACAGAGCCACTCACCATCTCGATTGGTCTGCAAAGAATTACGTATGCTCCATATTCATTGACTTTAGCAGTGCTTTCAACACCATCAAGACAAACATCTTAGTCCAGAAAAAAGTCATCTCATAACGTGAACTCAAACATCATAGCCTGGTTGTATGACTTTTCATCGTCACGCACTCAGCAAGTGAGAGTTGGCAAAACATTGTCTGACAGATCACAACATCAACTGGATGCCCCTAGTCCAATTCTTTTCTCACTCTATGTGGAGGACATGACAGTCAGCGAAAATCATACCATCATCAAGAGTGCAAATGACGCTGTGATATTGGAATTTGTCTCACAAAAATCATCATCTTTGCTGCAACACAAAATTTCCAGGATCACAACATGGCGTACACAAAATGGACTACTCATCAATGGTAGGAAAACTAAAGAACTTGTTTTCTGCAATCAGCGTGACGATCCTGACCCAACATCCATCATGATTAATAACGCAGCTGTTGAAAGAGTTGAGGAGTATAAACATCCACGCACCACAATCAGCCTTAAGCTGAACTTCAACACAAACACCAGAAACAAGATAGACAAAGCCAGCAAGAGACCCTTTATTATAATTATAATTACTATTTGTCATTTTCCTGTCGATTTCCGCGCTTACTCTCGTGCCTATCTGCGCTTACTCCCGCTTACTCTTGCTTACTCCCGCTTACTCCCGCTCATGTTGATGCACAAATATCGACGGGAGAATGACAAAAGCCAAAACAGCTAGCTTATATGAATGCCCAAACTAGTACCTTATTGCTTGCTTATACCACATTCCTCGAACGTGTTCTACAATATCATCTATGCAGCATATATAGACATTTCACGTTGGATATGAAGAGGCAATACAACCACCTCATCAACACGGCTCGTAAACTGAGCAAAGCCAAACTCGAAGCTTCCACCTTAGACAAAATATTTCGTACTTAATTTAAAACCTAACACCTAAGAATGAACGAGCACCTGGTCACCGTGTCTGACTACCCTCTGGTAGATAGCGAACACCTGCTCACCGTGTCAACTACCCTCTGGTAGATAGCGAACACCTGCTCACCGTGTCAACTGCCGACAATATTGTTTTAGGTCATTACGTGCGAAGCTGCTGAATGAAATCATATTATAATCTATTCAATCCTTTTATTGCAGTTACTTTGCTTCCTATTCCAACAGAATATTTTTTTATCCACAGAGCATGAATGAAAGATTAATTTCTTTACAGAATAATCTTCATGAGAATAAGTGAAATTAGAAAATATCTAACATTGTAACGTGGAAACAAAAGCCTATTAGATGACTGGATCTCTATGAAGAGCTAATTTCAAGTCATTGATAAGCAGAGCAGCAGGCTGCTATTTTTGACACCAGTAAGCATTCGTAGAGAGTGACTTCAGACAACTGAAAATTAAACTGCTGACTCTGCGTCTCTGACAGAATTGATTGAAATTAAGCATTTCTTAATGAACTCAAATCATGGACGATGGAGATGAATGATGAACATTATATCATGGCTAGAAAAGCTACTCAATTTTCTTAAATGAATGCCTTTGTTTGCTGTGGTAGATTTGGTAAGCAAAAATTTTCGTGCCAATGAATAGTATATATTTACCTCCAGCTAATTGATATACCTGCATGTATGCTATAGAAAATATGATGAATAATGATTTGCTTGACAGCTGCTCACCAAAAATATTTGTCGAAGTTGTGCAGTCCAGAGTTTACTAGACTGCAGGATTTCAAATCAAGACTTTCGCTACGTCGGTATGCATTCTTCCATAGATGAGCACAAAACCAGCATCTGTATAAGTGCATCAAGCTGCTTATGTATAAGACATTAGCCTAAGTCACACTGCACTCGTGATTGCAAATTTTTTTGTACAAGGAGTAGCAGGCAGACGCGAATTTAAAGCCACATTGTACCTGCCAGTGCTAGTTGTGGTCAACAAGCAACTAACCAAGTGCACCACCTCTATCCAATCAAACGGCGAGTCATCAGAGGCGCTCTGGCTTTGTCCAATCATATCCCTACTCGTGCGTAGCATTCGTGGTCAAAGTTCAACATGTTGGATCGTGCCTACGAGTGAATAATCCATTCATGGGCATTCGCACAAACACTTCATTTTCATTCGTACGAATGAAATCGTGTAAAATTCGTCCTAGTGTGGCTTAGCCTATTGCCATGGGGACTATAGCCACACTCTGACTGTTGTGTAGTGTAAGCTGCGGTGATGTAGTGGTGGGTGTGTCTTGCAAGCGGGAGACCGGTGGCAGCAGACTTCTACTCTGACGTCACAGATCATCAACTTTCTTTGCTTGATTTCTTCAAAATTACTTGGCAGAGGATTATTTCACCAACATATGCAACTTCTACAGCGACAAACTAATGAGTGGAGATCACTGGTGATGTCACCTTTCTATTATGGAAGATACTGGGCTTGCAGGTTGTCAACATGAGCCTGCATCTTGTCTTATTCTGACACTGCCTTTGTCCTGCTATTCTTCGATACTACACGTCTCTGATGAAAACATGCTGGCTGTGCACCTTGACAATGGTAGCCGTTTTCATTTTCTCATCTTTCGGCAAATTTCAGATGGTAATTGTGATTTATATTGATTGGGAGTTATTATTTATGAAATACATGTAATGTCCACTAATAAAATAGAACAGATTTTGTATGCAACATATGCCTGACAGATGGTTACATACCGGAAAAAGCATCGAAAGATAAGGAAACAGTGCGCTTACAATGCACAGAAACTACAACAAATCAAGCTTGTTCGGGCTCTTGAATTAGCAAATTTGGCATCTGCCAATTTGCTATTTTTGCCAAATCTACAGCATATGATATTCTTCGTGAATGGTCAATAGCTACACTGTGTTGGCAGAAAGCAAAACAGCTGGTTTTTCGCAGGCCACATATCTATCAGTCTTGCCGCAGGATGCATCATCCAGTCGAAGAGTTGGTGGCTCATCCAGCATCAAGCACTCACCAGAGAAGTCAGGCTGCTTATTGAGCCAGATAGAAAAGTTTTGTGTCTCAAACGGAACTTCTCCTGATGCGGTAACCCAGTAGTGTTTGTTGCTGTTCTTTCTCTTGTAGCCAGACACCCAGATGGATTGCTTAAAGAAACCTAAAAAAGAGGCTGAAATTAGGCGCGTTTGTGCACCGCGAAGCATTAGAGTGCGACCATTCCAAAACTAGTAGGAACGCAACAAGCACGAATGCTAGCGTGCCGTACTCTGAAAAATTGTTCTGGCTTTATTTAGAGGTGAGAAAGAAAGAAACTAGCTGATGAAAAGCGTAGTCTATGGTTGCAATAGACTAAGATATTAGCTGTTTGTGTCTCGATAGTTATTGAGAATGGTCACGCT
>ERZ1740065.2035-NODE-2035-length-12480-cov-12.145352_pt1 | contig 12480 bp, 11 predicted proteins | sample MGYA00581738_ERZ1740065 | MGnify/ENA primary metagenome ERZ1740065 (study PRJEB43018, sample SAMN04849749) | marine metagenome | isolation source: floating plastic debris | place: Pacific Ocean | collected 2008-09-01 | study: EMG produced TPA metagenomics... | reverse complement strand
TTTTTTTTTTTTTTTTTTTTTTTAGATTTTGAGAGAGAGAGAGAGAGAGAGAGAGAGAGAGAGAAGGAAATAGGGAGGGAGGAATTAAGATTAAGAAGAGGAGACAGTAATAAATCCAGTAAACGAATCCATGATAATCCAGGCCAGTCATCACAAAAAGTAACACCGTTCACGAATAGCAGGAGTTGCCTTTCCATGACTTCATGACTACTTGATGAATGGCATTGAACAAGTTGATGAATGAAACTAATACAATATTTACATGAGCGATACACTGACCTGACCATAGGAGACGTCCCTGTCAGACATGTAGAGGTCTGACAGCGCATCGGACGTCTGGCGCCTATGAAACGGTCTAAGAACCATGACTTCAACAGAACTGAGCATACCTGCTGCTGCACAAGCACCTTGCGCAGACTGTCACTAATGACTGGCAGGGTTATGACATGGTTATCGCTGTCCTCCTACTGAACCTGGCAATGATAATTCGAACCAGAGGAGATAATGACAGCGACAGCCGATGCTGATCCGTCCAATATCATGGTGCGTAGATAAACAAGGTAAACATGGAGATGTCAGCCCATCGTAATATGTTACAGAGAAGGGAGTAGAGATAAGCTGGAGCAAATCAACTCAGGTATGTTAAAAGCTGGGCAAACGAAGCATCGAGCTCAAACATGATACATCGCACGGCAGCCACTCTCGCGAAAACACCATCGTCGCACCAGCGGCAGCCATTTTAACTTCCTACGGAACTCTCTAGGAATGCCTCAGCTGTAGAAGTAACTGCGGCCATTATTGCTACCCACGCCCTATCAGAGACCATCATGTAGATAACCTTCACCGAGAACAAGCCACATTCAAAGTTTGAATGCGTATGTAACAGCAAACATGTATGCGAGAAATAGACCACACACGCCGAGTGAGGCGAGAATACCGGCTGATCAGCGGATTAATGCTGAGAGCCTCGTCTCTATTCATGTCGGGCGTGAAAACAAACACGAGGCCGTCAATAAATCAAAGATTGCCGGGTTTGTTTGCTGAGACGGTGGGTGGCGGGGCCAAGCCCCTCGTCTACACGGCTGCTGAACCAAGCGCCGACGACATTGTGTATGTGAAATAGGGTAATCGTGACCACTCAAAACTACATCCATTGTCACGTCTCACCACACATAAATACGGCCCACTGCACACTAACGAGTCAGGAGTTGTTTCCTCTTACTCAACACTGGGATCATCTGATGATACGCAACATGAAATGTGCTCTTAACCGTTAATCATGCGATTTTGTGCCGCAATGTTTTGATGAGTGGCAAAACCAGAACTATGTCATACAATGTCGCAATTAGGGTTGATAATAGGGGTTTTCCATTCCATCCATGATCATATGGGCCTATACTCATTACTTCGACTGCCATTGTCTTTTTTTGTACATATGATTAATATCTCACACCTGCAGACGACACACAGTAAAACTCATCTACAGCGTTGCCATTAGCTACTGCATCAAATGATCAGTGACTCGCTTGTATATAAAGGAACTATTCTAACATGACAGATAGCTATCTTCCTTCCTGACTCACCCATTTCATTTTCTATGGTACAAGCAGGGTAAGACAACTCCAGATGAAATACAAACTCACCTGGGATATGTGATCGTTGGATTCGGCATGCTTCATTTGATTGACGCCGGACGCGACGTCGGACAGATCCTGCCTCTGGACCTGGGATACAAGAATTAGTCCAGTTATTATCAGCACAGAGTGTTATACAATCAGATAGAAGATAAAGCAGCACTGGTTTCTCCTATCATACGTACAGACAGTGTACGTACAGACAGTGTATGTACAGACAGCATACATACACATAGCACACGCACACAACAAATAGACATGGAGATAGAAGGAGGGATGATTAATGAAATAGTGACAGAATAGACCTGAGAAAGGTAATGACTGTAATAAATGTGGTAATAGTAGTAGCAAATGTACTGATGGTAATATAAGTTGTAGTAGATATAGTACCAGTAATAGTAAATACAGTGATAGTGATAGTGATAGTATTAGATGGGTAGTAGTGGTTGGTAGTCACTGTAATAGTAGTAGTTGTAGTAAGCTGTAGTATTTTATTAAGATATCTGGTTAGGCTAATAATGACATAACGTACTCATTCCTTTTATCTACAGCCTAAACCCCAGCACTTTCACTTTCACCCTGAAATAACCGAGATTACACTATGTTGAAGTGTTTGTTGTTCGCACTCAGATAATGATATCACCAAAATAAACAGGGTTTGGTTTCCGCGACGACAGTGAAGAAGAGTTCATATCTCTGTGATCTCGGTCATCGATCAACTAATGCTGTGAGATGTGTTTATGGGGAAGTTAGACAGTCACACAACATATGACACAGTCAGATGTGCTTATGAAGAGAATAGACCGTCACATGACATGTGACACAGTCAGCCATGTATATGAGCAAGTTAGATCATCACGAGATATGTGACACAGTCAGATGCATACATGAGTAAGTTTGAGGGTCGTTGCGACACAGTCACAAGACATTTTTCACCAATAAGGAGCTATGAGGGGCCTGATTTCTCTCTCTGATCACAGCTACTAGACTAGACAGAGGAATAGGCAAACCGGCAGCAATAGGGCTGGGGTGAGTAATGATGCAGCGGGTGGGGTGCAGCGGGTGGGGTGCAGCGGGCTACATACTGAGAGGCTTGTCAGTTATCGCTATCGCTGATCAAGCGAACTTCCTGTACATCTCTGTACAAGAGACTAGATATTCGGTTATCAGCCAAAGTATCGATATATCGTCGCCTACACACCGAAGTCAGCTGATAGCAGTGCTCCCTATCAGATTCTCGATTTGATCAGCACGCCAGTGTGTTCTAACAGTGTCACCTCTACAATAGCCCTCGATATTGCATTGAGTGTGCACACACACTCTGCGGCTGCGATTGTTTAGCGAAGCATCGATGACTGCAGTTTTTTAGCGTTGAGGACATTGTCTGTCCGTTATACGACTGAACGAACCGATCACCGTTTGTACAAGAGATAAACTGATTTTGTGCAAATACGATCTTTCATCCTTACGATTGTCCTAGCTCCATTTCCTGTCAGCATCTTATGTCAGCTCCATGAGATAAACGGACGGACCCACGGCTGCTTACGGACATACGGACAGACGGACAAGTGGAATAATGTACTCTTGGCAACCGAATCTAAGCGCCGTACCATTGGCTGTAACAGCGCGGGACACAGACAGACACAAGACAGTGGCAGCGTAATGACACCTGGGGCAAAGTGAATGGAAAGGCGTTGGTGGCTTGTTGACGTGACTTAAGCCCTATTGTTGTAGTTATAGATTGGGACCAGCTGTCTACAGTAATCACAAACAATGACCTCACCACTGATAATATCGCTGCCTGCTGCCATTGTACTCGGCAGCAGGCAACGAGTGCTGGACAGTTGTGGATGCTTCTACCCACCCACTCGTCGCAGACGTATAAATGTACTAATGATAGATGCCTCCTTCTTATAAATGAGGTGATAAAAATAAGTGAAAATGTATCGGCAGAAACGACCAAAAATACGAGTTTAATGGCCTCGCGTAGCGAGAGCGCCTGACAGACAGTAAATCAAGTCGAGAGCTGCTGCATTCCACCTAGAAACGGGACCAGACAACGCCGCGCTACACCACCGCCAAGTGGGATGCTGATGCTGACGTAATGAGAGAATACAGTCATCTGCCCACAATCGACGCTGCAGAGAAATATGGGTCGCAGACGTGGAGTAGCACCATCAATCACGAGAGGGTTAATCCGCGGGCAAAGACGTCTGCTTTATCGAGATGATGGGAGCAGACTGGTTTCCGATGATTCAGAGCCAGTTAAATTAAGGACCCATGATCTACCGCGTTGACTAAGCTCCAACCACAAGACTAGACAAGACAGAGAAGTACAGAATCTAGGAGAGGAAGTGTTTAATGGGAAGGGTCATCTGGTCCGAACGACTGAGATTACCTGTCCAGGTAGGGGAGTGGTACAGCAATGGGAAGTAGTAAAACTCAGTCCAAACTAATCCTCGAAAACCAGATTCACATCTCATTAAACTTCTGAGTGCCTCTGGCAGGAAAGAGGAGAGAGTTATAGCCAGGATAGAGTGTTATTGAGGAGAAAGAGTGGGAGAGTGGGGAGGGGCGAGTGTGAAGAATAGGAGAGAGGAGAGAAGATAGGGGGAGTGGAGAAGAAGACAGCGAGAAGAGAAATCTAGGTGACAATGGGAGTGAGAAAGGTCCAGCTATCAGGGGACAAGCGCAGCACATCAATGACGGACAACCCTGTCTAAGATGCTGCCGTGTGTTTCGTACTGACCACATCCAGCGAGTTGACCGACAGTGTATCCTCACATCCTGACAGCGGCTGCTTCGCGTTCCCCGTGCCGTCCGTGTGACCAATCACATTCTTTCTCAGCCTCCGCGGAAGTTGTAACGACAGTCCAAGATCGGCGATGGCACCAAAACTGTAGCTCTTCTTCATTACTCGGCCAGCGTTGGCCATGACTGTACGTCAGATGTCAAAGATGGACACCTTCTGATTCCTTATCAACCAACAGATCTGCTGCCACAAGCTTTGCTACCACCTTAAGTACGGCCATTTGATTGCAGTAGCACAAAGTAACGGATGTTAGAATAGAACCGACTGCCGTCCACTGCTCCGGCGATACTGACAGCACGGCGAAACACCCAAAACAAATAAATTGATGAAATACAATGCTATTTAACACGTGTTTACTCAGAGAGCACTGCAAACGGACACACAGCTCTCTAGCTCCTATTGGCAGCATTTACAGTGCAGAGTGAGGGATGTATAGGGCGACAGGCACTGCCCCCTATTGTCTTCGTATCGGATGGAGACAATATACCGATGCGTTACAATGTGTTACAATAAAAACATTGCTTGGCACAGCGAATAGCGTAGAAACGCTATTATCGGCACTCCTGCTCTGATAACGACAGGCTCCTATTGGACAGTGACTGTACTGTGACCAGGTCACAACGAATGGTCAGCAGAGTGCATGCATCTACTCACTCTGTGTTGTAATACAAAACATAGTACACTGTATATTCACCCAGAGTCGTGAGAGCTCAAAGTGCAAACTGAGCAAGTGATGCAGAGGGTAAACACCAGCTAAGCAAACTGATACGGAGATGACAAACGTCCACAAAAGCCAACTGTTGGCAAAAAGAGAATTGTAGCGAATCTTTTTACATTAATTCATACCTACCGATGACAGTGACCAAACGCTCTTCCATTTCCTGTATCTGTCCAGCATGGCGGAGCAATTCAATGCAAGTTCCTCCAGTAGCCGCGTTTCCTTCGTTTATATCCAAAATTTAGGTTTGCGTCAGCAGTTTGCGTTATCCATGGGTGATGAGTAAGAGAGAGGGAGAGAGAGTTTTGGTCTGCGTTCTACGCACTGCTATGACGAGTTGGCATGTGTGATAAGAGAGAAACGAAGTAGATTACAACGTCAGCTGATTCGAATGTCGCTGACATTTGCTGACGAGTAACCTTTATCACCTGTCCTCGTGTGTCAAGCGCTGTCGTCAATGTTTGTAAACATGTGTGAGATTGGTGCCCGCTGCCATCACGAGAGGAAAAACGATGTCGGATGGACACAGACAAGCACCTGTTCGAGAGTGTCGCTGATCGCGTGTGAGAGCAGCGTCACCAACAGCACTATCCTCATGCCTCGGATACAGTGATTAATGAGCTCAGCGAAGCGTGAACTTGGTACCAAGAGTTGGAGAAGGGGAGATAAGTCCTCACTCTGACCTGGCTGGTGATCTCTAGATGAATGGCGCACTCGTTGAGCTGTCCTGACACGTCCGTCTGTCGGTCCGCATATGAACGGAAATTTTATCGCAATCAGAAATAAACCCATTCATGACTATCAGGAGTAAGTAGTGTACGTGGCTGACAGGACAGCTGTGCTCACTGGGCGAACATCGACAAAGGCCGCATTCAATGACTGACAGAGGATGGCCATATAGTGATAAGCCAATGGCCTCTCTCGGTCTGATACCTGAATAATGAGCTGAATTCAAACCACTCTCAGTAGATTTCCATAATCCGCCGGCCGCAGCGCAGTGATGTCACGGAATCAGCCTGAGAAATGACTTCGCCTGCGCTAACCACACCCACTTTGGGGGAAGATGAAAGAAAGCGGCACAAATATTGCATGAAATCGGAAAAAAACAATAGTTTTTGCATGTAAGAATGGGGCGCATGTTAAAGCCCCCCTCCCTCTGCTACCAGTTCACTCGTGGAACTGGTACATTTCATTTACTCATGAATATGAACAGCATCGAACTGCTCCATAGGCGAGATGTAGAGGAGACAATTTAAAATACCGAAAATACCAGTTGCAGCTTTGTTTCAAACCACAGTATATGTATCAGCCTGCAAAACTGGGAATAAAAACCGCTAGGATCTGTGATCGGTGGCACGGGTCAGATTCATTCGAGTTTGTCAGGAGCACATAACTCCACAAAACAACTATTCTGTGACAGTCAGTAGAGAAAACAGAGGAGTTTAGGCTAAACTGGCCTCCATCAGCCACTCATCAGCTGGTGTTATTTGTTATTTGCTATTTGTTATTTGCTACCGATATGTTGACAATTAAAACATTGAAGTATCTGACATCTCCTGAAATCTAAAAACTTGAGCAAAAACTAAAAAATGGCGAAAACGTGTGAAGGATAGGACTATAAAAGCGGGCACGTCAATTTTGATGCTGGTTGGATTGGTCATCAATTTCTGGTGACTCCATTTTTCTCATAGTAGAACCTGCCCCCACCTGGCATTAGGCATGCTACAAGTGCTTGTTATAGGTGATAATATCACTAGTGAACACTACGTCATCGAAAACTCTGGCTGAAGTATCAGGGATTTTATTTCTGTGTACTGGTGCACTTTGCTAAGCTGTGCTGAGGTATAATGACTGATTATATCTATCACTGAGCTACGTTATCCTTATGTTTTGCTTCATCTTCTTAAAGGCAGTTATCAACTGGACAGTGCGAGCAGGGATGAGCTGTGAGGAGTGATAACATCAGAGGAAAACATCTTGTCCAACAACTGGGCGCTTCACGCAGTGTTCCTTAATCTTCTCACTCAAAATCTATTTCAGAGGACCACTTCAGTCAACCTTCCACCAGGCTAACGAGGGGGGGAGTCCTACCGCTGCGGCTGCTGCCAAACTAAATACTAACCAAATATAAAAACTACATCACTGATCTGTGATACGGAACAGGGCCAAATGTTCACATCCAGTCATAAACTATAAAACTCAGTATGCACACTTCCGCTGATATCACCGACAGTAGTACTGACAGTACCAACAGTACCAACAGTACCAACAGTACCAACAGTATCAACTGTACCAACAGTATCAACTGTACCAACAGTACTGATATCACTGACAGCACTGGCAGTATCAACAGTATCAACAGTATTGACATCACTGACAGCGCTGACCTCACTGACAGTATCAACAGTATTGACATCACTGACAGCGCTGACATCACTGACAGTACTAATGCAAGCACTTCTGTCAGTGTTGATGGAAGTACTGGAGATATCATTCAATAACGCAATGTCATCTGCTTTAACAAGTATGATAAGAGAAGACAACTCCAAATACCCGTTTGCAGCCAAACTTCGAAGCGATCGCAGTAGCAACACAGATACAAATTTTAATGAGACAATTTGTTCAATTCGCCGCACATCGATCAAAATCAACCACTAGATTTTCTCACATTCAAACAATTATGAGGAGAGAGAGCGGCGTTCCAGGAGAAGGATCGGTGACCGGTAAACAGTCATTAAGATGCAGTTGAATGAATTAAAGAAGGCACGTCTGACTCACCTCCAGCTCTACGGAATGACGGATCGGTGACAGAAGGCCAAGCGACATGTAGCAGGTGTAGTTCTCGTGCCGGTCTCTGTCCAAGATGAGTGTCTCCCGTTGATGTCGGGAAGGCATAAGGCTGAGGCTCGGCTGGCGCCTACGACCTGATTTTCCAGCAGTGTTTGCATCATCAGAGGCAGCGAACAAGCTGTCAAATATGCTCTCCAGGCTCTGCTTATGTTTTGGTGGAGATTGAGACATACCTTCTGCTTTGACAGGACTTTTAGCTGGAAGGAGGAGGTTCCGCATGCTCGAAAATATAGAATTCTTCTTCATGTGATTGGACAAGGGCTTCGGACTGTCTAACAATCCAGATACGCTATGCCTTTTCTTGAATCGGCGTTTATAGGTGAGCTGCTCTTTCACCATTTCCTCCTCCTCCTTGCTCATGGTGTCCATGTCATCGTCATTGTGTGGCACCAAAGTCTTCACGAATGGCAGTGAAAGCTTCCTATGAGTGGCTGCCTTTATGACACTCAACTTTCCGACCTGTACGTCCTGAAGCTGAGGTATACTCTCCTTGCGACGTGTTCGAGGCGATAGAAAAGACTTGAAACTATCCAGGCGAGATCGTATTCCAGAGTCCTTGACTTCTCGCTCCGAATCAAACGACAAGTTGATCATGCTGACGGCCAGACTTGAATGATAGGGTAACCTTTTACCTTCCATAAACGGAGAACAGGGAAAACGATGGGAAAAATCTCTGTCCGACTTGTTCGTCTCCGTGTCGCTGCTAGGAGTGACGTAGATGGCTGGCGCGCTGTCCATAGAGATACAGCGATCTGAAATACACATGAAAATGTTTGGCACTACGAGATAAAAACAACTCTGAGTTAAGACTAGCCAACTTACACCAGCTATGGGAAGCCATGTTCTGTATGAAATGAACCAGAAACATCAACTAGACGACATTTGGTTGGTTGTTAATCCCCAGCCAATGAGTGCGATGATAAATCGCGTAACAAACCAAACACCAGGTACGCACCAGCCAGGCATACTTGTGTCATACTGTACTGTATCAGCAATTGAACTCGTGTGACTATCTCAAGTGATCAGTGAGATCGTCACTATCATCACCAACAAAATGTCACATGAAAAAGTTGCACACAACCTCTTACTGCCGGACAAGACTTGACAGAATGACTATTTCGACAGCGTTTGACATCAGCAGGTTGAATGATGTGAGTTTAGTTTGAATGTCAATCATTTAGCCGAGAAACAGAGCAGAAAAAACGGAAACGGAGTAGTGGAGAGAAAGTACGAAGTCACTCACAGACGTAATCTCCCAGATTAATGCAATCAAAGCACAGGATACACGAACACCCAGGGAGACACGCTAATAGGCTTTAGATAGAGAGAAGCTTCAGATCTGAGCTCATCAGCCGGCTGGTACTCAGACAAGGGGGGGACACTCTCAGCCAACCAATCACATCCCTCTACAGCCACGTTGACACGAAAGTGCCAGCAGACACAACATCCAACGTTAGAATCTAAACACAAAAAACAATGGCCGACTTTTTTACAAAGATTAAATAACAAGCTAATTGGCTTTCCGACAACATTGCAATGGTGGAGAAACAAAGAGTGGCCTGCAGGCTGTCGTCTGCGTTTCACAAAGCGAAGCCTCTTAAGCCAACTGGAGACAATAGGCAGCCGATTGTCATCCCACCCAGAACCAGGGAAAACTGACTCTCGAGTCTAGTCTCAGCAGCTTGCTCGTATCATGCATGACTATACACACCAGGAGGCACAACGGCGTAAGGAACGCCGCAAACACGGGCTTTGGGTGGCGTATAGGCCACCTCATTAAAATGAAACGAATATCTTAACGCCTGACGCCGAATGCATCCAGTGGAAAATGGATCCGCCAATCTTTTGTAAAAATCTGATTGATTTGCAGGCAAGCAAAAGCATCAATCATAAATAACAGGTCAAGCAGACTGCTTACATACCTGAACTAAAAAGACACCAATTCGTGTCCACATCGGTCATCTAAATAAAGCTTTTACATGGACTATTGACCAGCAATGAAGGGAGATTCTCACCAGCCCACAGCCTCAGATATGCGACTAGTCAAAGGAAGACAGCCTGCGTCCATCCAGTAGAGCAGAGGGGCACACTGCGGTGGGACGGTTTGTCTTTCTCTAGTCTAATCGTTGCTCTTTCCACACGAACAGCAGATCTCACCAAACGTCATAACAGCTCATTTCCTGTTTGGCTGATTATGCTCAGTTTATAGGAGGAGAAAAATTCCCCACCACAACACCACAAGATAATAGCGGAGCAGACGTATTATATACCTCATAGTACCAACAGGAAGCTCTTACCGCTGCTATAGTACCTTACTACAAAAACAATGTATGAAAACAATGGTGTATAGAGAGTCCCATCTTACCCGCAGACCAAGGGGTTGGTGTGAGTAGAGAGGCATAAGGATGATCGGCACAGCAATCAGCCAGGACCACCGGTTCCCAACTCGAATAAGGGATAACAACAGCACTGCAGCTGACACACCTCGGCAATTACGATCTAATTATGGCATGTATGTCACCTAAATTAAGACACAGCAGTTTACAAGGTACAAAGCGGCATCAGTTCCGAACATGTAAATAGTGCACTTGCTGCCAACCTGCACTACATTGTTGTAACATAAAGTAATGTTCACACCGGCGTGCGTCTGCTACATACCGGACAAGTAAACACAATCACTCAAATAGAGGAAATAGCTGTCACACACAACCTTTCTTGGCAGAAGATGTAGACAGGCGGATAACGAGACGGGCAGAAAACAAACTTACTCTGACAAACAGTCAGTTCTGACGCTCAAAAAATGACCCATAAATTTTGTATTTGAACCAAACTCTGACACCTTGCGCGAGCTGTCAATCATTATGGCGCAGGTGAGTGAATGCGCAAGGCATAGATTGCAGACACAGCGTCATAGGTTGGCTGCATTCGGGAAACGTTCCAGAGGTCTTTATCAACAACAAATTGCAGCAAAGGGAGGGAGGAGGAGGTGGACGGGGAGGGGTGTATAGGGAGACAGTAAGAGGTGGACGGGGAGGGGTGTATAGGGAGGGAGGGGTGTATAGGGAGAGAGGTGGGGGTGGATAGGGAGGGGTGTATAGGGAGAGAGGAAGGGGTGGAGAGGGAGGGGTGTATAGGGAGAGAGGAGGGTAGGGCAGGAGTGAATAGGGAGATAGGAATACAGGGGAGAGATGTAGAGGGAGAGGAATACAGAGCAGAGATCCAGAGGGAGAGAGGCAACAGTATAGAAGGGATGTAGTGGGAGAAGTCAGGGAGGAGATGGATAGAGGTAGAGACAGAGAGGTCAGGGTGAGAGGGAGAGGGAGAGAGAGGAGGGAGGCAGGGAGGCAGGCAGACAGGGAGGAGAAGGGCAGGGAGGGAGGGTGAAGGGCAGGGAGGGAGGGTGAAGGGCAGTGGAGAGATGTAGGGGAGAGAGAGGATGGCAGCAGGAAGATGTAGGGGAGAGAGAAAGACAGTGCAGATATATAAAGAGAGAAGGAATGGTTAGCAGATATAGATGAATTCGATAAGAGATAGAAAGGAGATAATCCTCGACAAAGCTGGTATAACGTCTGCGACAGAATCAGATGTCAGCTGATACGTCCGATGACTCACGAGTCAAACACAACTCACCGTAAGTATGATCGGGACTCCATCGGCCTCTAGACATTGGTACGGTCCGGTTGCCTAAAATATCTCTCGATTACTTGTCCATCTAGTGACAGTGAAATGTTTGGATTTCTATGAGTTGTAGCTGTTCTATACTTACATGGAAGGCAGCAGGAAACGTTGGGTCCAGTCACTACCCCACCGCAGACGGCTGTATTTTGCTCATACATCAAAGAGCGGAAAACCTCCCTCATATCTGCTGCACAATCTCACTGGGTACTGTACAGCCGATATCGCCGTGAAGGAAGTTGAGCGGGCAAAACGTTTTATAAACACTATTGACTGTATTCAAATTGGCGAACCAGTCGTTAAAATCGGCGTTTGTGTCTGTTCAATTTGATCCTGGGTAAAAAGCAGTCGGCAAACGTAGGAATAAAAGCGATGAAATCTTTTTGTTTGATGTCATCGACTTTGCTAACGCAGTCGTTCACGCGTGTGACCGCCACGTAACCTCCACATACTACAGAAGAGCTGAGCCATGAGGAGATCAGGAGGAGCATATATGCTAATACGATTGCAGAAGATAGTCCTGATTGCAGAAGATAGTCCTGACCGGTCATTTGTGGAAAATCTAGGCTGCTTTTAGAGCAATTGATAGGCCAAAGCGTCAATGTACTCATCATAGAAATCACTGGGAATGCAGCGCAGGCAAAAATATGACCAAATCTAGTATAAAAACACGCTAGACTGATGTAACCCAACAGCATCGGCTGCATGCGCAAGGAGTGGTAAAACCCGATAATGAGTGATAGATGTATAGACAGTAGATAGAGATAGTAGATAGAGATAGTAGATAGAGA
>ERZ1740065.2034-NODE-2034-length-12481-cov-4.482215_pt1 | contig 12481 bp, 7 predicted proteins | sample MGYA00581738_ERZ1740065 | MGnify/ENA primary metagenome ERZ1740065 (study PRJEB43018, sample SAMN04849749) | marine metagenome | isolation source: floating plastic debris | place: Pacific Ocean | collected 2008-09-01 | study: EMG produced TPA metagenomics... | reverse complement strand
GGGCGATGTCCATCGAGGCGGTGGCCGGGCTGGTATCGAAACGCAGGGTCTCCCAAGTTTCGCTCTGCGAGGTATTGGCATCGATCGCCAGGATGACGTCGCCGTTGGCGGCTTGTAGGGAAAGACGTACCAGGCTGGGAGCCGTAGGATCCCAAACGTCGATGGCGATTTCGCTCGTACCGGAAACGCTCAGGTTACCCGACCCTTAACGGCTGATGAGCACGTCGACCATTTCGCCGCCATTGCGGGTGTAGGTGGCCACCTTGTCGGAAGTATTGCCGTTTTGATCGGGATTGTCTACGCGGCGGAAGTTGACCCCGGAGTGCGAGAAGATGTAGCGCAGGTTTTGGTTGCACTCAAAATCTTCCAGGATCATGGGGTTGGCCGTGGCACCGTCACAGGGATCGTCGGCGAGTTCGGGACCGTTGAGGTCGTCAAAAATGTAGGTATCGCCCGCAGCGTTGCCGGGATCGAAAAGCAGGACCAGGCGGTTGACCCCATCGTTGCCTACGCTCATGTCGGGCTGCTCGGTGAGGCTAAAGGTCAGCACTTCCCAGCTGTTGGCGACGGTCGTCGTGGTCTGGTAAATGCTGTGGCGGCCGACGGGGAAGTTCTGGGGCTCGGCGGTGGCACTGTTTTCAAGGGTGATTTGCACCGTTTTGCCCGCGGCGGGGCTGTAAACGGCAATGCTCATTTGTTTGGCGCCGCTGATGTAATCGCTCAGATCGGCCACGGGGGCATCGAGGAGGATCACGTCAAAGGCTTCGGAGGCGTTGCGGGTGTAAGAAGCGGCTACCAGACTGGTATTGGCTCCCGTTTTGTCGGGGTTTTCGCTGTAGGGAATAAGCGTGCCACTGATAAAATCATAGGTTCCTTGGCGGATGTCCTCGAAGTTGTCCCAAATCTGTTGGGCCGAAATCGTAGAGCCGACCAGGCAGAGGAAAAGTAGAAGGGTATAGCTTCTTTGCATAATCTATTGAGATTTTGTTAGGTAATTATTTTTCTTGATAAACGCGAACGTAGTCCACTTCCATACGCTGTGGGAAACGGGTGGTGGCGTCGGGATTGCCCGGAAGATTCCCCCCTACCGCTACGTTGAGGATCAGGTGAAAACGCTGGTCGAAGGGAAAAGTCGAAGGCAGGGTCGTCGAACGCGTATTGGCGACCCCCACATCCTGGCCATCCATACGGAATTGAATGCAGTTTTCCGTCCACAGGACCGTAAAGACGTGGAAGGCTTCGTGGAAGTTCTCCTCATCTTCTTCCAGGATCAGCCCCTGGCTGTTGAAAGCCCAATTTTCGTGGCCGTAGTGGATGGTTCCAAAGGTGCGTTCGGGTGCGGGCCCCAGGTAGTCCATGATGTCGAGCTCGCCGCTCTTGGGCCAGTCTCCGTAGGCATTGTCGGTGGGCAGCATCCAGATGGCGGGCCAGAGTCCCTGGCCGATGGGCATCCGAGCCCTTACGTCAATCCGACCGTACTTCCAGTCTCCCTTGTTTTTGGTGACCATACGGGCCGAAGTGTACTGGTGCTTGCCCAAATAAAGGGGCGCCTCCCGGATGGCTTCGATAACCAGCTTGCCGTCTTCGACAAAAGAGTTGCGCGAACGATCGGTGTAGTATTCGAGTTCATTGTTTCCCCAACCACAGAGGTCTTCGCTGATCTCACAGCCATCGCCGAGGTCGTAAGACCATTTGTTGGCATCGATTTCGGAGCCGTCAAATTCGTCGGACCAAACCAGGTTGTAGCCTTCCAGAGATTCGGTAAATTCGCAGCTCGCGACCTCCGAAACTTCTTTGCAGCCTAGGAAAGGAAGGATAAGAATCGTTGAAAAGAGTAAAATTTTGTTATTGCTCATCATGGCGACTTTTTGTATTTAGAACAACTAATCAAAGTAAATTTAGTTTGGAATCAAGAACAATCTGAATTTCTGCCTACATCTTGCTTACATCTATCCCTTACAAACTTAAAAAATAGCTACATCAGGTATACATCAAATTCTCTTTTTAAATTTCCTCTCTTTTTCATAAACCATTTATTTTTAAGCTGTTATATTAGTTAGGGCATTCGATAGGACTACATCAGTTGTACTCTAATGACCCATCCTCAAACTAAAGCCAAGCTTACCCACATGATGAGAATTCTACCCACGTTAATCCTCCTCCTGTACGGCTGTGTCTTTTCCCTGCCCGCTCAGTTGGCTCCAATCGGGGCACCAACCATCACGCACTTTTCGCGTACGGACTACCAGGCTGGTACTCAAAACTGGACCATCCACCAAAACGAAAGGGGATTGCTCTATTTTGGCAACAACAAGGGGCTACTGGAATTTGACGGTACCAACTGGCAAATCTATCCCCTACCCAATCACACCATCGTTCGCTCCTGTTACCTCGATCCGCGGGGCTACATCTACCTGGGTGGTCAGAACGAATTGGGTTACCTCCAAGCCAATGAAAGGGGCGAGCAGACCTACACCTCCTTGACGTCCCTACTCCCCCCGGAGCTGCGCAGCTTTGAAGACATCTGGAAGATCTTCCGCCGGGGCGATGCCCTCATTTTTTGTTCCGAAAAGGCCATTTTTACCCTGGCTGACGGGCAATTTCGGATCCTCCAACCGCAAAGTGGCCGCTTCGAGAATTTTTTCCAGTGGGGAAACGAGCTCTACGTCCAAGAAAAACAAAGGGGCCTGCTCCAACTTCAGGGTGAGGAGTTGGTCTCCCGCCCCGGCGGCCAACAGTTTGACGAGCAGCGGATTGTGTCCCTCCTCCCACAAACCGATACCACCGCCCTGCTCCTCACCGTTTCGGATGGCTTTTACCGCATGACCCCCACCGGCATCGATGCCTTTCCCGCTAGCGCCAGCAATTTTCTCAAAACCCACCAGGCCTACTGCGCCATCGAGCTGACCGACGGCAACTACGCCATCGGAACGACCCAAAATGGGGTCCTCCTAACCGATCGGGAAGGCCGTATCCTCCGCCACGTCAACCAGCAAAAAGGCCTGCAAAACAATACGGTACTCAGCCTCTGCCAAGATGCCCAGCAAAACCTCTGGCTGGGACTCGATAATGGGATCGACTACCTGGAGATCAACTCCCCCTTCTCAGTCATTTCCTCCGAAGCGGGCATTGAAGGGACCGGCTACGCCGCCATCGTCGATCGGGAGCGGCTCTACCTAGGTACCAATCAGGGCCTGTTTTACTGCAACTGGCCCCTCCCCCAGTCCGGGGTGGATCCCGTCCAGTTTGAGCCCGTACCGGAGGGGATCGGTCAGGTGTGGAGCATCAACCGACTGGATAGGAGCCTCATCCTGGGACAGCACCGGGGGGCCTCCTACATCGATGGCTTGGACCTGCGCAACTTTTCATCCATTCAGGGGGCTTGGAAATTTATGGCGCTGGAATCGCATCCGGGCTACGCCGTCGAGGGAACCTACGAGGGTTTGGTCATCTATCGCGACCTCAACTGGGACCTTCCCGGTACCCGCGCCGAGTGGGTCCTCCACCAAAAACTGCGGGGTTTCAACGAATCAGCGCGGGTATTTGAGCAGGATAGCGAGGGCTTTCTCTGGGTCTCCCACGCCTACAAGGGGCTGTACAAGATCGAACTCACCGACGATTTGCGCGCCATCCACCGTATCGACTTCTACAATTCGGACTACGGCTTGCCCGACGACCTCTTTATCAACGTTTGTAAGACCCGTCAGGAACTCGTTTTTACCACGCCCCGCGGCATCTACCGCTACAACCGGGACCAGAACAATTTTACCGTACACCAGGATTTTAACCAACTCTTTGGTGACAAACGCGAAATTCACCGCCTCATCGAGGACGAACTGGGCAATATCTGGTTTTCGGTAGGTTCGGAATTTGGCGTCATTGAAGTCCAGCAACGGGGAGTATTCAACAAATTGGAGCTGACCTATTTCAATCAGATCAACGACGAGTTGGTCGATGGCTTTGAGCACGTCTACGCCCACGATCGGAGCAATGTCTTCATCGGTACGGAGAATGGCTTTATCCATTACAATCCCACCCAGACGAAGCCCACGGCCTTCCCCTTTGAGGCCTTGATCCGCAAGGTAACCTCAATTACGGCGGGGGATTCGATCCTCTATCGGGGCCGGGGAAACCGCGATTCGACCGCTTATTCTCCCGTTTTTGCCAATGCCATGAACGACTTTCGCTTTTCCTATTCCATTCCCTATTTCGAAAAAATCAACTATCTCCAGTACCGTTACCAACTCGAAGGTTTTGATCTGGACTGGTCGGACTGGACCCCCAAGACCGAGAAGGAATACACCAATCTACTGGCTGGAGCCTACGATTTCCGGGTTCAGGCACGCAATGCTTTTGGCGAACAAAGCCCCGTGGCCAGTTATGCCTTTACGATTCAGCCCCCCTGGTACAGCTCGCTCTACGCCCGCTTTGCCTACTTCGCCTGCGTCGCGCTGGGGCTGTTTGGTGCGGTACAGTACGTTTCCCAACGCGAGGACCGCAAGACCCAAGCGATCAAGCTGGCGGAGGCCAAAAAACTGGAATCCAAGGAAGCAGAATTTAAGAAGGAGGTCGAAAAATCGGAAGGAGAAATCATCAAGCTTCGCAACGAAAAATTACAGGCCGACATCAAGCACCGCAACAGCCAATTGGCGGCACTGACCATGCACCTCGTGCAAAAGAGTGAAATTTTGATGAAGATCAAGACCGACCTCAAAAACATTGTTCCCGAGGTGGGGACGGATTTGCGGCGGAAGGTGGAACAGATCACCAAGACGATCGAGGCCGATATCCAATTGGACGACAATTGGGAGCAGTTTGAGCTTTACTTCGACCAGGTGCACGAAAACTTTTTTAAACGGCTGCGACAGCGTTTTCCGAGCTTGACGCCGAAGGATCAGAAGTTGTGTGCCTATTTGCGGATGAATTTGACGACGAAGGAGATTGCGCCCTTGTTGAATATTTCGGTGCGGGGGGTGGAGATTAGTCGGTACCGTTTGCGGAAAAAGTTGGGCTTGGGCTCGGAGGAGAATTTGGTGGCTTTTGTGTTGAGGGTGAGAGGGGCGCTTCGAGGAGGGAGGCGCTTCGAGGGGGTTGGGACGCAGAGGGCGCTGAGGAGCGCGGAGAGGGGGCGCGGAGTTTTGGGAGTTTAGAGGGGGATTTTGACGCTTAGAGATCGTCAAAATCCCCCTTTTGATTTTTGATTTTTGGTGGCTTGGGGGCTAGAGGTCTTAGTCGTTGTGGACGTAGAAGGGGATGTTGGCGGTGGCGGCGTTGCCATTGCCATCGTACACGTAGACGAACATGCGGTAGGCACCCGTATTTTTAGGCGCTTTAAAATTGAGGGTGCCTCCCCCACTGCCCGCCCGGGGCATCACTTTTACCGGCTCGGGCCGCGATTCGGCGTCCCCCCCCGATTTGATGTCGGTACTCTCGGGCATCAGTTCCCAGCGGTACTTTAGGGGGTCTCCGTCGGGGTCTTCCACCTTTACCACCACTTGGCAGGGCTTACCCGCTTCTATGCGGACGCTTTGGGTTGCTTGCTTGCCCTCCATCAAGATTGAACTGAGATGGGGCGACTGGTTGGTGGGTAGTTTTCCACTCCAGCCCTCTTCCAGGACGTCCATCACTGCCGTTTCCGAGCCGTCCTCCAGGAACAAACCGTACCAGGTCGGGGTGGTTTCCTGCTTTTGTCCCCACAAGAAAACGTAGGAGCCCAAGCACATTTCCTCATCCGCAACGATGCCCTTGGCGTAGCGCTCGCGATAGGAGGCGGCCTTTTCAGAACTCGTTTGCTCGATGGGGGCTCCCCAGGTCGTCTTGGCCACTTCCCAGTGTCCGTTGGGTCCCCATTCCGTGATTACGTAGGGGCCCTCCCAACCGTAGGCGCGCATCTCCTTATCGATACCGATCAAACCACCGTAGGTATTGATTCCGTACACGTCGATGTGGGGCGCGCGTTCCTTGACGAGCTGTACCTCCGCCACATCCAGACCCGCCGTCACCGTCATGGTGGGGTGGTTGGGATCGACTTCGTGGACCATCTTGGCGATGTCGTTGATGGCATTCCACACCTTAAAGTCGCTGTAAAACAGATCCGTTTCGTTGCCAATTCCCCACATTAGGATGGCCGGATGGTCTTTATACTCCTTAACCACTTCGGTAAAACGCTCCAACTGCGCCTGTACGGCTTTGGAATCGTCGTAATCAAAACCCTGACGTTCGCAACCCACCCAGAGGCCGAACAATACGGTCAAGCCCTTGGCGTGGGCATCATCGAGGATGTTGATGGCCTCACCCGCCCCCCAGGTCCGGAGGGAATTGGCGCCATAGGCCACCGCGCGGTCGAGTTCTTTTTGTCCACCGACACCATTTATATAGTAGGGCTTCCCACCGCGGTAAAGTTTCCAGCCATCCGACTCCTCGCGCAGCTCCACTTTGATGGGTCCGGCGGGCGCTTGAGCATTAACTACAGCAATCGAAAGCAGAAAGGAAAATATCAGAACAATTGGCACTATTCTCATAACAAACCAAATTTTATTTTTAATATGATCTCATATTCCGAAAAATTAAGCAAAATGGCCAAGCTACCCAAGCAAAAACGTTGATGATGTACCCAAGATGTATCATTGATGTACCACAAAATCGAAAGATGTAAAGGTGATGTAGGCCCTTTTTTCTTCAACCGAAGAATTTACTTTTAAATTTAACCCCAACAAAACTATATTTTAATATGGATCAACTTTACTCCAGTAAAATATGGAATTCAACATTCGACTTTAGTCCGATGAGAATTGCTCAGCGAGGCCTTGCGCTACTCCTGATGAGCCCACTCCTGTTACTATTACTAGTGGTGGGAGCACAGGCACAAGGCACCTCTACTGGGCCGGGGCTATCCATAGCTGCCCCCGTTCCATTACCGCCACCGAGTGATACCCTCCACCGAAGCTGGGACCAGGAATCCCAGACGGTGATCCGTGGCATTCAGTACGATTCGTCTTTCGTCAACCGAAAATTGCGAAAACGCGATCAAGTACTTACCGTTTTTGGCTACTACCGATTGTTCCTCTACGGACGGGACATGGTGGAGCCCTACCCCAACTTGGATCCCTTTACCCGTACCTTTGGTGTCGGCGACGGTTACCGCGAGCCGATGATGTCCGTTACGGTGGTGGGTCGCCCCAACGGCAAAGCCAGCTTTGGTACCGAACTCTTTATGTTTACGCCCTACACTGGGCTGGGACAAGAGGAGAACGTCTTCGAGATGAACCTGGGACTCAACTTCTACGGGAATTTCCGTACCCGCCACGGGACCTTTGGCATACGGGCGGGGGGTATCCACTGGTACAATCTCAGTCCCTTCACCATGGGGATCTTTCAGGTCCTCGACCGCTTTAGTATCTTCGATCGTACGCCCTGGGAAGGGGTGAGCAATACGGGCAAATACAATAGCTATTTTGACTCGGGTACCACCAGCCCTGGAGACTTGCGCTGGAACAACCAGGCTTTCCAGGGACTCATCATCAACGGATACAAATTACCCGCAAACTTCGCTTTCGACGCGTTTTGGGGCAAAACCCAGGCCAACGGCGGTCTGCCCTCGGCCATCAACGACCCCGCCGCTTCCATCCCCCCCACCCTGGATGCGGGCGAGGTGCCCACTTACCTGGGCTTTAGCGGGAAGGCGCGTAACCTCCCCAATTTCATCACCGGTGGAAAGATCAGCAATACCTTTGGTCGTAAAAAGAACCAGCTATCGCTCAATACCATCTACAGCCGAACCGCCCTGGACAGCGTCAGCTCAGTCAATCGCAACTATCAGGTCCACACCCTATCGCTGGACCTCAAGCTGGCCGACCTGCGGCTCACGGGAGAACTCGGTGGGGGCAGCTTTGCAAGTCCGACCTACGACCGCAAATGGGGTGAAGCCCTGATGCTGCGGCTGTTCATCCCCGAATCCTACACCTTTATTCCCATCGATGTCCAGCTGTTCCGCATCAGCAAGAACTTCTTCAACCAGAATGGTGAGATTGCGACCAATTCCAATCCCGAAATCCTGGAAGGCCTGGGCTTGCCCGCGGGCGCCAACGGAGCGGGGGGACAATTGACCCTCGTCAACCAGCTGGTACACAACCGCCAGGGGGTCAACATCAACACCGGGATCGACGTGGGGCCGGCCAAGTTTAACATCGGTTGGTCCTGGGCGCAGGAATTGGACGCCACCTCGACGATGCTTTCCTACGTACACCGGATCAACGGCCTAGCCCTCTCGCGGGTTTACAATCCCTTTCCCGCCAATGCCACCTCGCCTACGGTCTTTGGGCCCTACAACCGGCAGGTGTCCTTCTTCCGGGGCGTAAGTGAATTTGTACAGACGACCGATCTCGATCCCGCCACGGCGACCGCCGTCAACCGCAAATATTTTAATACGGTTGACCTACAGGCCAAGGCCAAGTACACTTTATTTGGCAAACCCATCTATTTCTTCTACCTGGGTTCCTTTGGTTCGGCCAAGCAGCGCTCGGCCCTGCTGCCCACCTTTAATGAGGATAGCTACCTCTTTGTCCAGTATCACGAATTTGACCTTTACTTTGAGGTCCTGCCCAAATTCATCCTGACGGGTTACCTCGGCCTCGAAAACGCTCGGGGGGGCCAGTTTACCGACTGGGACGTAGAATCTCAACTGCCCCGCGACCAACTGGGACGGGGAATCGGTGTTGGCTTTGACTGGACGATCACCGAAACCGCCGGCATTTTCGTTCGCTACCGCTGGCTCAATTTTGAAGACCGCAGCTTTGCCCTCGACAATTACCGCGGTCGGGAACTCACCATCGAATTGAAATCCTTCTTTTAAACCACGATTATGAAATATTCACTACGCCAATTGTGCTGCTTTCTCGTTCTTCTGCTCGCCCCCGGCACCCTGCTCTGGGCGCAGGATGGCTCGGCCAAACCCACGGAAAAGGAAGAGGAGGGAAAAAAGGTACGTTTTAACGGATTGGGACGGACGATTCTAAACCAAACCGCCATCGACGGGTCCGTCCTGGACTCGGACACCTCGACGATTCAGCGTCAGACCGACGGAGAATTTTTGCTCGACCTCGCCCTCAATGCCACCCCCAACGACAATGCGGAAATTCAGGCCATCCTGCGGCTGCGCAACGAGTTTGGCGGCTTCTTCGGAGCGGGAGTTTCGGTGGAAGTACGCGAACTCTGGGCCCGGGGCATCATCGCCGACGCCGTAGAATACCGCGCCGGCGACATGGACCACGTGATGACGCCCTACACTTTTTTCAACGTGGAGGAAGAAGGACGCATCAACGAAGCGACCGCCTTCGCTCCCCTCCGCGACGTCATCAACTACGAACAGTTTTACCAGGAGGGCAACACCCGCCGGATCCAAGGGGCTAAGCTCGACTTTGGCCTCGATTTTACCCAGATCCTAAATGAGATCGACCTCAACGCTTTTGCGGCCCGAATTCGGGGTACCGACTTTTTTACCGTCCCCACTCGCTTTATCGCGGGGGGGCAAGCCCAGTTCTCAACCGACGTCTTCGACGACTCGCTGGGCCTCCAGGCCGATTTTGGCCTCAATCTCATCCACACCTTTGACGACCTGCGCTCCGGCAACGCCACCGCCGGCATTCGCAATACCGTCACTACCCTCAGCTTCGACGTCACCATCATCGACCGCGATAACCTGGGGCTCCACTTGGTGGGAGAAACGGGCCAGTCCAACCTGCAATTCAAGCAGAACCGGGATTCGATGCCCGATTTTGAGGAGGACGATACCTTTTTGGATGCGGGCCTACAACTGCACCTCAAGCCGCAAAAGCTCAAGGTGGGGCTTTCCTTTATCGACGTGGGTCCCGACTTTTTCAGTATCGGTGCGCAGAGCAAGCGCATTGACTTTGAAGCCGAAAAGACCTATTATAATCGGCTGGGAGAGAACCGCGACGTACGGATGCCCAGCACCTTTGACCTGACGCGGGATCGCGCCCTGTACACCTTCCGACTATCGGACCGACTGGGGGTTTACGATCCGCGGTTTAGCAATGCTCTCCCCTACGGTCCGGCTACGCCCAACCGTCGCGGGCTGCGCTTCAATGCCAGCTACGGCAGCGAAGCGGACGAATTGGAAGTATTCCTCGACGGGGCCTTGCTCAATGAGCTGCGTGGCCAGGGTACCTTTGAGCTGAAAAGCTTTGCCCTCATCCGGGCGGCGGCCAATCTCAACATTCACCGTTGGGCCGATTGGAAAAACAATTTGCGGCTGACCCTGGGCTACCTGTACGAACAAACCAACCGCGACGGGGTGGAGGTCGAGCAGATCGACCTGACGTCCAACCTGCTGGAACTGGGTTTTGAGTTTGAGCTTTTCACCAACTTTGAGCTACTCGCCGGCGCCAAATTGCTTTCCGCTTCCGGTACGGAATACGTGCCCCTGATCGAAGAATTCAACGACGTGCGGGACTTCCCCACCCGTCTCAATTTCGACGATACGGAGACCCTCATCGCTGCGGGCTTCAAGTACACCTTCAAAAAAGGCATTTATCTGACGCTGCAGTACCAGTCTTTCGAGTCGCAACTCGGTACCAACAATCCCAACGATTACCAATTGCAGCAGTTTTTCGCGATTTACAATATGAACTTCTAAACGCACTACCATAATGAAAACATCAATCCAATACGCTTGTGGCTTGGCCCTCTTACTGTTTCTCGGCTGGGGCTGCCAACACGATACGGATACCTTTGACGGCCCCTTTTTGGTGGATCGCTTTGGAGAATTTGCCGTAGTTACCAATTTGGAAGTCAGCCAGCCAACGGTCGACTTCACCGCGGGGGAAACGGTCTTTTTTACCGCAGCTTTCAATAAAAACGTCGACTGGATTGTCGAGATCACCGGAACGGAAAGTGGTGCGGTAAGACGCATCGAAGGTTTTGATCGGGAGGTAGCCGCTGGCAATGCCACCTGGACGGGTGGCACCACGGATCTGCCCTTTTTCAGCGCGGAAAATTGCTCGGTCAAACTTCTCGTCCCCGAAGAGCCCGATTTTGTCGACTCGGTAATGGTCGAGGTGCTCACGCCCAAGGTCTACGAAGGTTCCTTGTTTACCAATTTTGAGGAGGACCTCGGGGTGAACGCAGAAATCGGAAACTTTGAATTTGAATTCACCAACAATACCACGCGGTCCAATACGGCCGTTCCCCCGGCGGAAGGCGAATTCGTCTTTTACCTGGAAGGTACGGACGATGTGGTTCCCAACTTTTTCGTAGGGCTGGTCGCCATCGAGTCGGACGTAGCGGGTGCTACCTACGCTCCTCTCCCCACCAAGGTACCGGAGGAGCTGTACTTCAACTGCTTTATCCACGGCGACGGCGGTCCGCACACCATCGCGATTGTTGAGTTTGTCGTCGATAGCAATGACAGTGGCAATTACGAAGACGGACCCGATGCCCTCTTCCGGGTTCCCGATGATTTGCGGGTCACTTGGGAGGGCTGGAACCACATCAACTACCCCATGAGTGAGACGGGCATTACGGAAGAGGATTTGGAAAAACTGGTGGCCATCCGCCTCGTCCTGATCTCGGATAGGAATGCCCAACCCGATCCACCGCTTACCGTAGATTTTGGAATTGATTTCATCACCTTTACCCAGGGCGCTCCGCTACAGCTGTAGTACGCCCCGGGAAAACCAAACCACTGCCTTATGTCAAGGTCACGGATTTACCTACTGGGGTTGTTCCTTTGCGGTTCGCTCCTTTCCTGTGTACAGATTAAGAAAGCCAGTCTTTACGACGGTACCGAACCTGCCGAAAAGAAGGTACGACCGACGGATATTTCCCTACTGGTGGAACCCCTCATTTTTGATGATGACGACAGCGATATGTGGGGCTTGGAAAAAGACGCCTGTAAGGAGGTCCGACTGACCAGTGAGGTGACCTACAGCGGCGCCCGGGCCATCCAACTCGATTGGAATCGCGGGGCCGAGGGTTGCGACTGGGCGGGAATCGGCATCGGCTGGGATGGCTACGCCGGTAAGGACCTCACCGATATCCTCGACTTTGCGGCGGTGGAATTTTACGTCCGCACCCAGGAGGGCAAATCCTTCGGACTGCCCATCGTTCTCACCCTGGAGGACTACAGTGGGGGAATGGGTTTCTCCTACACGGGCAACAAGTACTTTGAACGCACCACCATTGACGAACAGTGGCAACGGGTGGTGGTTCCCCTCAATACCTTTGACAGCTCCAAACTGGGGCTGGACTACACCAACATCAAACAGCTTCAACTGGAGCTGCAACAGAGTGGTAGCTTCTATCTGGACAACATCCGCTTGATCCTGTACGAAGCCCCCGAGGTGGAGCCCTGGATGGAAGAGGAAGTCCTCCCCGATCCCACCGCCTTGCCCGTCACCCACTTTGCCGCTGCCTTTAGCAACGACAACAGCTGGGGCCTCATCCAGGATGCCTGCCAGTCGAT
>ERZ1740065.2033-NODE-2033-length-12486-cov-13.031212_pt1 | contig 12486 bp, 9 predicted proteins | sample MGYA00581738_ERZ1740065 | MGnify/ENA primary metagenome ERZ1740065 (study PRJEB43018, sample SAMN04849749) | marine metagenome | isolation source: floating plastic debris | place: Pacific Ocean | collected 2008-09-01 | study: EMG produced TPA metagenomics... | reverse complement strand
GTCCGTCAGCAGGCAGTCCGTCAGCAGGCAGTCCGTCAGCAGGCAGTCCGTCAGCAGGCAGTCCGTCAGCTGACAGTCCGTCAGCTGACAGTCCGTCAGCTGACAGTCCGTCAGCAGGCAGTCCGTCAGCAGGCAGTCCGTCAGCAGGTAGTCTGTCAGCAGGCAGTCACATGTGGGATTTCATTGCAAAGAGAAGGAAGATCACAGGCAGAGACATCAGAATAGATCAACAGTTGCATGTTGGTCCTAAGACTACAGGACAACTGGGTACCAGCATCAGCTGCACTTCAAATGGTACCTTCACCGCTAGGCCTGCAATGATGCATTATTATTTTGCAAAGATTCTTCGGTAGATTTTCGATTCCATTCTACGGTTCTGACATAACAATTAGTACTGCTACATAGATGCAGTGAAATAGTTTTGTAAATTACTCATAATTATGGATTTTGTTGTCATGTCCAAAGTTTGGGACCATGACGGCAACAACAGCTGCGATAAAGAAGTGAGATGGTCGCACCACAAACGCCACAACCGCCTCAGACGGCATCATGGCACCCAGGTAACACTTCGCCCAGAGAAAAGTGCCAGACTGAGTTCTACTTCTACGCAGAGTAAACTATCTCCCAGCAGCAGTCATTGCTGACCACATGAACTCTGCTAGGCACAAGGCTATTTCTCAGGTGGTGGTACAGTATCCATCTCATCCAGGATTCATCAACGCGGTCTTGGGCCCAGAGGAAGGATGGAGAGAGGGAAGGAGAGAGCAATGCACACTGAATGGTGACACCATCACTTGGTGGAGAGAGCATGCCTCTCGTTATCCACGTTTGGAGAGTTTGGCAAAGAGCAGACTGATTGTATGTGGAACCTCTGTTCCATCCGAAAGAGTATTCTCAGTTGCACAACATCTTTCAACAAAACTAAAACGAGTCTTTCTTCAGAAAATGTAGACAAAATCATTTTCTTGAACAAAGACATGAATATGCTTCAGAAACTTTCGTTTTTCATGACTTCAGTTCCTTTCTGTTAGTTTTTCGCAGCAGTTGTAATCAACTTACACTTTTAATTGTCAGTCAGCGATCAGCATTAAGACATACTGCCCATTTAGTTTGTACCTCAAAGTTTTGAAGTTTGGCTAACTAATAAAAATTGGAATCGAAAAAGTTGAAAATTCCTTTGCGAAATTGGAAAAAGAAAAATCAAAAACCTAGATTTTTGCAGGCCTGTAACGCCATCTCTCTACCTTCCTCATTCTACACTCTCTACCTTCCTCATTCTACACTCTGTGCCTTACTAATTTATACCCATAATGATTTGAAGTGTACTGTATCGCCCTCACAAGTGAAAGTGGAAACATGATTGTTGCTTCCGCGTGTCAGGAATAGTTGTGCGATTCTGCCTGCCTAGTAGAGCCAAGAGAGAATACGAGATAGCTAAGGTAGTTAAACTTAATGGCGCCTGTCACCAGCCTTCCCCCCATTGCCTGTGTCAAATCGTGAAACACGAAGCGATGATTACAGTATCCGTTTACTAGCCACTTGACTAATTTTACCGGTACGAGAGACAGAAGCCATAAACGTGTATTACCTTGTATCCATAGTAGATAACCTTGAATAGTATCACTGCAGACGTTACTAGCGTAGTTATCTACAACAGACATCGTCCCATAGACATCGATGCCAGACCAAAAACGCACAGACATGTGTGAGATGGCTAAGTTGAGACGTGTAAGTCTATGTTCACAGACTCACAGATGGAGAGAATTACAGTGAGAATTGCTATGAGGGAGAGAGATGAAATTGACTGATAGCCAGTGGACAGCATTCAAGATAAGAATTTGTGATACTGATAGAAAATATTATGCCACCATGTGGAGGACGAATGTGAGTATAGGAGCATCGTCCATCGTTCTGTGATACACTGGAGCAACTACCACAGATGTATTGCTTCGCGCCACAAAACAAGAGACAAAAGAGTTTAAAATACTCACAGCCACGAACCAGGGCTTGGCAGAGCGGAGGAGAGCGTAGGCCAGTATGAGGACAACAAATCGGAAAATGGACAGGAGCTGCAAACAAATGTGTTGGAGAGATACAGCTGCCACCATTAATAATGGAGTCAGACTATGAGAGCCTCGAGTTGGGAGTTTTACTGCTCGACATTGTCGATACATTCATCACATGATACACAGAAGTGATAGGTCATAGTGATAGAGAGCAGTGATAGAGAGAGTAGTTGTGTACAGGGCTATGGTAAGTAAAGGACTATGACATGATAGTGTATCGGGTGAGATCAGGTCAAGAAGGAGGCTATGTTGGATCACAAGTCCTTCGCAGCTGAGTCATTCGTTGGTTGTCATGTTGTTTTGAGATGTTTACGGATTGTCACACCAGGAAGTGAAAGTTGGGTTCTTCACTAGCAAGTATGCCAGTGCCCTCTATGAACCGCTGCCGAGCTAAGGGAGACAAATCCTACAAGCTAGTAGTTAGTAACTGAAGTCTGACTGTGAATCCCATCAGAAGGACACTTAATCAGGTTCCTGGGTCATTTGAACATAAACCAAGAGTGTGGTATACTTTAACATCTCAGAGTTGATAAAGACTTCAAGATGTTATGTGGGAGACTACTGGACAATTTATGCCCATTTATATAGACTGGGATTCTATTACATAGCTACAGCACTGGCCACTCGTTTGACCTTGATCTATGATAATCACTAGCTATGTCATCACAAATACTGCGTACACTTCCTGGAGTCATGTGCAAGTTATAATAGAACTAGCACATGACTCCAGGAAGTACTATTATGCTAGTAAGGAGAATCAGTGTCTACTTACAACTGTGTCAAACAAAGACTTGGTGAAATCGTATCCGACAACTTGCTTTCTGAATTCGTCCATGACAGAATCAACAGCTCTCACCTGAAAGTAGGGTCAGCTGTTGGTAAAATGAACATGTGTGTGCTGTCAGGCTGCTTGTAAAGCCGGGAGAAATTGAAACGAAGGTTTGAGGAAGATAAAGGATATTTACTATTAAAATATTATTCAGCTACATTGATGGAAAACTCACGCTAGGAACATGGCCAGCATGCAAAATGGGAGATTTTATAGTTTCATGCAATCTTCAATTCATGTCTTGATACTTACGTCGGGTACATAATTGTAAGTCTCTTACTGCAGGAATACGCTCTATGGTTATAGTAAGATTTCTGCGCCGTATGCTCTACAAGTTATCTACTTACGGCATATGGTATAATGTATCATGTATTGATATATTAACTGATCGATTGATCCACAAGCAATCCGCCATAGCACCACAAGGCCTACAAGGGTGGTGTGGGAAAGGTATGCTGTAGCATATCAATTTTTTTTCTGAAAACAGGAATAACATACAGCACTGTTTATCAGTGGGAGAACTCAGATCTTAATTTTCTTTCTCACCTCAGTGTAAAAAATCCATAGAATCACGGTGAGAATCAAGTCAAAGAGGACAACAAGACAGAACGTTCGTCTCAGTGGAGATATAGCTGTCACAGCATTCCTGGCTTCCCGATTTAAAAGCCTCCTAAAATACATCACACAGGCTATACATATCATACTCGCCTGTGCCATGATCGTTGTGTACGATACTAGTAGATTGGAGTTGTGAAAGCGACGAGAAAGCAAACTGTTTGAAACTTACTGGTATGGCTGGGAATCCAGCCTTTCGTTGACTAAAAGATGTGGTTCCCGACCATTCATACTACCGTAACGGTCAGTCTGGTCATACCTGGAGCCTTCAGCACTGAGAAAAAGACGAAGGAAAGATCGTAAATCCCACACATGGTAGCTGATATAAACAAGCAGGCAACACAGTTAGACGAAGCAAACCGATGGTCGATAGTGTAAAATGTGCACTAACCCATCCATCGTATCAATTCAGGTATTTGCTGATTCTCACGACTACAGCAACTGCATTATATAGGCAGTGGCGGTGGAGAAATACACACTGCACTCCGTCGTAATCGTAACCATGAAGGAAGAGGACCTCGGCAACTCCAGCGGCGGCTACTAAACATATTCCTATCATAGACAAAGAGGGTGGGGAGAGAGTTCAAGGCTAATCTATGTTCATCTAAGTGGAGTTATCTTCTCATAATTGCAAGATATTCGTTCACCCATAGCGGCTTCGATACGCTGTAGCGCATTACCCCCAAATTTTCACCCTGATGGCTTGTTTCTACTACCTAGTATGAGGTATAGCTCTTGTATACGTGTACTGAAGTCATTTTCTATCGTGTGGACGTTACGGTGTGTAGAGTTGAGGAATACTACATTGAACGTTCGCTAAGTTTCCTACGATGCACTTTCGGAGTTTGGACCATAGAGTTCGAGACCCTTGATTAAACGATACGTGCGTCTCATGCTCCATGGAACACCCCCTGCATTGTGGGCGTGCGCAGTACACCGGATGTCGTTAACGCGTCGCTGTATCGTAGCAGCGTCGAAGCATCACGACTGTCTGCTAGTAATCTACGAAACGGCTGTTGACAGCAAGAACTAGAGGTTGATAGCCTCCCATACACATAGGTATGATCTTATGATTTTATTACAATTAAAAGGATAATTTCCCTATTGTCACTAGTGGGTGAAACATTTAATTTCTTGTTCCTTGTTAGCTACCGTGGAAGCATCCATTAGACCACGGTAGCTAACTATTTATGTATATGCTCACTCCCCAAGAATGATCAATACTCATTCTCACGTCTTTTTCGTAGATCTTCGGACACTATGCAAAGTAGAAGATTTGTAGGTACCAAACAAAGCAACCCAAAAAATGATCCACGCTATGGTGAGAGGTCAACATCAAGCCGCATCAAACGTCAATCTCTATCATCATCAGCGACTAGGAGGTCAGTAACTTAGAGCAAATGATATCAGTGGTCTTTACTACTCAGATTTAATCCTTGCTGTTTGGATTTCATTTGGAAGAAAACCGGATCTGAGTGGCTTCTCATTGATTCTCATTGAGGCCGCTGAGTGTGATGGCTGATTTAATGAGTTATAACTTACCATTATGCTGCGTTTCATAGAAGAAAATCATCGCTAGAGCCTACTGGACACAAAAATGATGATGATGATGGAGACGAAATCAAGTTCATCAATGTACCTAGTGTATATGAAGGAGAAGAAGAAAGGAAACACCAGAATTGTCAGAACATACTGCCCACCGATATTGTATGATAGAAACATACCTTCTGCTGACATGTGGATAGCATGCTTGGTCTTGGAAATTCATTTCATTCGTTGTAGCTGAAAAGATGTGGAGAAACTGACTATAGAGAAGTGTATGAAATTGACTTACGCCAATGTCATCTATCAGTTGTGCCTAATTTAGAGAAGGTAACGCAGCCCTCTGGGCTGAACTGTTCTCTAATTTGTATAGTTTGCTGTTTGAACTGTTTGACATGGCTCAAATATCAAATTTTAGTTTTCCAAAGTGAGACTCGTTGATTTATCTTCGAACTACATGGAGGAGATTTCACGACTAGAGTGCTGCTCAGTAAGTCCGAGCCTGCTGCCCACGATAACTTTGCAATGCGCCTCATGGTTTCTAATATTGTTTGCGCCCTGCAGGAGCTCCGAGAATTAAAACTGTATGACAACCAACTGGCAGCAATAGAGAAAATTGATGCACTTAGTGACCTTGTAAATCTACAACTACAACATAACAGAATTCAATGCATTGGCCGAGGTCTGGTGAACTGCCGTAAGCTGATGTCGCTGCGTCTCGACTGCAATAGACTTCTGAGAATTGAGGTTAAGGAGATAGCGGCGTTGGCTCGGCTGACCCAGCTAGATCTCAGCAATAACAGGCTCGAAGACGTCGGCGTAAGTATAGACCTCCACTTCCTGACTGAGCGATGCCTTGCTGTGTGTCCATCATCTTTCTGTTTCCTCTAGGCTCTTAGTACACTGCCTAATCTACAAGAACTGGCAGTGGCTAACAATCGTCTCAGGAGCTTAGAACTGTCTCGGTGCAAGAAGGTAGTTAATTCCACCAATTGCATCATGCTGCCTCATACATGTAGATTGATCTAAGATTACTCTAGGTGTAAAATACTTCCATGTATTGAAATGTTTACAACTCGAGGGTGTGAAGATATTTACGTTGTATTTTGCCAGTAATGTAAGGCATAGATTATATTCTATTATTATCGGTGATTAATACTAGCGGATAGTGATGAATCACCATTGCCAATTAGACAGTAATTTTGCCACTGATGTGCGCTGCGACACTTGTTTCACCCGTTCATATTTACCAGATCCGAGAACTTGACATCTCAGGAAACAGAATCAGTGATTTGAACTGTGTGACTCCATTATCAAACGTTTTACTGATCCTAAATGCATCCAGAAATGCCTTTGGGAAGCTTGACCTGTCTACTCCGATGAAGTAAGCGCACACAGATGAACTCTTGACTTGTCTCCCCTTGCTGTTTGTTCATTGTTTGTGGTTGCTGATGGATTGAATTTCCTTATAGAGTGTTAGAAGAGATGTATGTATCTGAGAATACCATTAAGAGGTTGTGCAATGTGCCGAGAAAATTTCCTGAGCTTCAGATACTGGACATACGGAAGAACAAAGTAGCTGCCTGTGAAGAATTGGTGGGTGGTAATAGATAAACCAGTGGCCTCCATTGGTTATTGGCAGTTAAAGAATTGCCTTCTGAACTCTTATTCAGGCTTACCTGAGAGACTGTCGTGTGCTGAGGGAATTGTGTATAGCAGACAACCTGTTCAACTCCGATCTAATTGTCGAGGCTGATACTAGTACAGATCCGCTGACATACATTCCTTCTATACAAGTGTTGGATGGGGTGAGTTATTTGTCATACCTAAATGGTAATCAAAAGGAAACGAGTACATTGATTACATGTGTATCATTCTACCCTTGACTCGAGTTCTTACAATCACCATATACGCACAACGACATCAATGTCAAGGACTTTTATCAACCATATCCTGTCTTATGTAGGTAGTGATAAGCAAACCAACAGTCGAGTCAAAAGTACCTGTGATGAGACCCATGTCTGCATCAAACGGTCAGTTCATCACTGCTTCCAATCAGAAGTACTACTCAGTTTCACAACCTGCCTGATATAGAGATTGATATAATTTTGCAGTACTGAGCTCTCGACAAGTCCACAGCCAACTCAACACCTTGGAGACTGAAATGAGACAATTCCAGCAGAAGATTGAGGAAAGCTTCAGTTCTTTACGCACTAAAGTTGGTAAACTCGATGTTGGTGAGCCGAGAGCTAGCAGTGCTGACCGACCGGTCAGCCGTGCTAGCAGACGGTCAAGAATCGCGGCAGCACAAGCCTTTGCCAGTAATCAGTATTCACTACCGTAGCAGCGCAGTCTGCTAGCGGCGTCTGCTAGCTCCTATCTTGTATCGATTACGATTATACAGTTTCATACTTGCTGCCGATGGAGGAGTGTACATGCATTTATTCTGAAGAAATCTTAACATAATTAAAACAGGAATTTGTATATTACTCACATGGCTTGATCAGAGTTCAAACTCTACAGGTGAAACGATTTAACAGTGATAAAACTCAAGTAGCGTTACATTAAATATTTCAAAGCATGATCGTCAATATTCGCTTCAGATTCTCGATTGATTGTCTGTTGATTGATAGTCCAGTGCCACTGTCTAACGCGTCATTGGCTCTTGATCTCATGGTGTCTTGATTCTTGCATAACTTTGACAGCAACATAAAACGGTATTATGCATGCGATGAAATATTACTAACAATGGCCGACAATTTTTTACACATGAAAAGTACAACAGGAAAATGCTGACATAAAAAATGAAACCAAAAAGGGTAAGATACAAATTCCTGGCAAATGACAAGATGAAATAAAAATACATCCATGTAATTAGGTAACAGATTAGGAGCATTGGAGCACGGTAAAATGTCACAATGTCTGTGTGAAAAAATATGACAAAATTTAAACATCACAACAGCAGAAGCTAAAACTTTTTCAATACAGTTCAGCAAAAAACTAAATTTTTGATTATAACATTTCTTTAACCATCAGGTATAGGAGATAAAAACTGTAAATGACGAATAAGGGCTGACACTTCCCTCAGCATCTCCTGTAGTAGGAATGATAACATTGTCTAAAATATGAAATCTAAAACTCGTGATAAAACCAAAGCTGACTGACTGTTCAGCAATGAAATTTTACTGGTAGGCCGGCTGCCATCGTAGCCAGCACCAGCTCTGATAGAATGAGCTCACTGTCTTTGGCTCAGGAATAACGTGCTGAAAATTATCTAGATATTTGAGTTGTTAAAGAAAAAACAGCCACCATACGTGAAAACTGTGATGTGCAGACCGAACTTAAGGCAAGACAACTCTGGTGACTAGTGACTGAGTACGACACGTGTCGATGTACTAGTATGTTCTTTGGTTAGTAGTGACTGAATGTGGCGGCGGGTGGTGCGGCCAGAGCCGCGGTTGGGCTGATGGTGTTCATGCCTACCGCAGATGTAGGTATTTCAGTTGGACCTGAAACCAATTAGAACATGAACATGACGCACTCATAGCGAACTTCTGTTGATGGACAATGTTGCAGCGAGCTTACTCTGCAGTGCCACACCGGTTGACATGTCACCGTTCAAAAATATTGGCTGGCTGGGCTGAACAAGAGAAGCGGTGGAGGGAATGCCAGGTATTCCATGCATGGTATAGGGTGCAGCGAGTGCAGCCAAGTCAGTCAGGCCGTTGCTGATACCAGGAACCTGGCCTGCCGTGATTGGCTGACCTAGATAGTTTACAGTGCTGAGAGGGAGGACAGATGGCATCATGCCGGGTAAACCAGGTGCGGGCATCACTCCACCGGACCCTGAACGTAACAAGGTAACAAACCAATAGACAGAACTTTAACAAGCGAGCATGCGAGAGTAACAATGAACAGCGGATAGGAAGGGCTTTGAAGCTCAGAGCACGTCTTTGCACTTACCGTCATACGGCATGCCCAGGGACATGAGGACGTACTCGGCAGCGTAGTTCTGCGCTTCATCCACCGTGCGACAGACTTTGTTTGGAATGAATGTGCCGGCACCGGGAGCAGCATTAGCAATGCCCGGTAGCACAACCTACAAAAAATAGAGAGCAGACAACTACACAACCATAATCATACACAATAAGTGTAACAGCTGCAGCAGTTCAAGTATGGCAGGGAATGCCACGAGCCGCTCGAGTTGATCTGCAGCCGCGCTAAGAAACGATGGCATTGCCCAGGTGAATTTGATAAACAATTTCTAGACTAGCGAACATGGTAAGAGCACTACTTCCGGTGTAATCGCTGCGTACAGAGAATAGACAGAGAATAGACAGAGAGGTGACGGATAGATAGAGGCGGGTAGTGTGCGATGAGCAAGGATGACGAGCTATGAACAGCTACACTGACTGAGATGAGAGAGGGAGAGAGAGAGCACGATTGGCACCAACTAATAAAAGGTGGTGAGGGTAATCAAATAGCTGCGATGGTAGGATCATCAGCTGCCGCTGCTCCTGATAGCTAGTGTGTGCGTGTGCATACATACTTTGAAAAGAAACAGTTGGACTTCTTTAGTGCCATCGCTTGACATAGTACTGTTGAGTTGATAAATGGGTACACCCCACCCATTCATCTGGCATATTCTCTCTAACACCTGCCAGCGTAATGTAAACCAACTCTCATCAAACTCATCATGGTGTACAGTACGTGTATATGCATGTGGAGGCAATAACTAAATACTACTGCATATTAGCGGAGTACAAACAACCAACGGAGGCTGACACCGATTGGGCGATATTGACTGAATGCGTCATTGGAGCAGGAGGTGTGCAGAGAGAAAGAGACAGAGGGAGAGAGGGTAGCAACAACATGATAATAACGGCGTCAAACACTAGCAGGCAGCATGCAGAGCACAAGCAAACAGCAAAATGGAACAAGGAAACGAGAGAGAGAGAGAGAGAGAGAGAGAGAGAGAGAGAGAGAACCTAGAGGAGAATACCTGGGCTGACTTTGCACTGCACAATGACAATTTGACAGAAAAACCGGAGGTTCTTACGTCAGATGCAATGTCAGTAGGTTGGAGAGCTTGTGATGGGGAGTCTAAGAGCTATATGGTATATGATGCACGGGTAAGTATGAAGTCAGTATGAAGTATTGACGAGTGATCAATAAGCTATAGTACATTCAATCAGCTATAAACTGCTGCCTATTCCCAGGCTGCCGATCAAACCAAAAACCGCCAGGTAGGGAATTTAATCTAGGGTTCGCCACGCTGCTATATCTGGCAAGCAGGTACGCTGATACATACGCCACCATTACACCACACGCGCGTATCAGTATCACACAGGGGGCGCTGCTTATTACAGGATCTGATATTCGAACAGGTGCTTCAGCCTGCAGACAGTCGCGCCACTGACGATATGAGTCCCTGATCAGCAACGGATTAGTGATCTGGCTGCTGATGCGGCTGCCCCGCGTTTGGAGCATCAAGTAATAACACAGTATCACGAATCAATGCCAGTGAGTGCGGCCGTGTTTGAACAGCACTCTAGTGGTTATTTAAAATCAGAGCTGAAGGACTTGTATAACAGGCTCAAGATATATACACCCAAACGGTATAAGACACTGTGACTTCTTACAGCGTGTAGTAAGCAGTGCGTATACAGAAGAAATTGATGGACGCGGGTCGGCTGGAGAGCCTCTTATCATTCGACCAATAGGGAGTGCGCGGACAACGGATAACTGCGCTATGGATTGTGTGCGGCCGTGCGGCGCTCCATGTTATCAGCAGCGCCGGCACTGCTGCGTTCCGACCGTAGTAATCTAGCCTAGGAGAGCTGTACAGCCTGCGGAGCGTTCCATTACCTCGGCCGGCGATGAAGACTTCCTCCTCGTGCCGTAGATTCTGGCGCTGGCGGCGCGCGAGCCAGCGGCGCCACGGCCTCGACCACCCCTAATTGTGGGACGATTGGCTCCGCCTCGACTAACCAGAGGTGCGCCGGCGGCACCAGCCATCGGGAAGCCCAGGTCGCTGTGTGAGAGTGAGACTCATTAACAATCGTTATTATTATTATCGCAGGCAACAAACTTTGTTACTTGAACTCTGATTGTCAGTCAGTTCAACACAGACAAGTTTAATCAAAAGTAGAAACAAAGTCTAAAGAAGTGAAGATACGTAAGACTAACATTACTGGAGGAAAATTGATATCGATGAAATGACAGTGTGATCAGAGTGATCAATCAAGCTAGCGTTCGGTAGTTGTCTCACCTTGGTGATAAAGTGCTGACCTGAGCATAGTATGCATTCAAAGTTTGTGGATCATAGGGCAAAGCAGGAATCATGTTCTGAAATCATAAAATCAGTGGATTGTTCTTTCTTCTTCTGCTCCTCCAATCTAACATGCCAATCTCTCACGTGTCTATGTGCAACACAGCAATAGCAGCAGAGGTCATGACCTTCGTTAGTGGGGCATACAGGGTTCACTATTAGTATTGCCAAGATGCTAGACTGGCCATGCATTGTGTTGCACTGAGGAGGGCAAAGGACAGCCTTGCTGTTATTTACGATCAGGAAGGATGTAGTGTGCAGATCAAAACAAGTGCAGCACATCGTACAGCTGACAGTCAACAACGGCACAAACACACGCACACGCATGCACTGACATAAATTAATCCAATACTACGGACTCAGCAAATATTTGAATCGGGATTACAGTCAGGATCTATCGGCTCATAAGCCGAGAGAAATAGCTTGTTAATGACAAAAAGTTAAGCGACCACGTCTGTGTAGACATCATATCTGTGCCCATATTGTCAGTGCACGCCTGAATCAGTTCTTTTACTAATTGAAGTGACATAATTTATGTAGGACTTAACTTAGCCAAATCACAGCGATCATCTCCACAAATACACTAGAGTGACAGACGACAGCGGACCGGCAGCCAGAGAGTGTTGGGTGGCAGCAAACGCGGCGTCATAGGCCGTATCTAGACAGTGTTGGGGCACTTGCGGTTGCTGCCACCCATCACGTTAGCTGCCACCCGCCGTTGTTGTATGTAACAGGTACGTACAGGTAAAAACGGATTCGGTACGAGCGGTGGCTGGTTCATTGCCTTATTCTTCTGGCGCGTCGGGTCATTCTTGTCCACTGGTTTGGCAAGAACGACTTCAACTTTGGAGCCGTCGATTTCTTTCCCTGATATGGGTGAGTAAAAGCTTTTTACACAAATCGTTTGACATCGGCACCGAGATAGTAGTGCAGGTCAGTGATAAGGACAAGGGGGAGTAAATCTGTCTGCCTAACAGCCATTACTATCTTCCTTCTGCGCCTGATACTGCCCTTAGCCACCATCCCCTCTATATCCCATCTCCTACCCCACCCCCCTAGCCACCATCCCCTCTATATCCCGTCTCCTACCCCCACCCCCCTAG
>ERZ1740065.2032-NODE-2032-length-12487-cov-11.274614_pt1 | contig 12487 bp, 10 predicted proteins | sample MGYA00581738_ERZ1740065 | MGnify/ENA primary metagenome ERZ1740065 (study PRJEB43018, sample SAMN04849749) | marine metagenome | isolation source: floating plastic debris | place: Pacific Ocean | collected 2008-09-01 | study: EMG produced TPA metagenomics... | reverse complement strand
ACTCGGGTGGTGATGACGCTAGCTCCCGATAGCCCTGATTGGGAAGTCACTCCCACCAGCGTGGGTAACCAAAGTGGCATTGTGATCGTGCCGCCCAGTGGGGTTTCCATCAGTTCAATCCCGGACGAGCCGTTGTCACCTGATCAGATGATCGCGGTGCCGCCTGGCTCACAACAGCCGCCGCGTCCGCAGCCACAAGTGCCCCAGCAGCCCCAAACCCCGGCCGTGCCACCGCGGGTTAACAATAGTCGAATTTTAGTGGCGATCGATCCAGGGCATGGGGGACGGGATCCCGGTGCTGTGGGTATTGGCGGCCTCCAAGAAAAGAACGTGGTGTTCCCAGTGTCCACGCGCGTGGCGCAGCTGCTGCGCGAGGCTGGTGTGGACGTCGTGATGACGCGGGTGGACGATCGCACTCTCGATCTAGAGCCACGGGTCAACATTGCCAACAACGCCAACGCCACTATTTTTCTCAGCATTCATGCCAATGCGATTAGCCTCAGTCGGCCTGATGTCAACGGGGTAGAAACCTACTACTACTCGGAGAATGGTCGGCAGTTGGCCAGCATCATTCATGCTAATGTTCAGCCTGCTTCGGGCCTCGGCAATCGCGGGGTTAAGCAAGCGCGGTTTTACGTGTTGCGCAATACGGCCATGCCAGCGGCCCTGCTGGAACTGGGTTTCCTCACCGGTTCTGAAGATATTGTGAGACTGCGTGACCCGGCCTGGCAAGAACGCATGGCTCAGGCGATCACCCAAGGCCTCTTGCAATATCTCGAACCCTATCGCCGCTAGGGCTCGGACTTTGCGCTGGAATCACCGATCCGCCGGAGAAAAGCTGCCTGTCGGTGGTCGACAATGCCCAACCGCTGTGATCTGGACGCGAACTTTTCGGCAACTTGCTACGGACGCTCTCATGCTAGTGCTTTAAAACACGGCCCATATTTCCTTCCGCTACTTTCTACATCTCTATTCCCCACCTTTGTCCCCAATCGCCAACATTGCCGCTGAACAACGACCGAAAGCTGCCTACGTGATCGATTACTAACAAGAGTCCAAAGGTTTAAGGCAGTCTCTCTATCTTGTGCGATGCTAAATTACGCCCGTACTTAGTGAACATGATTCGATAGGCATGCCCATGGACGACAAATTTATGCTGATGATTCCGGGGCCGACTCCGGTGCCAGAGAGCGTTTTACTCGCCCAAGCCCAGCACCTGATTGGTCACCGCAGCGGTGAATTCAGCCAGATTATGGGTGAGGTGTCTGATGGGCTCAAGTGGCTTCATCAAACCCAAAACGATGTGCTGATGCTGACCGCCAGCGGCACTGGCGCGATGGAAGCGGGCATTATCAACGTTTTGAGTGTGGGCGATCGCGTACTCGTCGGCAGCAATGGCAAATTTGGGCAGCGCTGGGTACAAGTCTGCGAAGCCTTTGGCCTCAAGACTGAGGTCATTTCAGCGGAGTGGGGCAAGGCGCTCAACCCCGATGACTTTAAAGCGGCACTAGAAGCTGACACCGAGAAAAGCATTAAGGCCGTGATTGTCACTCACAGTGAGACTTCGACCGGGGTGTTGAACGACCTGCAAACGATTGCTGGTTACGTTCACGCTCACGGCGAAGCGCTGATTTTGGTGGATGCGGTCACGAGCTTAGGGGCCTGCAGCGTGCCCATCGATGACTGGGGTCTGGATGTGGTCGCCTCAGGTTCCCAAAAGGGCTACATGGTGCCCCCCGGCTTAGGATTTGTCACGATGGGCGATCGCGCCTGGAAAGCCTACGAAACCTCGAATATTCCCAAGTTTTATCTAGATCTGGGTCCCTATCGCAAAAGCGGTGCGAAAAACACGACCCCGTTTACGCCGCCGGTGAGTCTATTCTTTGCGATTCAGGTGGCGCTGAAAATGATGCAAGAAGAGGGGTTGGACAACATTTTTACCCGGCATGCCAGACTCCAACAGGCGACTCGGGCCGCGATGAAAGCCCTCAATCTGCCGCTGTTTGCTGCCGATGAGGTGGCGAGTCCGGCGGTGACGGCAGTTATGCCCCAAACGGTGGAAGCCGAAAAAATTCGCTCCACCATGCGCAAAGACTTTGATATTGCGCTAGCGGGAGGACAAGATCACTTGAAGGGCCAAATCTTCCGGATGGGGCACCTGGGTTTCGTCGGTGATCGCGACATTTTGACCGCGATCGCGTCTCTAGAAGCGACGCTCGCCAAGTTGGGAGCCAATGGTTTCTCACCGGGCGCTGGCCTCGCCGCTGCTCAGCAGGTGTTGTCTGCTTGATTCCTAGAGAATGACGGGGTGAACTGACCACAGCACTATCGCGGTATCCATCTGGGGAGGCGACTCAGAGCGATCTCGTCTACCCCTTCTTTAAGCTGATCCACAGCCTGCTTGAATGGCAAAACTCAAGCAGGCTGTGGCTTTTTCAGTTGGTTTCAAGGCAAGACAGGCCATACTACGCTCCTCAGCGCGTCTGCTTCATTGGGTGGTTTGTCCTGTTATCTTGCTAACAGATACTGGCTCATTCAAGGACAGCAGCAAAGTCATGAACGTGTTGGGACGCTTGGCGCGGGTAATTCGCTCTCAGGTCGGCGATTGGGTGCAAGCCGCCGAAGATCCAGAAAAAATGCTGGATCAAGCGGTGGCAGACATGCAGGGTGATTTGATTCAGCTGCGGCAATCGGTCGCGCAGGCGATCGCCACCCAAAAACGGACTGAACGCCAGTGCCATCAAACCACCACGCTGACGCAAGAATGGTACAACCGGGCGCAGTTGGCTCTGAGAAAGGGCCACGAAGGGCAGGCCCGTGAAGCGCTGGCTCAGCGTCACGCCTATTTGCGAATGCAGGCGCAGCTGGAAAAGCATATTGGTGAACAGAAGGGGATTATCACCAAGCTCAAAGCCAATATGCGAGACCTAGAGGTCAAGATCGCTGATGTGCGCACTCGCCGCGATATGTACATTGCGCGCGCGCGTTCCGCTGCTGCGTCTCAACGGATTCAAGACACGATCGCTCAAGTTGGCAACGAGCGATCGCTTGGCACGTTAGGTCGCATGGAAGATCGCGTGTTGGATCTCGAAGCCCAAGCCGACGCCATGGCTGAACTTAATCAATCGTTGGCAGCTGGTTCGTTAGAAGGTCGCTTTGCCGCGCTGGAGCAGGATGAAGAAACCGCAATCAACGAGGAATTGACCGCGATGAGAGCCAACCTGCCCGGTGCCTGAAAGCAGCTAGATGAAGGGTTGTTACCCAGGGTGCGATCGCTGACCCAATCCATCCTCATTTATCGCTAAAGTCCATTGCTGAGTGAATAAGTGTGGACCATCTCAGCTAGCCGTTTCCCAGTGCTGAGTAGTCATCCTGATCCTTCAGACGGCGCGACCAGTCGGGCTCCCCAGCCCTCTTGTCCCCCAGCTCCTCGGCCCTCCAGCCCTGAAAAGGTGCTTCAAGCGTTCACTTTCTCCGACTTGGCATAGGTCGGTGGGGCCAAGTCTTCCAGATGCTTCCAACAGACGGTACAAGCGGGCAGATCGTGAGCGATCGCATACGGTTCGTGCACGGTATCAATCCAGTTGAGAAACGTCTGAAAGTTCTGCGTGACTGTTTTCGGATCATCCTGCATGGTGCCCAGTTGAAAGTGGGGATCGGCATTTTCGACGGCAAATGGGCAGGCGTGGAAGGTGCCATCCGTTTTGAGCACGGGATAACAGTGGGGACAGCGGTGCGTGTCTTTCGGTCGGGTTTCTTCGCCGGTGAACGGATCAACGCCCCGACCCGAGTCCACAATGTCAGGATGTCCGATCGCGATCGTTCCTGGTTGGGCCCGCTCATGGGCCTCCAACTTTCGCAACGATGACAGCGGCATTTGCGGCGCTCCATCTCCTGTCGCGATGGAATAGTTTAGCGAGGCCGTGGTTTTGCCCAGCGGGTCAGCGGCCAAAATCGCCAGCAAGCGATCGGCCTGAATGCCATTGGAATAAATCACGATCGCCCCTTGAAAGCCATGCTCGCGCAGATAGGCGATCGCCCACATGACGTTGTCATGATTCAAGGTCGGCTCCCCACCGTAAAACTTGATCGTGCCTGCTGCGTGCAGCATGACGCTGTTCAGGGTGGCATCCAAATGCTCGGGTGTGTATTCCGTATACCACCCCTGCGGCTTACCAAAGACCGTGCAAAAATCACAGTCCCGATTGCACTGGTTGCCCGGATATAAGTGCAGTTCCAGCAGGCGATTGTCTTCAACGACGCCTCTAGCCCGCGATGCCCGTTCTTTAAAGACCATAGTTAAACTGCCTTGCTTGTAAAGTGAACCGGAAAGTTTGGACGGGGTAATTGAGCACTCGGCAATTAAAAATCCAAGGTATTGAAAAATGGGAAATAGCTCTGGACACCCGGCGCTAACGCCCTAAATAGCAATTTGCGCTTCCCATTCGGACTCTAGGCGAGTCGTGTATTCGGCATTCACCACCGGCACTGTGTCCTGTGAGAGTGCCTGTAGGGGCATGCCATAGGCCGCTTCGACCTGATCAAATTCTGCCTGCAGCTCGGGGGGAAGCAGCGATCGGGTCAATAGGGGCGGATCGCCCCAAACCGTAGGATTGAACTTTTGCAATTGCCCTGCTGGACTCGACAGAATATTGGCGAGCACCATCGCCCCCGCTGGATTGCTGGCATTGACGGGAATGGCCGTAAAGGAGGGATCATTCAACGCGGCGCCGGGTAAGGCGAACGCCTGGGTCGTATCCGGAAATTGACCGGTGGCAATGCCTTCGGCAATGCGGGCAGTAAAGGCAGGCATCATCCAAATTTCGCCATTCGAAAACAGTTCCTGCAGGCGGCTCTGCGTCGGCGGATAGGTGGAACCTTCACGCCAGAGATAGGGTTCTAACTCTTGTAAATACGCCCAGACTTGGGGCGAGTTCTGATTCCATAATGCCTCGTCAAACTCAGCCCCGGCATATTGCTCGTAGCCACCGGTCACCCCGTATAAGACGGTCAGCAAAAAGCGACTGCCATCAAATTGCGGCGGGGCGACATAGGTAAACCGACCGGGATTGGCCTGTGCCCAAGCCAGCAATTCTTCAAAGTTAGTGGGAGGCGTTGGCACCCGAGCGCTATCTCTCGCCATCAGGTAAAACGCCCCGGTATAGGGCGCAGAATAGCCCTCAATCGGTAACCCAAAATCATTGGTGACAGCTGGATCGTTGGGATCGTAGTACTGCATGGCGGGCAGCTTGTCGGCAAAGGGGCCAAACAGCAGATCACCCTGTTTTAAGGTGCGGAAGTTTTCGCCATTAATCCAGATCAGGTCAATGCTGCCCCCGGTGGTTACACCCGCTTGCACTTCGCCCACGACTTTATTTACCGCTTCGACCGTGTCATTGAGTGGCACGCGGTTGAGTGTCACCTCGTACTGAGTCTGGAGCTGCTCGGCCACCCAGCCATCGGCATAGCTGTTGACCTGATCGCTACCGCCCCACATCGCCCAGTTGACGGTGGTGCCGCGAGCGAGTTCCAGCACCTCATCCCAAATGGTCACAGTCGGGTCAAATGTTGGCATCGTGGCTTGTTGACCGCGATCGCAATTGCTGACCAACGTGGCTAGAGTCGCGCTGGCAGAGAGATAGAGAAAACGGCGGCGAGGCAGGTAGTGCATATGACGGGTCGCTAGGGGGAAGAGTTGTGAGTAGAGGGTGACAGGGGAGCGGGTTGGAGGACAGTCTGCCAGCCTTAATGAGGCAAAGCTCCGATCCGTTCCCGGTTAAAGGGTCAAGGAGACAGTGCTTTGGGCACGGACTGCTGCGGGGCTGGAACCGTCGGTGTCGGGAAACTCCAGAGGGCGTCGGGGGGGAGATGGGCAAAGGCGGTTTGACCGATCGCCCAGTTTTGACTGGGGGGCACCCACGCCTGCAACTCTAATCCCGCCGGTGTTTGCAGGTTGAGGTGACGTTGAGTGCCGGTGAACCGGTTTTGGCAGACGGTGACGGGTAACAAGTTAGTGCCACAAATTTGGTCGGCCAGTAAGTGGATGCATTCGGGACGAATAGTGACCTGTACAGTGCCCTGCTGGGGAAAGTCGGTGGTGAGTACGTCGCCACCGGCCAGAGTGAGACGATGATTGTCTGCCGTTGCGGTGAAAAAATTGACGCCGCCAAAGAAGTGAGCCACGCTGGCGTCACTGGGGCGCTGATAGAGCCCTTCCGGCGTTTCGACCTGGCGTAGGCAGCCGTCGAACATCAGAGCAATGCGGTGCGACATGACGACCGCTTCGCCCTGATCGTGGGTGACAATCACCATAGTGACGCCAGTTTCTTCCTGTAGCCGCCGAATGAGCGCCTGCATGTCGCCTCGCAGATTGGCATCCAGGGCCGAGAGAGGCTCGTCCAGCAGCAAGACTTTTGGGCGAATTACCAGCGATCGCGCTAGAGCGACCCGCTGCGCCTGCCCTCCAGATAGTTCTGCCGGTTGGCGATCCTCAAACCCAGTGAGTTGTACCTGATCTAGCAGGGCCAGCGTTCGGGCTTCGCGCTCGGCCCGGCTGACACCCCGCATTTTGAGGCCAAAGGCGACATTTTCGCCGACGCTCAAATGAGGGAATAGCAGGCCTTTTTGCAACACTAGGGCAATCTCCCGCCGCTCCGGGGGGACGTGATTCAGCAACCGTCCCTGTAGGGTGATCTGTCCCTGATCGGGGCGTAAAATTCCCGCAATCAGTTGCAAGGTGGTCGATTTCCCGCAACCTGAAGGCCCCAGTAACGACAGCCGCTCACCGGCAGCAATCTCTAGCCACAGGTCGTTGACCGCGGGCACTCCACGAAACCGTTTCGTTAGCTGTTGCAGGGAGAGATAACCTAACTCAGACATCACCCAACCCTCCGATCGCCGCATCATCACTCAGGGCGCGGCTAGAAAACAGCAGGAACACCAACGCTGGCAGAATCGACGTAATGGCGATCGCGGCGGTCAGTCCCGTATTGCCGCCCTGCAGCGAGGTGAACAACACCATCGGCAGCGTCAGCACGCGACCGCTGCCAACAAAAAAGGTCAGCAAAAACTCATTCCACGAAATCAGGAAGGCAAAGAGCGCCCCAACGACGACACCGGGGGCAATCAGCGGTAGGGTGACCTGGCTCAGAACCTGCATCGGGGACGCCCCCAGCGTACGAGCTTGGGCCTCATAGCTGAGGTCAAAATTGGCGTAAACGCTGCTCAACACCAACGTCATGTAGGGGATAGTGGGCAACAAATGCACCAGCACCACCCCCAGCAGGGTGCCACTTAGTCCCAGGCGAATCAGCACAAACTGAATCCCCATCAGGGTCGCCAGGGGCGACACAATAATCGGTAACAGCAAAAACAGTTTGATCGCCCCTTTGCCGGGAAACTCCATCAGCCCTAGGGCGCGGCCGGCCGGGAGCCCCACCACCAACGCCAACGTCGTCGCCAGACTGGCGATCGCTAAACTCTGAACAAAGCCCTGACCGACTTTCGTGCTAGCAGTAAAAATGGCTTGCCAGTTGGCCACTGTCCACTGTTCGGGCAGCAGCTGGGGAAAGTACCAGCCCTGGGCAAACGACCAAATCAGCAGCGGCAAAAACGGCAGAAACAGCACGCCGATAATCAGCAATAACAAGACTTTACGCGTCATGCTTGCCCCCTGAACGTCCCCTGCCGGAAGGGGCTGCCAGAGCCGAGCCAGAGGTAGAGCGCAATCACGCCTAGGGAGATTAGGGAGAGGATTAGCCCCAGGGCCACGGCGATCGGTCGCTGGGTCAAATCGCTATCGGTAAAGGCCTGATAAACCAGAATGGGCAACGTTTTGGGGAAGGTTGAACCGAGTAGGAAGGGCACTTCAAAGGAGCCAAAAATAAAGCCAAAGACAATCAAACTGGCGGAAATAATGCCCGATCGCAGCAAGGGCAACGTGACATGCCAAAAGCACTGCCAGGGACTGGCCCCCAACGCTCGGGCCTGCATGCCATATTCCGGACGAATACCCCGCAGCACTGCCAGCAAAATCAAGGTCATAAACGGGATTTCTTTCCACAAGAAGTGGAGCATCACGCCCAGGTTAGCTGCGTCATTGACCAGGAGGGGAAAATCTTGGTCAGAGCTGAGCCAGCCTAAGTTAAACAACAGCCGCGAGAGCAGACCACTGGGAGAGAGCAATAGCAAAATTCCGGCAATGCCCACCAGGTGCGGAATCGGCAGCGTCAGCTGACAGGCAAAGCTGGCCCAGCGTCCAGCCCCCTGTAGTAGCAGTGCCAACCCCAAACTGAGCAGGGTCGAGAGCGCCGTGGCGGTGAAGGCAATATAGAGACTTAAGCCTAAAGAGTGCCAGAAGGCGCTGTGGCTGAAGGCTAGTCGATAGGCTGCGAGCGAGAAGGTGCCGTCAGTCGTCAGCCCTAACAGCCCAATGCTCTGCAAAAATGCCAAAATCAGCCCGCCCCCAAACAGCCCCGCAATTAGGCTGACCGCCGGGAGCACCAGCAAATATGCCTGCCATGATGTCTCAGCGCGAGCCGACCAAACTCGCGCCCACCAATGCTGCCGGGAATTCTGTGAGGCGGATACTGTGGTCATGGCAAGGGCGCCTCCAGCAGAGCCATGACCTCGGCCCCCATCTGAGTCAGCCGCTGTTGACCGGCCTGTGAACGTTCCAGGCGAGCTGCCGTACTGCTGTTAACTGGGGGGGTGGTATGGGGACTGTTCGTCCCGGCGTCGGCATACCAACGGTTCGTGGTGAGGCCATAGTTCGCTAGCCAACAGAGCGATCGCAAGGCTGGAAATGCTCCAAAGACAGCAAAATGTACCTGGATGGTTTGTGCCAATTTCGCATCTTCTAGCGCGGTGTAGTAAGCCTTGAGGAAAAATTGCCGATCTTCACGGGGCATCTGGTAGCCCTGCCGCCGCTGAATCGTGATCGGGGAGAGAAAATGTCCCAAATCGCCCGCGGGAGAGCCAATTTCAGCCCATTCCCAGTCAATTAAGTAAGCCTGCTGATCATTCACCACCCAGTTGTCATAGGTATGGTCGCTGTGCACCAGACAGGCATGGCGATATTCGGTCAGCAGTGATTCGCTGGCGAGTCGAGTCTCCGCCTGGGCGAGCACTGCCTTGAGCAGGTCGTTGATCTCGGCATCGGCTGCTGGCGAGTCTAAATAGGGCTGAGCATAGTCTCGCGCTTCTTGCCAAAACACCGTTAGAGGGTGACTCACCTGGGGCACTAGCGGCGACAGCTGATGGAATGATTCATATCCCGCTCGCTGCGGGAGTCGATGCAAGCGAGCCAGCGTCGTCGCACACTGCTGCAGATGGCGACGGCTGTAGTCCATCGGGACACCGGGAATATAGTTGGTGATGAGATAGGTATAGGGAAAGTCTGGCGATGCTGTCCGTTGCTCACCTAAGAGTTCATGCCCTAACCCTGACCCGGCGAGATAGCGCAGAATGCTGCTCTCAAACTCGGTCAATCGACTAAAGTCACCTTGAAAGCGCTGGTTGGGGGTGTTGACCGCCAACCGCACCAGCCGATCGCCCCCCAATCGAAAAATCGCATTGGCCTCGCCGTGAGCCATGAGTTCTAGTGTGTCACCATCATCCAGCAAATAGCGGGACTGCAAATGCGATCGCAACGCTTCACATAGCTGACCTAAATTGAGCAAGGTTGAAGCAGACAATAGACTCGGCAAAACGCGGTAAATACTGTGAGTATCATAGTTAACATGCATCCAAACTCACATGAACGACACCTTAAAAGTTCCTGAGTGTAGTGACTGTCGCTTGTGATGGACTGTTCTTGCTAGACTGAGCACCTCAATACCTCGTGCCTCAATCACCAGCATTAGATGACACTGATGCGGGTCACATTTGAGCTGTTAACCCGTCTCAGCGATTGACTGACTGCTCTCAACTAGTTAGGAAGAGTCGTCTTCTCTCGCTCCAAACACCCGTTCTTGTCTCAAGATACGACTTGCAGTGCCCTGTTGCCAGACTCTGGCTTCGATCTATCTCGCCTCACTGTCTTTTGGCTGTTATGTGGATGATGTGGCATCAACACAACGCATCAAGTCCGAAGAGATGCCTGCCCAGCCTAAACGCTGGAGGCTGACGATGATGCTTGGATGGCTGGTACTTGCGATCGCCTGATGGCTTATCCCGGCAGCGTCCATGAATGTTTCGCACATCTTAATTATTTAAAAATGATGTGGTGTAGAGATTCCTAGAACCGCCATTAAAGGGCAAAACTGAGCCTGATTCGCTGGTTTTTGTCCTCCTGCTGACTCTCGCAAAAGAATTGGCCTAAACTGCCGTATTCTGCTATTTCAAGCGAGTTTCAATACAAATCGGTGTCTTTGAGCCCAGCCGTCAAGATCGGCAAGCTGATTGGGTTGAGAGCATAGTGCAACCCTTGAAATGACTGCGGTTTCACTGCTGAGAGAAGGGTTAATAGGATGCTCCCAGAGAAAAAATCAAGCCTGACTTTCCGAAATCTCGAGCTGGCGAATAGAAGCATTCTAGAGACTGTTGTTATACTGGGTTATCTAAAGATTTGATGAATGTTCGTGCTCTCAGAGTCATGGTTTGACAATCTGGGATGAGACCGTATCAGTATCAGTTTTTAGCCAGGGACAGAGGTGCATTCGGGTGTTCACGTTTGAACAAGTCAACTATCGGCGAGTCAGCTATCGGTAAACCAACGATCGCCTGGGCTTAAATCTATCGTTACAGGGTTGAATTATGGGTAGCGTATCGAAGACTGCTCATCCTAAGCTCTATATCAACGTCATGGAACTGCTGGTTGCCGAAGAAGTGGGGCGACAGTTGGCGGGCCTGCCAGAGCGAGTGTCTAAATATGTGAAGCGGACAGAGGTTGAAACCTTTGCCCTCAATCGTCTGCCAGCGCTTTATGCTTCTAGTGAAAAAGGGCTCCAGCACCAATATGAGCACGCCCAGCATGACCTGAGAGCAGAGATTCTCAGCGCGGTGCGCCAAGCTTTTGCTGCTGTGCAGGTAGACCCGATTCGACTATCGCAGCCGCTGCAGCTCAATCAGGAAGAAGAAGCGGTTTTGCAAGCTCTGCGAGAGCTGCTGAAAGAGCCCAACCTGGATTGGAAGTCAGCTCTGCGTGAAATTAAACGAATTCAAGACCGACGACATTCAGAGGCCGCAAGTCCTCGAACAGCCGCTTCGCGGCCACCAGCGCCAAAGCCCCAATCCGTCAGGGAAGATGCCCATCACAATACGGCTTGGCGGCCGGGTACCTACGGCAGCCGGGTCAGTTGGCGGCCCCGCGAATCATCGTCGTCTGACGAAGGGTTTCGAGATAATGCTCTCTAGCGGCTGGGCAACTGTCGCTAGAGGAAACGCAGTCTATATGCCTGCTTAGCTGTGAAAATCTTTTTAAGCTCCTGGGCTGGCCGTTTGTCTTGCGTCTGCGCTACGACGGCACAAACGGTAAGAGGCGCTCCATAAATTTCAAATCGAGCCAGCGATCAAATTTGTAGCCGACCTGATGGAAGTGGGCGACTTCTTGAAAGCCAAATTTCGCATGTAAATCCAGGCTGACAGTATTATCGGCATCAATACCCGCTACGAGTGCATGGAACTCCATTGCTTCAGCCGCTTCGATTAGGTGTGCTAACAACTGCTTGCCCAACCCTTGGCGACGGCTCTGAGGAGCCACATAAATCGAAGTTTCCGCTGTATAGCGATAAGCCTCCCAGGCCCGAAAGGCCCCTAAGGCGGCAAATCCCATCACGCAACCTTTGCTATCAGCCACCAAAACTGGAAATCCCGTTGCTTGCTTAGCGGCAAACCAGGACTGACGCATCGCTAAGCTATGAGGCTCGTAGTCGTAGACGGCCGTAGTGTGCAAAATCGCATCGTTGTAGATGCTAAGAATTTCTGGCAGGTCAGCCGCTAAGGCCGGGCGAATGATCACCTCAGTCATCAGACTCACCGTCTACTGCAACTGAGCGGGTAGGGCGGTAGGCCGCAGAGTGATCGTTTGGGTGGCTTCGCCGCGGGTTACTTCGACGTCTAGAGGCTCGCCAATTTCGCTGGCATCGACTTGTGCTTGTACGTCTGCCGGGGTCTCGACCAGGGTGTTGTTGACCTGCGTAATGATGTCACCGGCTTTGAGTCCGCCCTTTTGAGCCGGTGTGTCTTCCATCACTCGCACAATGAGCACGCCGACATCAGCGCTGACTTGCACCCCGAGTTCTTCGTCCTCGTTGATGCGATCGCGCATTTCGGGTGTCAACAGCACCATCTGCACCCCAAGATAGGGATGCTCCACCTCGCCGGTTTCAAACAGTTGGTTAGCAATGCGGGTAAAGGTTTCAACGGGAATCGCAAATCCTAAGCCTTGGGCATCTTTGCGAATGGCAGTGTTCATCCCAATGACTTCGCCGCGATCATTCAGCAGCGGCCCGCCAGAGTTGCCGGGATTAATGGCCGCATCGGTTTG
>ERZ1740065.2031-NODE-2031-length-12488-cov-4.393228_pt1 | contig 12488 bp, 10 predicted proteins | sample MGYA00581738_ERZ1740065 | MGnify/ENA primary metagenome ERZ1740065 (study PRJEB43018, sample SAMN04849749) | marine metagenome | isolation source: floating plastic debris | place: Pacific Ocean | collected 2008-09-01 | study: EMG produced TPA metagenomics... | reverse complement strand
GGACTGGATGGCCGGACCATCCAATCCGCCGGTGGTAATATTACCTATTCTACCAACAGCTACGCCGCCGGGCGGCATACCCTGCTCGTGGATGGCGGCACCTACCAAGTCACGGCCTACCCCCCCAACACTTACTGGACCGCTTGCAACAATCCCACTAACAGTCACACCCTCAACAGCTACGATACGGTACGCGTCGACTTTCCCGGACAAGGACTGGTCGATTGCCCCAACCTGCTGGTGGACGTTTCTACCCCGTTTTTGGAAGATTGTGCCGAAAACACCTACACCGTCACCTACTCCAACCAGGGACCAACCCGGGCGGAAGCGGCCTATCTCGAACTCACTTTCGGAGCGCAATTGCTGGTGCAAAGCAGCAGCCTCCTCTGGTCCGAGGTGGAGGATGGGACCTACACTTTTGAACTCGGGGATTTGGCGGCCAATAGCAGCGGGAGCTTTACGGTACTGACCCAGATCGATTGTGCCAATGCCGTGCTCGGACAGACCCACTGCGTGGAAGCGCACCTCTATCCCGATAGCGTTTGCAACAGCTTGAGCCCCGACTGGGACCGCTCCGATATTGTCGTGGACGGTATTTGCGACAACGACTCCGTCCGCTTTGAAATCCGTAACGTCGGTACGGGGGGGAGTGTCGCTCCCATTCCCTACCAAATCATCGAAGACCACATCGTGATTCGGAGTGGTACGCACCAATTGCCACCGGGTGGAATCGACCGCATCGTGGTTCGCGCGACGGGTGAAACCATGCGGCTCGAAACCGAGCAGTCGATCGGTCACCCGATCGGCAACCGACCGGCGGTGAGTGTAGAGGGGTGTAACGCCAGTAGTTCGGGCAATTACAGCCTGGGCTTTCTCAACCAATTGGAAGAGAACGATCTGGCCCCTTTTCGCTCCATCGACTGCCAGCAGAGCGTTGGCAGCCCGGCGGAGTTGGACAAACGCGCCTTTCCCGAGGGATACAAGGAAAAGCACCTCATCTCCGAGACGACGGACCTAGAGTACCTCATCCACTTTCAGAATACGGGCAGTGATACGGCCTACCGGCTCGTCGTACTCGATACCTTATCGCCTTTTTTGAATCCGCTGACGGCGGTGGCGGGAGCGGGCAGTCACCCTTACCGGATGGAATTGATCGACGAGCGGACGCTTCGTTTTACCTTTACGGATATTCGTCTTCCCTCCCGCAACGACAACGAACGGGCTTCCCACGGCTTCGTCAAATTTCGGGTCAAACAGCGGACGGACAATGAGAACGACACGCAGATCAACAACAGCGCCGCGATTTACCTCAATTACGAACGGCCGATCATCAGTAACCGGACCTTTAATTTGGTCACTACGGAATGCTTCCTCGAAGACGGCTGTATCCCGACTTCGACGACGAAGGTACCCGAGGCGGCGCAGAAGGTACGGGTGGACCCCAATCCTTTCTACGAATGGACGAGCATCCACTTGGACGCGCCCACTGCGGAGCTGCGTTTTTACCTCTACGACCGTACGGGCCGAGAATTGCGGCGGGAGCTACACCGGGGCGATCGCTTCCGATTCGATCGGAAGGCTTTGGCAGCCGGTATGTACTTCTTCCGTTTGGAGCCGGACGAGGGGCGGGTACACAGTGGCAAACTGCTCATCCAATAGGACGACTTGGTCAACAAATGAATAGCAAACAGTAGGCGAAAGGCGCCGCTTGGAGGAGGGCAGTATAACAATAAGAAATCGAATTTGTAAAATTATCGAAATCTCATTGTTGTACCGCCACTCCGGCGACCTTACTTCCAAGCCCGGATTCCCATCCGCTTCCCGCCCATCCGCTCGGAATGGGCATTTTTGTTGTGGCGCCGGGCCCGTTGCGTTCCGAAAGCCCCCCGTTTCTGACCCGAAAATAAGACTCCAGCTAGCGGCAAGTACCTGTCGATCAGTAGCTTAGCCAGGCCCAACCGTGGGTCACTGGTCTTATTCCGTTGAGAATCAGAGGTATAACGTAAACAAAAAACTACAAACAAATTTTACCCGATCACTTTTTTTCCTTACCTTAGGGGCCAAGTAGAGGAGCTAGCCTAGTGAAATAAATTCAGGAATTAGAGCTCATGATCGTCGACAATGACGATAGAACTGACCGTTTCGGTCGTTGGTTTGGGCTCAGTGTTGCCGCCTTTGATTTGTTTTGCTTGCTGGTTATTAAGAATTGTAGCACGATTTTTAAGGTCTTGAATCTTCATGATGTTAATTTTTTAATGATGCTACAATTTACTTTGACCGTACCCGGTAAACACCGAGTTCCGGACCGGCTTTTTCACCCCGCCAAGTAAACAAATAAGCAATAACATTTAAGCGTAAAGCCCTAGCATACATCAGATTAACAAACGAAACTGGTCTATCATGTACGCCCTGTACGAGCTGATTGATTTGCTTCCGGCCTCATTTGAGCCCTGCTTTTCCAATCGCTTGAATGAATTATTTGTCTATTTGCGGAGTCAGAAGAAGAGAATTTCGGAAAAAGAGGCCCTCCTGGGCTTTTTGGGCGACGCTGATCGCGTCAAATACTTCAATAAGTTAAAAAATCGACTCAAGCGGGAGATCATCAACTACGTCCTGGTCCATCCAGCGGTTTGGGTCAATACGGACTATAAGGCCATCTACGACGAATGCTACCGCAATTTTACGGCTTACAAGGTGCTGCTCATGAACGGGCGGGGAAAGGCCGCCATCGAAATTGCCAAGCCGCTCTTGCCCAAATTGCGGGAAGTCGAGCTCCACGAATTGAGCCTGGTGGTGGCCAATGACTTGGCATTTTACTACGCCGCCCAGTCCACATCACCGGGCCTGAGTAAAAAATACCACACCATCGCCGAGCGACAGCTCGAAATCATCAATGCCGGATCGGTGGTGCGGCAGTATCGCAACCAAATATCCATTCTGCGCAACACCCGCGAAAGCTTTAGCGCGGCTAATATCGCCGAATTTCAGGAAGCAGCGGAAGCCACCGAAGGCTACCTCGAACTGGGTTCCCTGTTCCTCAACCGGTACATTTACGACATCATCTTGGCGCGCTACTCGGTAGAGTTCGACTATGACAATATCATCCGCTACGTCACCCAAGCTTTTGCTCAATTCCCCAAGGACCACCCCCGCTACAACGCGACTCGCTTCTATTACTATCAGATGAAGCTTCCCGCCATGATTGCACTGGGCCAATTGACCGAGGCCAAAGTCATTGCCAAGGAATCCTGTAAAATGATGCGCACGGGTGGTTTCAACTGGCACCTCGCCCTGATTCGCCGTACCCTGGTCTGTCTCAAATCCCGGGAGTATCAGGAAGCTTACGACCTGTACAAGGAGCAAAACCGCTACGGTTGTGACTACCCCCAATTCGCCGAATACTGGAAAATCATCTGGGGATACCTCTTCTTTCTCATCAAAATGGGGCGGATCGAGGAATACTCCGAAGAGCGCTTCCAGTTGGGTAAGTTCCTCAATGAGGTGCCCATTTACACCCGCGATAAGGCCGGTAACAACATCAATATCCTCATCATCCAAATCCTGATCCGGATGCAACGCGAACAGTACGGCCAGATCATCGACCGGATCGACGCGCTGGAAACCTACGCCCGGACTTACACGCGGAATCCCGAGACCGTACGCGCTAATATCTTCATCAAAATGATCATCAAGATGAGTGCGGCTTCCTTTCACCGGTCCGGTACCGAGCGCAAGACCCAAAAACTGCTGGAAAAGCTGCAAAATACCTCGCTCAAAATTGGCCAGAACCTCTCGATCGAAATCATTCCCTACGAAGTGCTCTGGGAAGAAATTCTCAGCATGCTGGAGAACAAGTTTCGGGGGATCAAAGTCCCCAATCGAGGCAGGAAGGACAAGAAGCGAGAAGCCTAGACCAGCGCATCAGGACAGCATGCGATCCAAAAAATCGCCTACCATCTCTTCGACGTTGCCATCCTCGCGCAACTCTCCCATCATGCCGTACATCGCCGCCGAGCGCTTGCCCCCCACCGGGGAGTGTTGAGCAGCCCACTTTTGCAATGCTTCAAAACGGGGAGCGGGCAGTACCTTTTTGAAAAAACGGAGGGCTCCCAGTTGGAAGCGCTTGGCCAGTTTGTTCCAACTGGGGGCCTTGGCTTTGCTCACCGCCCGCCGCAGATCGCGGAGGAAGTCGTCCGCCAGCGGACCGTGCGCCGGGGTGATGCTCAGGTGCAAACTCGGTGGCATCTGCTGCCGGTCGCAGGGCCAGCCCAAAAGTCCCAATTCGTCGCCGACCTCGTAGATGTCCAGACGGTCGGAGGCGATGGCCAAAATGGTGGCCTGGGGCTCCCCCAAAATCTGGAGTTCGGGGATGCTGCGGATGTTGTCCGCAAACCGCTGTACGGCTCCCATCGTATCGCGACAAAGCCGAACGTAACCCTCGCGCCCCAAGTACTGCACCGCAGCCCAGGCCGCGGCAATGGCCCCGCCCGGTCGGGTACCCGCAATGCCCGGGGAAGCGTAGATACCTCCCGGCCAGTGCGAATAGACGTAAAACTGGGCCTTGCGCAGCTCCGCCCGGCGGTACAGCAAAACGGAAGCACCCTTGGCGGCGTAGCCGTACTTGTGGATGTCCGCCGAAAGCGAAGTGACGCCCTCCACCGCAAAGTCAAAGGCGGGAATGGAATGGCCCGCTTCCTCCATAAAAGGCAGGATAAAGCCCCCGATACAGGAATCGACGTGGAAGAGCAACTCGTGCGACTGGGCCAATTGGCCAATTTCGGCGATGGGATCGATCACTCCCTGTGGGTAGGACGGCGCCGTGGCGTCCAGCAGTACCGTACGGGGTGTGATGGCAGCCGCCATGGCTGCGGGATCGGCCCGGAAGTCGGGCCGGGTGGGTACGACGACGGCTTTGAGCCCAAAATAGTAGCAAGCCTTGTGGAAGGCGGGGTGGGCGCTAGCGGGCAGAATGACTTCGCCCCGCTGGAGGTCGGGCCGTCGCTTTTGGGCCCAGGCGCGGGCGGTTTTGACCGCGAGCAGGATGCTTTCCGTACCGCCCGAGGTCAAGTTGCCCGAACTGCCGGGAGGAGCGTGAAAGAGGTCGGCGAGTTGTTGGACCAATTCGACTTCCATCTCGCGAAGGCTGGGGAAGGCGGAGGGATTGAGGGCATTTTCGGAGAAATACAGGTTGTAGGCGGCCTTGACCGTTTCCAGAATTTCGTCTCCGGCGTAGTAGACGTAGGCAAAGGTCCGTCCGTCGCGCCAGCGATAATCATTGGCCTTACGGTCGGCCATTTGTTGGAGTAAAGTTTCCCGGGGCGTGCCCGTCTGGGGAAAAGCCTTGCGATCGCGATCCATGGATTGTCAATTTTTCTCACCAAAGATAATCTTATCTTTCGTTATCCATTATTCCTGCCAGATTTCTTATTTTGTGGGCACGGTAAAGGAAACAGCGAATCATTACCCATTCACATTCCCTGACCAAATACGTATGAGAAAAGACCAAATTTTGATTACCGGTGCCAACGGACAGATTGGGTCGGTCCTGACCCAGTCCCTTCGCGAACGCTACGGCAACGCCCGGGTGCTGGCCACGGATATTCGCCCCCCCCAACACGACACCGGCCCCTTCGAATTGCTCGATATCCTCGACCGCCAACGCTGGGCGGCGCTGATCGACCGCTACCGAGTCACCCAGATTTACCACCTCGCCGCCATCCTTTCGGCCAATGGCGAGCAACGGCCACAAAAGGCCTGGGAAGTCAACATGACGGGGCTGCTCAATGCCCTGGAGCTGGCGCGCGACCGAGCGATCGACAAACTGTTTTTCCCCAGCTCCATCGCCGTTTTCGGACCGGAGGTCACCAAAGAACAAACCCCACAGGAAGCCGTCCTCAACCCCACCACGGTGTACGGCATCAGCAAGGCCGCGGGGGAGAATTGGTGCTACTACTACCACCAACGGCACGGGATAGACGTGCGCTCGCTGCGCTATCCCGGTATCGTGGGCTACCAAGGAATGCCCGGTGGCGGCACCACGGACTACGCCGTCGACATTTACCATCGGGCGGTACAAGGACAACCCTTCCGGTGTTTCCTCTCCGCCCGCACGACCCTGCCGATGATCTACATGCCCGACGCCATTCGGGCCACGATCGACCTGATGGAGGCCCCCCGTAACCGTATCGGACTGCGCAGTGGCTACAACCTGGCGGGGATGAGCTTTAACCCCGCCGAAATTACCCGCGAAATCCAACGGCACATTCCCGGTTTTACCGTCGAATACCAACCCGATTTCCGCCAGGCCATCGCCGATTCTTGGCCCCGCAGCATCGACGACCGGGCCGCCCGTGAACACTGGGGCTGGCGAGCGGGTTACAACCTGGGTCGGATGACCGAAGACATGATTGACCATTTGAGGAAAAAATACCAAAACGAAGTTGTTCAACAATCTTAAATAATATCCTATGTTTGATACCATTCGCCCCGCTCTCCAGGGAGAGCTCGACGAACTCCGCGACGCCGGACTGTACAAGGAAGAACGCGTAATCACTACCCCCCAAGCGGCCCACATCGCCACCAATCGGGGAGCCAAAGTGCTCAACTTTTGCGCCAACAATTACCTGGGCCTCTCCTCCCACCCCGATGTGATCGAAGCGGCCAAGACGGCCATCGAAAGCCGGGGCTTTGGCCTGTCCTCGGTACGCTTTATCTGTGGTACCCAAGATATCCACAAGGAATTGGAACGCAAGACGGCGGAGTTTTTGGGCACGGAAGACTTCATTCTCTTCGCCGCCGCCTGCGATGCCAACGGAGGGCTTTTCGAACCGCTACTCACCTAGGAAGACGCCATCATTTCCGATGCCCTCAACCACGCCTCCATCATCGACGGGATTCGGCTGTGCAAGGCCGAGCGCTACCGCTACAAGACCAACGATATGGCCGACCTGGAAGTGCAACTGCAAAAAGCCCAGGGCGCACGCCGCCGGATGATCGCCACCGATGGCGTCTTTTCGATGGACGGTACCATCGCCCAGATCGATAAAATCTGTGAGCTGGCCGAACGCTACGATGCCATGGTAATGGTAGACGAGTGCCATTCGACGGGCTTCGTCGGCAAAACCGGGCGGGGTACTCACGAGCACTGTGGGGCCATGGGCCGGGTCGACATCATCACCGGCACCTACGGCAAAGCCCTGGGTGGCGCCTCGGGTGGTTTTACGGCGGCCCGCAAAGAAATCGTCGACATTCTGCGCCAACGCTCGCGCCCCTACCTTTTCTCCAACACCTTGGCGCCCTCCATCGTCGGGGCCTCGATCAAAGTGCTGGACCTGCTGAGTGCTACCACGGCCCTACGCGATAAATTGGAGGCCAATACCCATTATTTCCGCGAGGCGATGACGGGCGCAGGCTTCGACATCATCCCCGGGGTACACCCCATCGTTCCGATCATGCTCTACGATGCTAAGTTGTCGCAGGATTTTGCCAATGCCCTGCTCGACGAAGGGATCTACGTCATTGGTTTTTACTATCCCGTTGTACCCAAGAAATTGGCGCGCATCCGGGTCCAGATTTCGGCGGGTCACGAACGTGAGGATTTGGAGCGGGCCGTGGCGGCTTTTACCAAGGTGGGCAAGGCCCTCAAAGTCATTTAAGGTGGACTTGGGTATAAAAACGCAGCGCTTTATCGTGTCCGGTGCGACGAGCGGCTTTGGTCGGGCCATTGCCGAGGCTTTGGTCTTGGAAGGGGCGCGGGTCCTGATCGTCGGGCGACGCCAGGAGCTGGCGGAGGCTTTTCAGACGGCGTACCCGGAGACCGTCAAAGTCGTAGTGGGGGACATCACCCAGGAAGAGACGATGAACGAGGTGCTGCGTCAATTGGGGGAAGACCAGCTGGCCGGAGTGGTAATCAATGCGGGGGGACCCCCGGCTAAATCCTCCTTGGAGACCGAAATCAAAGATTGGGATGCGGCTTACCGGGGCTTGCTCCGTTGGAAGGTCCTGTTTACCCAAAAGCTCCTCCCCCGCTTGCTCCAGCAGGAATACGGACGGCTCCTTTTTTTAGAAAGCATTTCCGTCAAGCAGCCCATCGAGAATTTGGTCCTCAGCAATTCGCTCCGCCTCGCCGTGGTGGGTTACGTCAAGACCTTGTCGCAGGAGATTGCCGAGCGTGGGGTGACGGTCAACGTACTGGCTCCCGGCTACCACGACACTCCGGCGATGGGGCGCTTGTTCGAAAAAAAAAGCATGCAACTCGGGATTAGCCCCGAGGAGGCCCGGCGCTCTTTTGAGACGGAAATCAAGATGGGACACCTAGGGCGAGCCAAAGATTTTGCTTCACTAGCCATTTGGTTGTTGTCTCCCCATTCCAACTACATCACGGGCCAAACCATCAGCGTTGACGGAGGACTCATGAAAGGTATTATGGGGTGAGCTGGCTCAGGCCCGAACTTCGGGAGAGATCATCTTAGCAGTCCGAAGACCCTGCTCCAATCTTTTCAAGTGAAAGGGGAGGTCGCGTAGGGCTTCCACCGATTGGGTGTGGTACTTGCGAAAACTGCCATCGACTTCGGAAGCGCGGTTGGTAGCCATATTGAGCTTAGCGATCAGGGACATCAGTTTGTTGAAATCATGACTATTCATAATCGGACAATTAGGTGATGGAGCGTCATTATAAAAACCGGAGAACACGCGCTGGAACGGTCGTGAGGAATTGTCGGCCCGAGCGCTTCAATTAAGTTGTGTAAGTGTGGCCTCCAAAAATTAGGATTAATTTGCCAGAAACGCCAGTTTTTAGATAAATATTTTAATCTACTGACTCAATTTACGATAGGATTTGGCAAATGTTTCGCCCTGCGAAATTTTGAGTATCAATTTTTGATACTCAAAATGCCCGCTCCCTCCTAGCCCTCCTTGCGAATCATCATGGGAATGTTTTTGAGTACCAGCTGAACGGTCTTGGGCAGGCGCTCTTCCAGTAAGACGATTTTTCTTCGCCGCAGGTTGGCCAGCATCTCTTCTTGATAGTGCCGGACGGTAATCAATTCGAGGTTGCGATCGATCCGAACCTTGAAGCGTTCCTGGATGCGTTGGGAAAAGCGCGCCACCCGATCGTCGATGTCATTGACGCAGACCACAAAGCTGATCGCCGTATTCTGCATCATGTTGACCTGGAGGCGGTATTCGGCCATGAGCTGGAACAATTCGCTGAGGTGGTGTTCGGCAACGAAAGAAAAATCCCGGGTGGAGATGTGCAGGGTGGCCTGGTTTTGCTCAACCGCAATCATGGGAGGGTAATTGTCTTCCACCTCCGTGGAGATGTAGGTTCCGCTGCCCTTGGGATCGATAAAGGATTTGACGTAGAGGGGAATGCTCTTATTTTGGAGGGGCTTGATGGTTTTAGGGTGGATGACTTTAGCGCCGTAGTAAGTCATTTCGATCGCTTCCTTGTAGGTGATTCGATCCAACTTGGTGACGTTTTCGAAGAGGCGGGGATCGGCGGTGAGCACCCCGGGAACGTCCTTCCAGATGGTCATGCTTTCGGCATCCAAGCAGTAGGAAAAGATGGCGGCGGAGTAGTCGGAGCCCTCGCGCCCCAGGGTGGTCGTAAAGTTTTCGGAAGTGCTGCCGATAAAGCCTTGGGTAAGTACAAAACTTCCCGCTTCCAGGGGCGCCAGCGCGTACTGCTGGGCCCGGGATAGGGTATCGTCCCACAATACCCAGCCCTCCCGGTAGAGGTTGTCCGTACGGATCACGTCGCGGGCGTCCAGCCAGTGGGTCTTTAGATCGAGGGAATTGAGAAAAGCCGCCACGATCTTGGTGGAGGCCAGTTCGCCTACCGATACGATTTGATCGTACATAAAGTCGTAGTTGTCGTGGGGATCTTCCTCCAGACTCCATTCGATTTCGACGAAGGTATCGTTGATTTGGGCGAAGATGTCGTGCTCCGCGGGAAAGAGTTCGCGCATGACGGCGAAGTGGTGGTTTTTGACGACCTCCAGGTGTTCGTAAGCCTGCCCGTTGCGCTGGGCGTGGGCCTGGACGATTTTTTCCAAACCGTTGGTGGTTTTTCCCATCGCCGATACTACGATCAACAGGGCTTCTTCCCGATGATTTTGCAAAATTTCGGCTACGTTGCGAATGGCCTGGGCATCTTTGATGGAGGCGCCACCAAACTTAAAGATTTTAATGGGTTGGGTCATGATCGGTTTAATTTTCTCTCGCTTACGGGGCAGTGGGGATCAGGGGTGCCGGAATTTATAAATTTATGTGGATGAACAAAGGCCCAAAGATAGGATTAATCACCCGAAAGGGAAACCCTACTTTGGCAAAGTGTAAGGACGACAATAATTTAGACGGTGGATGGCCGTATTTACAAAATAATAACTTAGTTTTACTGATAGAAAAAGGTAAGAATACGACGATCACCCGAATTTTATTTTGCAAAAAAACTTTTGACGACCAATGCCAGCTGATTTGCAAACTGCATTGATCATTATGGCCGTTGGAATGGCAACGGTATTTGTGGTCCTCGGGATGGTGGTGCTGACGGGACGGGTCTTGATTCGCGTACTCAACCGCTACGCCCCCGCGCCCCCCAGCCCAGCCCCCCGCCAAAGCCCCAGTGCCCACTCCCCCAGCCCCAGCCCCGGATTGTCGCCCCAGGTGGTGGCGGCCCTAGTGGCTACCGTCGAACAAGTGACGGGCGGACGGGGACGCATCGAAAAAATCGAATCAGAACCCTAAAATCCTAACCGCAGAAACCCCTCTCCACGACGGGTTTCCAGACTAAATCACTTCTTTCCATGAGTAAGGCAATCAAACTGTGCCTCGTGTATCGGGACATGTGGCAATCCTCGGGCAAGTACCTCCCCCGGGTCGACCAATTGGTACGCGTCGCCGAACCCATCGTCGAGATGGGCTGCTTCGCCCGGGTCGAAACCAACGGCGGGGGCTTCGAACAAATCAACCTGCTCTTTGGCGAAAATCCCAACCGCGCCGTCCGCGATTGGACCCAAGCCTTCAACGATGCCGGCATCCAAACCCAGATGCTCGAACGCGGCCTCAATGCCCTACGGATGAGCCCCGTTCCCGCCGACGTCCGCCGCCTGATGTTCCTCGTCAAAAAGAAACAGGGCACCGACATCGCCCGCTCCTTCGACGGCCTCAACAATCCCCAGAACCTGGCCAATTCCTTCCTCTTCGCCCGCGAAGCCGGAATGATCGCCCAGGGTGCCCTCAGCCTGACCTTTTCTCCCATCCATACCGTCGATTACTACATCGAACTGGCCGATAAATACATCGAACTCGGCGCCATGGAAATCTGTATCAAGGACATGGCCGGGATCGGCCGCCCCGTTTCGGTCGGCAAGATCGTCAAGGGCATCAAAGCCCGCCATCCCGATACGCTGGTCCAGTACCACGGGCACTCCACCCCCGGCTTTTCGGTGGCCTCCTCGCTCGAAGCGGCCCGCGCCGGGGCCGACATCATCGACGTCGGAATGGATCCCCTCTCCTGGGGTACCGGCCACGCCGACCTGCTCACCATCCACGAAATGCTCCGCGACGCGGGCTTTTCCCTGCCCGATATCAACCGCCGCGCCTACATGCAGGTCCGGCAGTTGACCCAGGAATTTATCGACGACTTTTTGGGCCACTACATCAATCCCCAAAACCGCAAGATGAACTCCCTACTCATCGGCCCCGGGCTGCCCGGCGGGATGATGGGCAGTCTGATGGCGGATTTGGAAAACAACCTCAAGAGCCTCAACAAGTGGCTGGGCAAACGCAAGCTACCCCTCAAGACGCAGGAGGAGCTGCTGCTCGAATTGTTCGAAGAAGTGGAATACGTGTGGCCGCGCTTGGGCTATCCGCCCCTCGTGACGCCCTTTAGCCAGTACGTCAAAAATGCCGCCCTGATGAACGTCCTCCAACAAACCAAAGGCCGCGAGCGTTGGTCGATGCTGGACGAGAATACCTGGGGCATGCTGCTGGGCCGTTCGGGCCAACTGCCCGGGCCCCTCGGCGAGGAAATCATGGGACTGGCCCGGGCCCAGGAACGCGAATTTTACCAGGGCAATCCGCAGGATTTGTACCCCGACGAGTTGGAGCTCTTCGCGGCCAAAATGGAGGAACGCGGCTGGGACTACGGCGAAGACGACGAGGAGTTGATGGAGTACGCCATGCACCCCACCCAGTACGAAGACTTTAAGTCGGGAAAGGCCAAGGAGCGTTTCCTGGCCGAGTTGCAAAAACGTCGGGAGGCCAAATCGGGTACGCCCGCGGCAGCCGCAGCGGCCCAGTCCGGTCCGGTACCGCCCGCCAGCCCCAAGCTGTTGCACGTCGACGTCAACGGGGAAAAGTTTCGGGTATCGGTTCGGTACGACGATGCCGTGGGTGCCAATCCCGTCGGCAGTACCCCGCCCCGGGCCCACCGAAAGCCCCCCCCCGCGCGAGGGCCCCCACAACCGCCCCCCCCCCCCCCACAA
>ERZ1740065.2030-NODE-2030-length-12488-cov-11.977962_pt1 | contig 12488 bp, 15 predicted proteins | sample MGYA00581738_ERZ1740065 | MGnify/ENA primary metagenome ERZ1740065 (study PRJEB43018, sample SAMN04849749) | marine metagenome | isolation source: floating plastic debris | place: Pacific Ocean | collected 2008-09-01 | study: EMG produced TPA metagenomics... | reverse complement strand
TTTTTTATTTTGTTGTGTTTTTTTTTTTGTTTTTTGGGTTTGTTGTTTTTTTTTTATGTTTTGTTTTTGTTTGGTTGGTTTTTTTTGGGTGTGGGGGAGGAAGAGAGATATATGAAGAATATCATGCAAATTTCAGCAGACTCACGACTCAGTATAGAAGTCTAGGAGCAACACCAGCTGACTCAAATCTGTTTTTAGGCTATTTTTGTGTTTTATCAGCTCGGCGATTTCCCTGTTGAGACTCAGCCTGAAATGGATTGATATAATTTCTATAGACATCGGCTATCGAAACCAACAAGTCAATAACAACGCCCTGCACATGAGCATGTGGTCACGTACCAGGCAGCATTAGAGGACATGTGGAGCCTAGTGAACTCGCGGTGCTTCTCTTCACAATAGAACGCAGCCTGAGACATGAAGCGTACTTGGTCCTGTATAATGGAAGAATTGCCACATCAATCTCCAACTGGCAGTGCCTCATTCAGACTCGAATGTAACGAATAAATCGCGGGTCTGGGGTGAGGGGTGAGGGTGAGGGGTGAGGGTCAGAGGTGAGGGTCAGGGGATCTCACCTCACTACTCAGGATGGAATTGTCTTTCTTTATCATGAACTCAACTAATTCAGGAAATCTCTCTGGCCTATGATCTGCAGTAGAAGAGCTGGTAGTCGGCTTTTGGAACATAAATATGCAGACGCTCTCATCCTGTGAAATAAAACCTTATAACTGAACAGATGAGATGATTACACATACCACTGTAGATAAAGATAATAATAAAGAGAGTAATAATAATAAATGTGCAAACCATAATAACAATGATAATAATACGAACATAATCACTGATAGCAACATTACTAATAATAGTGTTCATGGTAATAGTATAATAATGGTAATGTAATAGATATAATATAATACAATTATGATAATTGTATTGAGGGTAATACTGAATGATGAATGATGACAAAAATAATAGTAATAATAATAGCATTGAAAGTAGAACAAGTGGAATTGTTGAGAGTGACAATAATAATAATGATGATAATAATAATAATAAATAATCATTCAGGATATGATAAGAATTATATTTTGGAGAATCACTCACAACTCCACAGTAGTCCTTAGCCTTGGCGCCGATGGCCGGTACGATTCCATTGGTGAATATTAGCTCCATATCAGATACGCGTATTTGAGTTTCTCTCTCCAACGCTTTCACCACATCCTGGATAGTGTGCTTTTCCTCCACTGGGTATGTGAGCATCTCATTCTTTGTTACACAGTATATAAACAGTAGCTGCAAATGATCAATTCGTCATCAAATCACCACCTCGCCCACAACAGTCAGCCATCAAACACCTGCACACAACATATGAGACAGCAGTAAACAAGTGCTCACAGGTGAGTTGAGTATGTTGTCCAGTAGGCTCCAGCATCGGTCACGGGTATTACTATGTCTATTTCCCCTTCCGCCTCTCTTCTCCGGATCCCAACGAAGCATCGTACGTAAAAATTGCTCAAAAAAACCCTTGGACGTTCTATAAAGAGAGAGAGTCACTGCCATTGGTCAAAAGTACCTCACCATGAATATCATGTCTGATTTTAGAGAAGGTGACAAGGAACGCTATAAATGAAGATACGTTGATACTGGGGTTAGGCGTGTCGTTCCTGACAGACATTGTAACAAATATTTGGCAGTTGTAAGTTTTGCCATTTCCACAATCATAAAATAGTTACTGTGAACTACGGTAACTACGGTAACTACGGTAACTACGGTAACTACGGTAACTATGGTAACTACGATAATTACGGTAACTACGGTAACTATGGTAACTACGGTAATTATAACGAGGTTCTATTTATTATAGTGCTGATAATGTGTTTCTCAGCAACGTTATCATAACGTTCGTTTTAGCTCTATGGAGCTTAGTAAGCCTATATGTCACTCATCCCAATCTGTTACTGTTACAACCAGTATCTTTTGCTCTCACTTAAAACCGTTATACTTTAGGTCGCAACCAATACTGCGTTTACAGTAGCAAGTTTTCCGTTTGCCTAATTTTTGTGTTTTCAGTCATTTTCAGCACAAAACTCCATCAAACAAACATTTCTCCGTTGTATCGATGGTCGATACAACAGCCACAAAAAAACACAAAAATATATTTTCGCAACGGAAATGCAAAAAAATATGCTCAAAAATAAATCCTGTTTAACAGTGATGATTATCTGATCACTTACCGAATACACATTTGAGGTAAGTGTGAACTACTCACAGGACGAGGTAAGTGTAAACTACCCACAGGAAGAGGTAAGTGTAAACTACCCACAGGACGAGGTAAGTGCGAACTACCCACAGGACGATGACGCAGCCACACATTGATACTATGATGAAATTTAAACACACAAACCTGCACAGTCTATTTGGCATGACAAGCTTGTCCGAGTGCTCGACCTCTCCATTGATGTTGTAGTAGATACAGATGTCATCGTCATGTTTCCGTGACACCTGCTCATACCTGCGCAATCGAGTCGGTCAGCGGCACTGATTGCCAGTATATAACAGAGTTAAGGCTGATAGAGAGTCTAACCATCTGAACGGCACTTCGGTAGGAAGGAAAGGTCTCACGCCGGTTATACATTCATGTAGGACAACTCCGAATGACCAGAAGTCTACAGTCCTGGTGTAGCCTTTCTTCGACATCAGTTCTGGTGCCTGGAACACAAAATCAGAGAATAATAATAATAATAACAATATTAATAATAATATAATGATACTAATATATGATAATAATAATAATAATAATAACAATATTAATAATAATATAATGATACTAATGTATGATAATAATAACAACAATACTAATAATTTCTAGACTGGTGTGCTTAGACCACAGACTGTGGTCTGCTTCAGGTTCTTCTAACAGCAGGCTTTGGAAATAAAACAACAATAATAATAATATAATCAAATAACAATAATAACAATATATAATGATGTTAAACATAATAAATGACTTTGCTCACTTATTCCTATTAGGGAAAACATACACACAAGTTCTTGCACATGCTTGTTGATAAAAGTACTATATGCAACTGCGTAGTTACCATGTATAGAGCATTCCAATCCATTTCAGTAATATCGTCTGTACACAATAAAATTGTATATCAAAACAACGTAGAAAAAATTCTGGATGACAAATTTTGAGAGAGCAATTACGTATCAGTGTCCTCGATAGTCTTTAATCCTGCCAAAATGATTTTGAGTTATTTTTAATTGCTGTTTTTAGATGCATTTCCACACAGCCCTTATCGTATTGCGTCAAATGATCTTGCGCACATGTTTTAGTGTATTGCATGAGGAATACAGTAAGAATTTGACGAGATAAAATCTACTGATCGCACAACTTCGTCAGTGTTTAATAGATTTCATTCAATGCTTGAGTGTAGGGTTATATGATACATGATATAGCAGGCATGCTATATGGAAACCGAAGACCATGTGAGATACGCGTGATAAATGCATGCGACACGACCGCATGGAAACGTAGTAACTCTGGAGGTAATACAGGCGATCACATGACCTGGAGTAGGATGACAATGCAGGCAAACGGACAAGCATATGAAAGCGTACCAGGTATTGCATTGTACCGACAAATGATTGCAGTATACTGGACTCAAACAACGTCTTTGCGTAACCGAGGTCGATGATTTTGTAAATCTGAAACAGAATGAGTCGAAGATAGTTCGATGCACGGCCATTTTAAATGGGGCAGGAATCAGTGTTAACTTACAATATCCTGCTCTCTGGGTCCCGTGCGGGAGATGACTATGTTTTCCGGTTTCAGGTCTCTGTGTGTGATCTTCATGGCGTGAAGGTGTTCGATGCCTTTGGCGATGTTACTGACTAGCCAGCGGATGGCTGATTCCCTCAGGCCACATGGACTTTTAACGAGCACCTGTAGTAGAAGTTGACACACGATTGATTGATGAATGCACTAATGGGGGAGGATTGGGCGGTTGATCCATCCAAAATAACGGATTAGTTGATAAGACAGTTGTATTCTAGTTCGGAGATGGTTCAGATATCCAAGCCGTGTGAATAGTGGGGAGAAACAACTGGCTGTAACATCCCGATCACTCGAAAGCCAATCAAACGATTATACTCAAAAGTGATACGAACAGGAAATGGTAGCCCAGAAACGCATGGCAGGAGAGCGGCAGTATGACTTACGCCGCGCAGGTCACCCCCGGAGCAGTACTCCATGACGAGTACAGATGGATTGTAGTGCTTCATCTCGTCTGGTGTCTGCAGCGCTCGTACGATATTCTGATGATTGATTTGATTCATGATGGCGATCTCCTGCAGCCATTTTTCACGAAGTTTGTCGCTTACATCATCACCACACTTTTTCACGGCTATTTTCTCTCCTGTTTTCTACAGTGTAAGACGGTCTGAGATGTAGGAACAAGCGATCAGTTGCTAAGATACAGTACTGCTAGTACAGCTCACCTTGTGTTTGTAACAGTATACTTGTCCAAAGCCACCTTGCCCCAGTTTGCGATCTTTAACCCACTCCCCTGCATCCTGGTGCTCACCCATGACTATGGAGGCGTGGATACAGGTATCAAGATCGACCAACAAAGAACAAATCAAATTCTTCGCCAGAACCTAAAGACGATCATCAGTTATGTAGCTTCAGCACTGGCCCTAATCTATGTAACATCAAGACTTGAGTGAAATACTTATATCATCGGTGCTTCACATCTCACATGAACTATAGCAATGTGGTTTATTAGCCAAAAAGTAAACTGAGTCCTAACAGATCACACCGTTTGAAGAGAACTTTGTAAATAGTTGTATCAGGTAGAGCTTAGAACATGACAACTTGATGATGTGAAAACTCAAGTCTCATCTACTTATGCTATTCGGAAAGAAAATATCGCCAAATGTTCAAATTTGTTGTAATAAAGATGTATGTATTCTAGTCTCACTAAAGACAAGACTAAGTCACTGGAAAACATACGGAGAAAACCCCATATATTACATGACATTACGATGAGAAAGAACTATATGCAAGCTTTTACACAGACCACATCGATATAAAAGAATTTAAGATAGGTTTTAGCTGTGCATATTCTTATTCATCACTGTCTATTAGCTGGTATTTGTCCTAATGAATGTGTCTTGTACGCATACTCGGTGAACAAGTGAAGTTCCACAAGGAAAGTAGGGAAGCAGTATTGATTAAAATACGGATAACATTTAAATTACGTATCGGATGTGAAAATTATGCACACATTAACTTATATCGTACCCTTCTATAGTAGTTGGTAGGATTCAAGAGAGAGAGGATACGGGGAAATACAATTCCTGGTGACAGTAGTAGAGTAGTAGAGAACGAGAATTACTTGTGGAAATCCACACAACAATCCCAAGGTCACAACGTACGTGAGTTCATACCTCTAGTTACAAAGAGCGTAATATTGCCACAAATCACATTTTTCCAAAGCTATATTCGTACGAGGACCTTTTCTATAACATCGGTAAAATTCAGAGAACCTATTACAAGATTTGAGGTTATGAGCACTCAAATGCATGCAGTTTCACTTCATCATGCACATCGCGCGGGAAATCTGACGTTCTGGATTTGGGCAATATCGTCGGCTGACGCTAAATTAGTGATTTTGTCTTCTTTCCTTCCTTCCTTCATTCATCATTACATATCGTGTGGATTGGATAGATTCATGACGTGTTTTCGCTAGCCTATTTATTGTTGCTTCATCGTTGACAATGGCTAAGGCAACTTTTATGGAATTGCAAGCCATCGCCAGTGGGATAGGGAGGTTCCATGATGGTGTATACATGAAGGAATATGATGCTACAGGTTGTTATCATTTTTATTCTGGGAATATCCTATTAGTTTTTATGTCTTTAACATAGTTTTCACTTGACTTATTGCTTGTAGACTGCGTGAAAGACCTAATCAAGTGTTTGAGGAGAGAAAATGACATGTGTGATATTCGTCGGTTTCTGGGAGAAGCACAGATACTTCAAAACGATCTAATCCCACTGATCATCTATTATGGCCAGCAGGATGAAGAGCTATTTGATATCACCATACGGTTATACTCATAACTTCATTATTGTGTCACCATCGTTGATTGAGACGACACAGTAATCACCATGTTCAATTGTAGATGTCTGATGAACCTCACCCAGCCTGCAAGAATAGTCTTCAAGAACGAGATTCCGCAGGATAAGACAACTCGACACAGCTACCTCGAGATTGAGTCCCACCTAGAGAGTTACAAACAGGTGAGGCACCTGACTGGTTGGTGCTCCAGCCTTATCGCTCTGCTATAGAGGTTGATTCAGACGAGTTTTGTTGTAGGCATTCATAAACAAAGAATTCTTTAGTGTCATTTCTGCCAAGCTGACGTCTCTACTCGAGCTGGTGAGTTTTTGGATTATGATCATTACTGATGAGAGATGAATCTACCACCACCCGCTCTAAAACTAGAGTTACTGTCACCCGCTCTAAAACTACAGTTACTGCCACCCGCTCTAAAACTACAGTTACTGCCACCCGCTCTAAAACTACAGTTACCGCCACCCGCTCTAAAACTACAGTTACCGCCCCGCTACACTGCCCTACAGTTTTCACAGAAGTCTACTCTATGTTATATTTCTAATTATAGTTTTATCTTTAGTTGGAAATTCCTAAATTAAATGAAACACGGTCGAAATTCAATTGGAGCTAATTTCACAATGTCAAGGGAGAGTTTATGAGCTCAGTTCATAAACTCTCCCTTGACATGGGGAGATGATCAATATTTTCTTTAGATGCTATCTTTATAGCTTGTATAAGCGCTCACATAACGGGCACCTGCTTCTCCCATGTCAATTCCAAATTATGTTTGACTTCAGGGATTATGGACATAATTGAGATATTGTCCAGAGTTATCTTCTCCTGTCTCTGATACTGTAGAACCGAATTCAATAGCGACAGAAATATTAGCGTTTCCTTCAAAATCATCAAAAACTCAAAATGATAGCGATCTAATGATAGTGATCCCATAAATGAGTAGACAACTCCCATATAAGGTATAATGGGCATAATTTCTATCGTGGCCATTAGACAGTCGCTATCAAATCCGGTTGTACAATATCTTACTTTCATCTCCTTTCCTCTGCTTTTTGCCACCCCATTCCCCAAACCCTCTTGATGCAGTCTGCTATGCTGGTCTTGACCGTGATCTATACGATGTACGAGTCTGTCCGCTGTTTAGAACTGGGAGGATCGACAAGAGGATCAGAATGTGCTGATAGAGAGGATGCTGGTTCTTCTACGTAACGTCCTGCATGTGCCGCCCACCGACAAGGACAAGCTGGTGAGTGGCAAGTGTATAACATCTGATTTGCAGGTTCTTTATTTCATAAGTTGAGTTTTCCTTAGTATTCATTATAACTGATATTGAATTATAGTATACAGTATACAGTATACTGCTGTATACTATATACTGTATACTACATACTATATACTGTATACTACATATACAGTATACAGTATACAGTACACTGTATAGTACAGTATACTGTACACTGTATACTGTATAGTACAGTATACTGCTGTATACAGTATACAGTACAGTATACTGTATACTGTATACTGTACTCGTTGTAATTATTGCAGCCCAAACTCTAACGGTTTTAAGTGGTGGAAAAAGATAGCAGTTGTAACAATAACAGATTTGGATGTGAAATATAGGCTCACTAAATAAAAAGCAAGTTCTGATAACGTTGCTGAGCGACTCATTATAAAAGCTATAAATAGAACATCAATACAATTACCAAGAGTTCAGTATTTTAGTATTGAGTCACTTCCTCAGCTGTGATGATTTCAGAAAGCCTAACTTGGCAGGACTCCTTTCTATTTTAGAGGACAGACAATGATGTCAGCACCCACGATCAGGTGATATGGAATATGCATGAGACGGGCCTGGACAAGCTGATCCTCTACATCGCGTCATCAGATGACGAGCGACGATTCTGTATCCACGTTCTGGAGATAATCTCTCTCATGTTCAGAGAGCAGGTACAATCAGTGTGTGCTGACTGATTCATGTTCTCAAGTTTCGTTTCCATTAGTGTGATGGTACACTCCCCATTGTCGTGACTGACTGTAAAACTGGACTAGTTTTCCATTTTGAGCTTTGTTTTCAATGTATTGTAAAAAAAGAAAATTTTTGCGAGGACCATTTTTGCGATCAGGCATGTAGCGGAATACTTTGTTATAATGCACTCAGTGTCTCTGTGCCACAATCACCTCAAAAACTTCACCTTGAAAATGAATGTGACGAATATTACTGTAGATTGGAAAATGATTACAAATTAAAAATGATTGCAATTTTTATTGAACTTTACAGATTGTAAATTATTTGTGCCGTAAAATAATTTCGAATTCCAGTAACTCACTGACTGAAAGAGAAAATATTGCGAAAGCGCTTTATCCGATTATAGCAAATCGCAATTAACGCATTTGTTTTTTTCTTGCAATCATTTTCCATCTTTTGCAAATTCACTACTCACAGTTTGATCGCAAAAGTGAAACTATCAAGACACGAATTTTTTTTTCTATTAGTGTCGACATGACTGTGGCTATACAGTGTAAGTGTGCAGTGTACGTGGACAGTGTACGTGTTACAGATTCCGGAGCAGCTGGCATCAGCAGGCGCTGCCAGACACGTCAGAGAACAGGAGAGAGATGAGCAGGAGCTGGCGAAGGTTGCTGATATGGAGAGAGCTCAGAAACGAGCTTTGCTACTCAAACTGAGTTCGAGGTACAATGCTGGTCTCAATTTTCACTCTTGGTTCTCTGGTTAATGCAATCATTGACTCACGCCTTAAAATCTGATTGATTAGCGAACCCAATTTTTGCGTTTCTATCCATCACAAAAGATAAAAATGTACCTGCATTTTTACAACTGCCGAATAGAGCATGAATAAGATGAATATGTTTCCTTATAGGAACTGTAGGGTAAAGTACAAGTAGAAGTCAGAATAGCAGCAATCCCATCACAGCATGTGCTGACAATAAGCATTGATATTCATTTAATCATGAACTGTCACTCGTGAGTCACGTGTTTCTACAGGCACTCTCGGTTTGGAGGGACGTTTGTGTTGAAAGGCACCAAGTCTCTCAGCGACAACAACGACATGATCTATCACCGGCCGTTAGCCAATGCGAAGGATCACTCGTTCGACAGCGGGAAAAGGTTTAAAAAGAAGCCAAAAAATCGGAAACCCATTCACGGTATGACAATAGAATATGTCTGTGACGTCTGCTGTTTTACAACGTCTGAGATTATCGGTATTGATGGACTCACCGTCGCTTCAGGAGACGAATACGTGAGGAGATCTGCTTTGTCCATCCGGGTCTGCCTGAAGGAGTTCTGTATTGAATTTATCAAAAGCTGCTACAACCCGTTGATGAGAGCTGTCAAGGTTAGATGACCTTCACCCTCTGTATCATCTGCCCGATGTAATTTTTGTTTCGAATATCAACCGTTTACTGTAAGTGGAATTTTTAGCTGGCAAAGTATTTACCATTTGCCAAAGATAAGCATGATAGCGAGAAATATTTGCATTGGTGGGTGGAGTCTATTTCAAGAATAGAATAGGAGTACTGTAAACTGGAAAATGGTTGCGAGAAAAAACCAGATGCGTGAATTGCGATTTGCTCTAATCGCAAAAAATACTTTTGCAATATTTTCTCTTTCAGTGAGTGAGTTACTGGAATTGGCATTTATTTTACAGCACAAATAATTTACAATCTGTAAAGTTCAGTCAAAATTGCAGTTGCTTTTAATCGCAATCATTTTCCAGTCTACAGTAAATCCCCACCGAAATAAATCAGCATCTACGAAGTCATGAACAGGCCTCCAATCATTGTAGTGTTTCTCATAATAATGAGATGACAACTCCAAAAAGTGTTCACAGTGTGACAACTCTTTATCATTAGCAATCCGATGCAAATCGCTATACCCGCCAAATATTTTTCAAACATGTGTCCACTAGTAGTTCAATGGCTCAGTAAGTGAAGACAACTCCTAATAATATGGTAATTTCTTATCAACAGAGTGCCTTAGACCGAGACAGTGCCCAGGAGAATGACGAGACATACTACCTGTGGAGCATGAGGTTCTTCATGCAGTTCCAGAGGCTATATAACTTTGAGGTGGAGCTGGTCAGAGAGACTATGAGTGTACAGGACTTCCACTACGTTCACAGGATGATGCTGAACCACCAGGATATGATGTCTGTCGACAAGAAAGACACCATCATTTGGGGTAAAAGGTCAGGCAAGCAATTAATCGGATTGTAGTTCTCGTGTCGCGGTAGTGTTTACTGTGTGTGAATTTATGAGACTGATTATGTTACAGAGTCATGGATAGTTTTCTCCTTCACACACTCCAGTAATAGATGTATCTTACTCTCGTTTTCAATGGTGAAAACTTGAGACAATGCTATCTAGCTCTGCTCTTCTTTTTCAAGCAAAACTGCCTGTTAAAATGTAGGCCATGTGGATATAGGTCACATAGTCGGATATAGGTCACATAGTCGGATATAGGTCACATAGTCGGATATAGGTCACTAGTGAGCATTTGAATGAGTGATGAGATATTTGTAGGCTGCACCTAGCTCTGAGGACGTATCGGGAGCTGCTGGACACACTGCAGGCTATGACCTCTTCGGCCAGTTCACAGGTCAGGGACAGCGCCAAGATCATCCAGCAGAATGTCTTCTACCTCCTTGAGTACAGAGACATCCTCATCCTGCTGCTTAAAAAGTTTGATAACACCCGTCAGTCCAAGTAAGTACAATCTATCAGAGATCACTCAACCCGCCTCACTCTCCTTCATCTGTGCTTTTCCCAAACACCCAATGTTTCTTTTGCCGCCCATACTTCCAGTCTTGATGCTGATACTCCTCTCATGTCGCATGTCAAGTGTGTGCAGGTGATGGAGGATAACGATCAACCATTTTTGAACACTAAGTTTCTCTTTGTACTGCCGACTTGACCCATGTTTCCTTCTTGTCTTAGACTGTTTGCAAAAGATTTGGTGGAGACGACGCATATATATGTGAGAGCGATGGAGAAATGGTGTGCCAGTCAGGGTAAAGTAATGGTGCAGAAGAAGGTGAAGAAGGCAGTACGCAGACGAAAGAGAGCTGCGGTAGACGCCGCAGCCGAGGCAGAAGCTGAGAGTCGTCAGGTATCTGCCCGTTCTTCTGCTACAGCAGCGCTATGGTTTTCTTCAGCCGACGTGAATCATTTGCTCTGCTGCCTTTGGTGCCAGCCTCCTATTAGTGACTGCGGTTTCTTCTCTCAGGCTGAACTAGAGGAGAAATGGGATGACGTCGCCGGAAGCCTCTCTGAGATCCTGCAAGACCTTGAGGAGATTGATGAGGATGTATCGCCCTTTGACGCTGCCGCTGACCTCAGTGAAGAGGAGCAGAGGTACAGAACTTTGTTTGATTTACTTTAGTCATCAGGCTAGAGGGTGCCCACTAGAGGGTACCCACTAGAGAGTACCCGCAGTGAGTTGTGATATTTTACCTCCAATTAGATTGAAGTGTGTGAGGTCGATCCACGAAGCTCTGCAGCACGATCGCTGCGCTGAAGCTGTCGCTCTACTCCGGGCTGCCAGAGACATGTGGCCAGACAATGACGAGTTTGGTGCCAGCGCTATATCATCTGAGGAGGAGTTTATGGTAAGCTACAATACTTCATACTTTGCACTCTTTCCTGACCATCTAACCTTCATCTCATCATTTCGTCATAATAGATTGTTGCAAAATTTAGATATTTCAATTTACACAGCCGTGTTCTCATATGACCTCTGATTCGCTGGTTTTAGCTGCTGCGTGAAGTCTTCTTTGCCAAGATATCGTCTAGTCAGGCGGAGGAGATCACTCCTGAGGAAGAAGCGTCGCAATTTGGTATGATTGCGACATAACCAAGACGGCGGAGCAAAATTTCCTTCTTACTTTAGAACTAAGTTACTGGTTCAAGTGAAGCTAAAGCTTTATAACTATGAAGGCTTACACAGTATTGTTGTCTGTCGACAGATGAAGAGGTGGAGGATGAGGAGATGGAGGGCATGGAGGTGACTGTGGAGAAGGAGCAGGAGTTTGACTTCAAACAGTTTCTAACGCTCTTCTCGTCACCCAAAGTAGTCCAGGTCTATGGACTTCTGATCGCCCAGTACGCCAACAACGACGTTCACACAAACCATTGCGTCATCAAAATGCTTCACCGCATAGCTGTTCAGGTCGGTGACCCCATTCATAGGGGAGGAATGACTTCCTACTGTAAAAACAGAATGTCTATACGCTTTACAGTATATCCAAAGACCTTCCTTTTCTAAGACGTCAGGGGTACCGTAGATCCCCGATCGCCGATATGTAGGAGTTGTCTTCTTCCCCATCTGGCC
>ERZ1740065.2029-NODE-2029-length-12491-cov-11.556610_pt1 | contig 12491 bp, 7 predicted proteins | sample MGYA00581738_ERZ1740065 | MGnify/ENA primary metagenome ERZ1740065 (study PRJEB43018, sample SAMN04849749) | marine metagenome | isolation source: floating plastic debris | place: Pacific Ocean | collected 2008-09-01 | study: EMG produced TPA metagenomics... | reverse complement strand
ATATTATAATATTCACACCCACTCCATCACACAATATCTAAAATCATAACCCTCAACAAACCCCCCCCCCCCCCCCGTCTGACTACCAAATCAGTTAAAGTTCCTTGATTACTCAAAAAACCATCTGCCATTCTTCAACTGGTTAGAATTGTCACCAGCCATTGCCACAACAACATCAATAAATTTCTTCACACACTCTAAGGTGAGTATTTTGCATCACGCCTGCGGACCCTGTGGGGATAGGATGGCGACTGTCTACTTATCGGGCTTATGTGAGGCGTGAGATGTAGCAGCCAGCCGTTGGTCCCAACGCGCTTGTACCTCACGCTTGACATAGAGGCCTTATGTGGCCAGTGCTGCACCACCTAATAAACAAGTGAATGAGCACAAGCTTCGGCTAAACAAGTCTCTAACGACAGCCCACTGTATCAGTTGGTAAACACGTTGCTATCTCAACCAATGTCTCAGCTTCTTATGATATTGAAAGGTATCAATTGATACCCCCCAGCACCACTATAGTGTCGCTTTGTTCAAACACACTATTTGTGAAGTTGCTATCAAAATGCTCAGCGTTGGTTTTTTCATTAAGCGGGCGTATTAAAACGGACCTTTGTGTCTAGAGGTCACGCGATTCAATAGACTCATTAGACTGTGGGTGGAGACGTCGTGCTGCCACCGACAGCTATTGTCAGCATGACACAACAGGCGGTTACAATCAAACGGACCTCCTAATCGCTGCGGCACCTGCCAGCGAGACTTCTGTGGCTGTGAATTCTGGAATCTAAATTTCTGCCTAGAGGAAGAGGTGAGACAACTGCAGGTGGTAGGAAATAGCATCAGCAAATAGCAATATAAATTAATAGTGGCATTTCTATCAGTCTCACTGCGACATAATTGCTTGTGGTTTGATTATGTCATTACACTGTAGGTGTAGACATGGATCGGCACGTCACAGACCGTCACGATAGAGACGATCGTGTTGATGACTGTCAAAATATGGATCGGCGCATCACAGATCATCACGATGTAGACCGTCACAGTGTTGGCAGCGATATGAAGGAGCTGCTGATTGACTTAAGCAACTCATCTGGATTCTTCGATGAGTTGTCTCCACATACAAATGACGAGTTGATGTCAGCACTTGACGCGTTGGAGGAGCATGCCAACGATTCCATTGAGGCGTCGCGACACACGGAGCTTTACTGGCTGCAGACACTTCAGGAAAGGGACGACATCATTCTATCTAAAAGTCAATCCATCACCGATCTCCAACGATTTAATGACAGACTGAAGGAGGAGAACAGGCTGCTCAAAGAGCAACTGGCAAACGCTGCCGATTTGGATCTGCTGATTGAGCTGCAGCAAGATGCTGACGACAGTCGCCAGATGTCACTGCAGGTCTGCGATGAATCTAGTCTTGGAAGTACACTGCTCTCAGTTCCTCATACTGTATGGTATATACGTGCATATAAGTGTATATACGTGTATATTTATATAGGTACTAATGAAGAGTAGGGGTTTGGCATACGCCTCTGTATACACTTCAATCTTGTAGTTTATCACATCTGAGTAGTGCCTGTAGTGCCCCTGTATGCTTCTCTACTCTATAAAGCTCTCACAAAGCTTAGGCATCGTAATCACCACTGTTGTTTGAAATAAGTCTTTGACAGTGAAAATTGAGACGTATTGATAGCTGCGACAATTCAAGTATGAATGAGGTTTCATGATGTATCGCAATTATGCTGCCCTCTCAGAATTAGTGTGGCGAGATAACGCTGCTGTGATTGATCTAATTAACTAAGTTTGCAGTTACAGAATGAACTGGAGGAAGTGCAGGATTCTGTAGTGGGCAGACTGAGAGGCCAGAACAGGCACCTCTTTGACAGGCTGGTCAACGCCGGCAGAGACTGCGAACAGATCTTCTCCCGTCTTCGTCGTGAACACAAAAATGCTGAAAAACACTGCAACAAACAAGAATCGCACGCAATCTGGAAATTCTACGATGGCCTCATTAACAGCGTGTGTGAGGATGGAGGCAAACACGTTACAGGCCTAAAAAACGCGGATGAAGACACCATCGCCAAATCAGAATGTTCCACCGCCGCGTCATCGCCACGGAAAAGTCGGCCTGGTAGCTGCAACACAGAGGCTGATCACTGCTATACTGATATGATAAACTCGTTGGAGAGCTCCAATCGAGAACTTAGGCTAGAACTGGAGCAACTGCAACGCAACCTTTCCTTGAAAGAGCAAGGGCTGTTTAATGACGCTATGGCAAGGATTGACAACTCCAGTAGGGAGCAAGTGACAAAATTGCAAGGGCAGATGGTAGAACTTTCACAAGAATTGTCACTCATGAATACGGACAACAAAAAGCTTCGAGAGAAAATATTGGCTGCAGAAAATGAAAATGCTACGCTGGTGAGGAAAGTTTCAGAATCCGCCTCAAGTGAAAAAGAGATGGTAGCTCTGCAGTCTAACCTTGACATTCAGTTAGCCCAAAACCACAAGCTAGAGGTCAAGGTGAAACAACTTGAGCTAGTGAAGGATGAACATGAAACAATTTGTCAGCAAGGTAGACAAGAGCTGCAAGTGAAAACGAGCCAAGTTTTGAGCTACGAGAAAGATCTCAGTGAGTTACGGCAGAAGGTGAGGCAAGCGAAGGATATGCAGTTGAAGTTTGATTACATGAATCTGCACCTAAATAACCAAATGGAGAAACTACAGTCCGAGAACACGGTGCTACAGGACCAACTGTCTACTGTCAGCCAGGAGTTCAGCAAGAGAAACTCTGCTGTCTTCTTGGATGAAAAGAGCCATCAAGATATGAAGGCTACCGTCAATAAGCTGCAAGAGGAACAGACATGCAGAGAAAAAGAAGCAGCAGAATTGAAAGAGCAGCTCGCTGCCTCCGAAATGTCTAGAAATAATGCCAATATGAAGGCAAAGGCACTGAGAGAACGTTTGAAAACAATGCAAGAGTCTTGGCAGACGGTATCCAAGGAGACTGAATCGTCGTTTATGTCGCTGAAAGATCAGTACCAGCAGCAGATAAAGGAGTACAAGTCGATAGTAGACTCGTTAAAATCGCAAAATGCTTCTCTAAATGCTCGGATTGAGTCAATGAAGAAAGTAGCAGACCAGATGTCTAATGGCCAAAGCAGTCAGATCAGTGGCCTGGAGAGTCAGGTGGGTGTCATCAACTAGTTGATATACAGAAAATATTACCTTATAGTGTATTGAAATGTATTGTATTGAATGTATGGTATTGAAATTTATTCTACTGAAATGTATTGTCTTTAAACATATTGTCTTAAATGTATTGTCTCATAATTTATTGCATGGAAGTGTATTGTATTGTAATGCATTGTCCTAAAGTGTATTGCATTGAAAGGTATTGTGTTAAAATTTGTGACATCAAAATGTATGGTGATGAAATGTATAAATGTATTGAAATGTAATTTTGCATGTATTGTATTGTATTGTATTGTATTTTATTGTATTTAGATAAGCGAATACCAGAGGATAACGGAGGGCTATCGAGATGAGAATATCATGCTACGCAAGGAATTGAGGAACGCCCTGAGAGGCCAGGAGGACCTTGATGTGAGTAAAACTGGAGCCTCTCTTAAGGTCTGTAGATGGACATAGACATAGACAGACGTACGTGTCAGACTATGTATTGTTGTAGGGGTCTCAGGTATCTAAAGATTTGTCTATCAGGTCATCAAACAACGATGAGTTCGCCAAGCTGCGCGATATCCTGACAACAGCAAGATCGGAGTGTGAAAGCATGCAGTACAGCAGATCTCTCTCTGCCAACTCCAGCTGGGCTGAGAAAGATGCCTACTCACACGAGAAGAAGCAGACGGAACACAAGATGCAAGAGGTTAGGAGTCGATACCAACCGAAATCAGTGTTAGCTGAGAGAAAACCCCCAAGACCTGATAGCCACGAGAGGAGGCGCAGTGTCGATAGAACAACCCATGTGGACATAACTCCTCAAAAGCCGTTAGCTGAGAGCACGCCAAGGCACCGGAGTGGAGGATTGACCACGTGGAGTAAAACGGAACAGACCAAACCAACATCAACTCCGCGAAGGGTTCATTCAATGGGACAATCTAAGCTGTCAGCATCAAGCACCTCATTTGAGCTGTCACAATCTACTGGGATAGACGTAGCAGCAATCCTAGCAAAATATGAAAAAATTGGAAATGTTAAAGTTTCAAGTTTGGGAAGTGGATTCGAAAAGGCCAGTAGCACAACCGCTCAAGGAAAAGTGAAAAAGAGCTATGAAATCTACAGGGATGACGCGAACAACAGTCCATCGAAAGTGAAGCAAATTGTCGAAATAAAGCACAGGAACTCTGCTGAATTAGACTTGAGTAAGTCGTTTAGGCCGATAGAGCCAGCCAGCGACAATGAGGATGAGGAAGTGACCAACACCTTGTCTGGGTCGTCGTACAGGTCCACATATCACTCGTCAGTCAAACCAGGACTCAGCAAGCTGCCACCGTCCAACACCAAATACCAGCACTATAGGGGGCACTACGAATCTTGCCATCATGGCACCTCTTATACCAACAGCAACTTATACAAATCGTCTACATCCTACTCTAACAACACGTCTTACGACAGCGCGTATGCATCAAAGTCAAAACTTCTCTCCAGTCCTGCGTCAACATCTGCATCGTCATCAGCATATACCCGAGTACAACTACCGGATATTCCTTCTTTACGAAATAAGTATCTGCGGGGAGGTTATGGTGATCGGATATCCAAGGTACCGGCGCTGTTCTCAGCGAAAACCATTCCACTGCTAACAGCTTAGCATGCCATGGTGTGTGGTGGAGTGACTAAAGCAATAGAAAGGGTAAGAAAACTAACATCAGAATCTAATAGCTGCAATGCTGTGCCAAGTAGCTACAAGGAATTCATTCAACGTGAGGAAACAACTCCAAATCCTATTTCCAGATGATCCGATATGAGAATCGACAGACAACGCAGTTGAACAGGAAGTTGGATGTGATCGAAAATCACATCGAGAGAATCGCCTTGATAGCTGAGAACGATCATAGACGGTTTCTGAACATAATTCATGGATCGGCGACTGGTGTGGCTTGAAGTTGGGAGAGAAAGAGAGACGATCCGCAGAACTAGTTAGTCAAAGCTGAGTTTGGTATGTGAAACGTTATTCATTTTTTTCTAAAATAAAATGACATAGAAAAAGCAGGTTTATGATTAATGCTAAAATAATGAAAATGGAAATCAGATAGAAGCACTGGTAGAGCTGCTGAGGAAAGCTCGAATGTCAGAAAATGTTATTCGAAAGACAACGATAGCCCATTTATATGAGCGACAACATTTATAGTCAGAAAATGGGCTGAGACAACATCGCTTACTTATGATACAGAATTCAGACTACCATTTGGCACAGCGCGCCATATGGGTTAATGACTAGATTGTCCCGGAACGCATTCACCATCATAACATAGAGAGAAGAAAACTCTGATTCGCTCTCCCAGTCACACATCCATTCACTCCCTGTATTATGGCACAATCATCCATGTCTGTCTGTCCCACGCAGAGTTTTACTCACAAAATAATAACACAATGAGACGCTAAACACACAAACCATCAGTTGATGCTATTCGGTGATCATTTCATTGGTCATTGGCACATGTACATCAGTTTGCAGATAATTATATATAGAGGAAACAACTCCAGAACATATAACAATTTGACGACATCAACAACAAACAGCCTTATAGCACAACAATAATATCTAACTCTATAGCTATAAAAAATTCACGAGGTGACGACTCCCAAAGTTTAGTGGTGAGCTGTGACCCACAAGGTCAACTGCTGCTCAATGATATCTGTCCATTCACAGGCTATGAAATGGTATTGCTTGTTGATGATGAACAGTGCACCCTGGGAAGGTGTCATGATATTGTAGCCAAATTCACCACTGGCGGAGACCAAGTTGGGTACTGATCTTGTGGGTCGTGTATCGCGCCGCCCAGAGAGTAAACCTAGTAGCGATAATGATGGATTGATGAACTTGTGCTATCTGCTGTAACTGTAAGCTTACTGCTATTGGATGGGGACTGCATACCTTCTAGAACTTCGGTCCTTTTGGTTTTTAAATCAAAGAAAAGCAACGAGTTCTCGTCAGATGATGTTATAGCCAGGTCATAGCCTGAGCTCCTCTTGGAGTCCATGTATACAACATGGCCAATGGAAATCTGTACGCTGTGTTTGTATATGAACTCCAAAACCCCTGAAAGTAAAGAGCCATACTTTTAAAGCTACGTAATACAATGCTGCATCAGGACAGGAGGATGTAGAGGAGGAGAATGACAGTTGACTCACGCACCGCAGTGGGTGCGTTACATAAACGCAATAAATGACAAGACTAGAGTCCTGCTCCAAAATGGTTTTATTTGGTCAGAATCCCCCCCCCCTTTCATCTCTCTAGTCATGATGGAGTGTGAATGTGAGGACAACTGACCTTCATCTGTGACCCTGTGTACTGTCATATTGTTGGGATGCTCTGTGAAGACGATGTATCTGGTGTTGGGAGATACATAAATGTCTCCAGCAGGCAGCTCAGAAATCACTTGATTCGTCAGAATATCAGCAAGAAGGTTAATCATGTCTCCTGACCGACTTTGACACTCAATGACAACAAGGCCTCCTAAAAGTGACCTTGACATTGAGACAGCTGCCTGTGACTGTTTCGCTCAGTTTTTAAAGATGAATGAGCTTCTGCTACTAACTGCAGTAAAATCAACGAACAGGAAGAGTTCTTGGTACATTGAAAAACTACACTGCAGCCAACATCAAGCAGAATCCTCATTGTTCAACACTCCAATTTGGTGTAGAAATTAGGCTATCACCTGTGAACCAATTTGACTTTCTAGTAATGATGGGAAAATATGATTGGAACTTCCATGTAAACTACACGGAGATCTTCCAGAGCTAACTTTGGCTTATTAGAAACTAAGTTGAACTGGAATAGATGAAGTATATCAATGCCATGCCCCTGCTACAGCTCTCACTACCAGTGATCAGGGTTCATTACGAGAGCTCAGAGTTCATTATGAGAGCTCAGAGTTCATTATGAGAGGTCAGAGTTCATTATGAGAGGTCAGAGTTCATTACCGATGACAAGGTAGTGGATGCTGATTGGCTGACATGTCCAGTTAGAGGTGTCCAGATAGTCCTTGACATTGAGGGTCACTGCATCAATCTGGTTGATGCCGAGCTGGTCATAACGTCTGGAGTAGAGATACCTGGACGTTCTGTTGAATGAGTTGGTCTCAGGTACAAACAGCTGCTCGACCTGCGAGTGATGAGGCAGCACAGCGATTACCAACTGGCAGCAGACAGAACAACAGCAATAGATTACTTATGTTTGTCACTCACTGCATCAAAAACAGTATGATGCTCAATTAGGGGCTGTAGATCAGCCGACCCAACAGAGCTGGCTTTGCTTAGAATTAGGACATCTTGGAACTGAGGCTGCTGACCACTCAGTATCCACAGCTCGTCAGTCTTTGACACGTAGTATATGGCTCTTGCAGGATGCTCCAGAGCTATGACCTTCCAGTTCGAAATCATGTCAATTAGTATCAACGATGACATAACTTATAGCTTGGTAAGATCAGCGTAGACTGTACAGTTGCAGGTCTAACATTGTAACCTGAGGTCAATAGGTCAATAACTTGATAATTACAGCTCATCTACCTTTTTATAGACTTTTCTTCGATTGCAAAATCAGTGCAATTTTATATCTTGTACAGCACATAGATGTAAACATTCTATCTCTGCTCTATGTCTATGTATATGTCTATGACAGGTACTAGTCAGCTATAGCCAATATCCTGGTAGTGAAAAAAAACTACTGTATTTCCTCACTATTTACAGTAACCTATATAGGAAGTGGCTTACTTCGAGGTTGATTCATTGAAGTATTGTGTATAGACCTCAGTAATAAGTCACACAATTAACAAGTGAGAGAATACAGTAGCAGATGGGATACTCATTGTGCAATTACAGTAAAGACTGACGTGTTGTGGTCGCAGGTTGTCTCTGACGTTTATGACAACGATACGGGAGAGTGATGGCTGTGTCACGTAGATCAGGTCGTCTCTAACATTAACAGCCATTCCCCATTCACAGGGTTCATCACGGTCACATAATCTGTCCAGAGTGGTCATAGTATCGGCTCTGCCTAGACATCAGTAAACCAAACAGCTATGAGCTACTTTGTCCGAGTTTGATAGTGAGGGCATATGGAATTCAGAATGCTATGTATGCCACACCTGAGATATGTGTCACAAAGTCAGAGGCGTACTTGTCCACGGAGTGGGTGGTGAAACAGTTCTCAGCGTCGAATGACGTATAGCCGCGTCCGTGAAAGACGACATACTGACCCTTGCTTAGACTGCGGAAATCTTGAACACGAAATCATTAAAACTTTGTTACATATGAATGATTGCATCGCATTGCCGATATTTGAACTAAAACCGAAAAACCAACAAACTAGAAACCAAAATCCGTTTATGAAAGCAGTAAAAGTTTGATGTGTGACATAAATGCTAGGATATCTACTTACCGTCTGAGTATTGGGCCTTAGATTCGACAAGCACTTCAGTCGCAGCTACCGACCAACCAGCAGGAGACTTGGCGAGACACTCGTACTTGGCCGAGTCAAGTTTGGAGGTCGGAGACAGGATATACACTGTCGTATTGTCATCTATAACGCACCGTACAAACACGCTGACGATGGTGGGCACTAGAAATCGAGATAGTGGCAGGGGAGATAACTACTTACTTGTCCAGTCGTATCTGTGACTGTCATTGGGGAGGTGGTATTGCGACACTTGCCATGCGGCCTTAGGCTCTGGGACTCCATCACTGTGGCATCGAAGGGGAGTAGCTACCCCCTCCATTACCTTTCCTACTGCCATCGTTCGTATCACAGGCTTCACTGATGGTAATCAATAGAATGCCGTTCAGGATGGGATGCTGACGATCAGCTGACTAAACTCAATTATGAGAATTATGAGCCAATCAAAGATGATGAGAGATCTTGTATGTCACACAGACATGTGACATGTCAGACACGCATGTCACATTTCATACAGACAGAGATATGGCAGTAAGTATATGGTGATTGAGGAGACTTAGGGAACAAGCTGTGAGAGACATTACCATGAACTGTGAGTCGCTGGTGCTGGATTTCAGTAGGGTTGTCATGGTAATAGCAGCTATAATTCCCTGCATGCTCCAGGTTGACGGAAGTGATGTACAAGCTGCCTCCGTCCATCATCTGTATCAGAGGGTATGTGGGACACATGATTGGTAGGGATATGAGTCACACAGCTGACCTAATTATGAACTACAATAGCCAACAGCAGTGAGCACCACTGCTGGGACTGGGAGCAATCGATGGTAGTAAATACGAAGGGGTAACATTTACATCACAGTATCAGCATTCAATCAGATGAACTATACTATGAAGACATCTGGAGAATGTTCTGGAGTTATAACTCTCCTGGGAGATTTGAGCATAATGGTGGCGGGACTGATGAGAACCTCTATGATGATGGCATAGCCAAGCTAACATAACTGGTCTGAATACTGGAAATGTTACCCCAAGGAATCCGACTGAATAGCATAGAATTAATTCCCTCCCTCATCGAACAGGCAACCCATAGAGACATGGGCTGGAGAGGTAGAGAGAGAAGGGTAGAGTGAAGGAAGGGTAGAGAGAGAGAGGGAGAGAGAGGGGGGGAGAGAATGAGAGGGAAAGGATATAAGGAGAGAGTGACTTACGCCAAACCCATTAGCTGTGTCGAGGTGCAGAGGATGACCGTTACGCATCCAGGAAATCTTCATAGCATCTTCAAGAGGACATGTTAGTTCAACTCCCTCATATCCGTCAGCGGTGACTACAGTCATCCTGACATTCTGACTGTACCTGACCGATTTACTGAGGGTCGGAAGATGGTATATCCCTAAAACAAAGGAGTCGGTTGATCGTGGCAGTCAAATCTCCCAATTGAAATTATGATTGTAAACACTTACGGAATGCGTTCATGAAGTCAGCAAGGTCAAGGTGAGAAGTGTCTACTCCAGCATTCTTGTATGTCATAAAGTGGGGCAGGGAGCAGATGTGAGCGATGTTTTCCAGATGATCGACGCTCTGACTATGTCGTAACTCTCTCTCCGATAGTTTACCATCACTGTTTTGATCGTAATATTGGAACATGGACACGACCAACTGCTGCTTCTGACTCTGATCTAAAACCAACGCTGAGCTGAATAGAAGGAGACTAGACACAGGCACTAGCGGCTGCCAGACTAGCGGCTGCCAGTGCTCTCAGGTACTTACCCTGATTGCCACACTTGGACATTCCCAGTCTATTACAGTGGTAGACCTGCAGTAAATCTTTGAATTCTTCAAACAACTCAGCTGTACATCCGTCATCTAGGTGAGATATTACGCCTCCTAAAAGTTGTGTGAAAAGTTTGTCTTATGTTCTTTGACTTAGAACACTTTGATACATTATCCATACCTATTCTGTACCTATTCTGTACCTAACATGTACCTAACCTGTGCTTATCGTGTACCTAATCTGTACATGTTTTGTGCCTAATTAACTTCAACTCCCACTTGATTCGGGCAATGAAGAGGCAGTCCAGCAGTTCAATATGGCTAGAGACAGTTGCGGCGGTTTTTATATGCTGCAACTTCTAGTAGGTCACTTTGGCACCATGTTCAGTATGAGACAGGTAGCGATGACGTACAGGTACATGGCAAAACGATCAGAGTCATACCAAGAGCTTGACGGAGAATGCAACTTCGATTTGTCAATCTGCCTACGATATTTCATCATCATCAAATAAATAAATCAATATTTCAGCTCCATGGACTGTTTTAAAATAATAACAGCGGCAGTACTGCTGGCAGACTGAGTGACTGTGACGTAAGTATTCTTCATTCGATTGCGCATGTGAAGCATTGCGGACAGAACATAAATATGACAGACCAGAAGTGGAGTGATCAGTAGTAGCAGGCGTCAATATCATTGATAGATCCTTTTTCTTTGAGGCTACTCTTTCATGGACAGGGTTGGTCGATGGGTCCATCTTACTTTGAATCATATCTACAGAGGAGAGAAGCTGAGTCATTCTATATACTGCAGAGATTCCAGGACTCAGGGGGTAAGTAGCCATTCACCTTATCCACCTCTCATCGCCAGAGAGATTTCTTGAGAGAGGATTATAAAAGCCAGATGGAATTTTTCTAATTTTTAAACTATAGGGAGCTAGTAGCGTGGCTACCCTTATAGGTATTACGACTGACTGATGAGAGAGGATGTGCGTGTGTATGTGAAGAGATCAGTGAACTGCATCAATAATGCAGATGTTAGAATAATGTGTTTACCGCCTATTGATTTTCAAATTGGGTGAATCAAGCAAGCAGTCTGGCAACACTAGCTAGGTCACTGTTAGCTTTCTACTTTCTCTGTCACGGTGAGCATGATAAGCTGCTGACCTCTCTGAAGGCAAGCCTCTCCGAGCCTGTCTGCGAATATATTCTTGTTGAGCAGGCAGGCGGCACGGTGAAGCATGCAGTGGCTCTCATACATCACTCCATCTGAGCCACACACGAGGCCGTGGCCGGCAGGACATGATTCCTCATCAATACAGATGCACTCCTCCTCTCCTCTCTCATCTATGACACACTTTCGCCCGGCACCACATCTCAGCCAATAACACTTTCTCCTCTCCGTCTCACCATCTGTTGGCATAAAAAATAGGTCAGTTGAGAACTGGGGCGCGCTGCCGATGCCTACAATTACAACTACATGTGTGCTGAAATGAAAACGAGACAGAACAGATGGCTTAGTCACAGCGCTGCTGCTAATGAAGGCGTTAATCAATTCACAGATTAGTTGTAGTGATTGTCAGATGTCATGAACGAGTCTGTGCACATCGATACTACTACAGTTCAGCCTGTCGGCGTGTGTAAGAGCACTGCACCTTACCAGGCTGGGTTAGAATGGTACCAGGGTTACCATAGCTGGAGTCAGTCAGCTCATCCCCACCATAGGGTGTCAGCTGGGGAGTGTCAGGCTGATTGAAGACATCCTCCTACATCAGAAACGTACATTACATCATTCTGCTCTGGGAAAAACACAAGCCCATGTGGCAATTTTTACTCTCCGTAATACTGGTGGATGACACCTGTGCGCCTGCCGATAGGAGAGTAAAAATGCTACTCATTATACTACATATGCCATAGAGGAGACTTCTAGTACAGGTAGAGATTAGAAAGAGGGAGGAGCGATAGGTCCCATCTTCTCTCACCCTCTCTCATCCTCTCTCTCTCTCTCTCTCTCTCTCTCTATCAGTATAGGAAATACCCGCAGTAAGAGAAAAAGAACAGAAAAAAAGAAAAGTAAGAGAGAAGG